>Ga0114921_10001774_pt1 | contig 10082 bp, 11 predicted proteins | sample BentaG_FD_87016 | JGI IMG/M metagenome (GOLD analysis project Ga0114921, IMG submission 87016) | Deep subsurface microbial communities from South Atlantic Ocean to uncover new lineages of life (NeLLi) - Benguela_00093 metaG | ecosystem: Environmental > Aquatic > Marine > Oceanic > Sediment ...
GAACCTCATTTCCGTATCGGGGATTGGCCCTAAAGCAGCTTTAGCACTTCTTTCTGCTTTGAATCCAGAGCAACTTGTTATAGCTATCACCAGTGGTAGTATCGACCTTATCAGCCAGGTGCCTGGCATTGGCAGGAAAATGGCTAACCGCATTGTGATAGACCTCAAAAGCAAGCTGGAGAGGGAGTGGAAGGAAGCCGCCTTGCCTTTAGCCGCAGAAAATGCTGATGTAGTAGCTGCCTTAACCAGTTTGGGCTATTCTCTGCGGGAAGCCACTCAGGCTGCCTTCAGTCCCGCCAATTCCTCGGAGTTAAACCTGGAGGAAAAGGTTAAACAGGCACTGCAACAACTGGCCACAAAATGAACAAGGTTGCTGTGGCCACTGATAGTGTTGCTTGTCTGCCGCGAGACGTAGTGGATAAATATGATATTCATATCATAGTAGGCGTTGCCTTTTATGGGGGTGAGTGAACTCCAGTGTCTGAGTTTAAACTTGTTTCCGATTTTCGTCTCACTGGCGATCAGCCACAAGCGGTGGATAAACTGGTTGCAGGATTGAAAAAAGGCTATCCTCAGCAGACTTTAGTTGGTGTTACTGGCAGTGGTAAAACCTTCACCATGGCTAATGTTATCCAGAGGGTGCAACGGCCCACTCTGGTTATTTGCCATAATAAAACCTTAGCTGCTCAGCTAGCCACTGAATTTAAGGAATTTTTTCCTGAAAACAAAGTGGGGTATTTTGTTAGCTACTATGACTATTATCAGCCAGAAGCCTATATTCCCAGCACTGATATCTATATTGAGAAGGAGACAGATATAAATGAGGAGATTGACAAACTACGCCATGCAGCTACCAGAGCTCTGTTTGAGCGCCGGGATGTAGTTATAGTAGCTTCAGTCTCTTGCATTTATAGCTTAGGTGCGCCTGAGGAATATCGCAGTTTCGCTCTTTGTATAAAGAAAAGTGGGAGTTATAAGCGAGACAATCTAGTTCGCCGCCTTGTAGATATGCAGTATGAGAGAAATGATTTTGAGCTTACCAGGGGTAAATTCCGCATTAGAGGTGATACTCTGGAAGTCCAGCCAGCCTATGAAGAAACAGCTCTTAGGATTGAATTTTGGGGAGATGATATTGATCGCCTTGTGGAAGTAGACCCTCTTACTGGGGAGATGCTTGCCCAGCATGACCAGGTGGATATCTATCCAGCCAAGCATTTTGTCACTCCTCACGATAAGCTGATGGCAGCAATCGAGGATATCAAGGATGAGTTAGAGGGGAGGCTAAAGGAATTAAGGGCTAAAGGCAAGCTATTGGAAGCTCAGCGGCTTGAGGCGCGGACTAACTATGATATCGAGATGCTTCAGGAGGTGGGTTATTGCAGTGGAGTGGAGAATTATTCTCGACACCTGCAGCAACGTGCTCCAGGAAGTGCACCATGGGCTTTGCTGGACTATTTCCCCCAGGATTTCTTGCTTTTCATAGATGAATCACATATGACTTTACCGCAGATAAGGGGCATGTACCGTGGTGATATTTCCCGAAAACAAACCCTGGTTGGCTACGGTTTTCGTCTCCCTTCGGCGTTGGATAACCGCCCGCTGAATTTTGAAGAATTCAGGGAACGTATCAACCAGGTTATATATGTTTCAGCTACCCCAAAGCCATATGAGTATGAACATAGCCAACAGATAGTGGAGCAACTAATCCGACCTACGGGGCTGCTGGAACCTACGATAGAGGTTAAGCCGACTAAGGGGCAAATTGATGACCTCATTTCCCAGATAAAAAGCAGGGTGGATAAAGGGGAGCGTTGTTTAGTAACCACTTTGACCAAAAGAATGGCTGAAGAGTTATGTGACTATCTCAGAGAGATGGAGATAAAGACTCATTATCTCCACTCAGAGGTGGAGACGCTGGAGAGGGTGGAGATTCTTCGTGACCTTCGCCTTGGCGTCTACGATGTAGTTGTGGGCATTAATTTACTTCGTGAAGGGCTGGATTTGCCCGAAGTGAGCCTGGTAGCCATACTGGATGCTGATAAAGAAGGCTATCTGAGGTCAGAGGAAGCGCTTACCCAAACGATGGGGCGAACTGCCAGACATGTGAACGCTCACGCCATAATGTATGCTGATACAGTCACCACTTCCATGCAGAAGGCGATAGAGGAAACCTCTCGGCGGCGAAAGATTCAAGAAGCCTATAATAGAGAGCATGGCATAACCCCACGGGGGATAAAGAAGGCCATCAAGGACATAGCTGAGCGAGTTCAAGCGGTGGCTGAGACTCGAACCCCTTACGTAGCTACCCCTATTTCCCCAGAGAAGATGCTTCGCCTCATCAAACAGCTTGAATCCCAGATGAAGACTGCAGCTAAGAATCTAGAATTTGAAAAAGCTGCTATGCTCCGCGACCGCATCATTGAATTAAGGAAGGACGAGGAACTTATCCGACTCTAGCTAAGCTCAGGCGAGCGGATAGGTCTCAAATTTTCGGATTATCTTTTTTTATAACCTCTTCAATTCCCCACCTCAGTAGAGTAAAATGAGGGTTCTAAAGATTTATATGCCCTGGGAGGAGGAGATTTGGAAATCAAAGTTATAGTTGGCGATGTAACTCAGGCCGAGGCTGACGCCATTGTGGTAAATCTCTTTGAGGGGGAGCAGCCTGCTGGTGCCACTGCTGCTGTGGATAAAGCTTTGGGTGGAGCCATAAGCCATCTTATTGACAGCGGTGGAATCAAGGGCAAGTTTGGAGAGGTTAGCATTATTCATACTTTTGGTAAGCTGCCAGCAGGGATAGTGGCTGTTGCTGGGTCAGGTAAGCGTCGGGATTTCACTGTGGACAGAGTGCGTGGGGTATCGGGAGAATCCTGTCGCTCCTTGAGGAAATTGAATTGTCGTAATGTAGCTACCGTGCTCCACGGCGCTGATATTGGTGGCATTGACCCCGAAGCTTTGGCTGAGGCAATAGTAGTGGGCAGCCTTCTGGGGCTGTATAACTTTGCCAGGTATAAGAAGCCTGAATATGAGGATATTAAGGAGATATTAATAGTAGAAAAAGATGAGGATAAGCTTCCAGTTCTAGAGCGAGGTGTTTGTAAGGGGAAAGTAATGGTGGAGGCTACCAGTTTAGCGCGTGACATGGTTAATGAGCCAGCTAACCACATGACGCCCAGTCGAATGGCTGAAATAGCTACAGAGGTGGCTGGTAAGAGAAACCTGGAAGTCAAGGTTTTCGATTCAAATGAAATGGAGACAATGGGTATGGAGGCACTTCTGGGAGTGTCAAGGGGAAGCAAGCAAGCCCCAAAGTTAATAACTCTCAGTTATAAAGGAAATGAGAGCTCTGAAAGTGCTATTGGCTTTATTGGCAAGGGCGTAACCTTTGATTCCGGGGGGATTTCTATTAAACCTTCAAAGGATATGGATGAGATGAAAGATGATATGGCTGGTGGTGCTGCAGTTGTGGCAGCACTCAGTGCCATTGCTCAGTTAAAACCAAAAATTAATGTTGTTGGTGTTATCCCAGCTACTGAGAATTTGCCCAGTGGCAGCGCCTTAAAGCCGGGGGATGTAATTAAAGCCATGAATGGTAAGACTATAGAAGTGAAAAATACTGACGCTGAGGGGAGGCTCATTTTGGCTGATGCGCTAAGTTATGCTGTAAAGCATGATTTGTCCCCTGTGGTTGATTTAGCTACCCTGACAGGAGCCTGTTGTGTGGCCCTGGGCACTGGATATAGTGGTGCTTTTAGCAATAATCAGGAGTTAATGGAGAGAGTTCTCAAGGCTGCGGGCAGGGCCGGGGAGAAGTTGTGGCAATTGCCTCTACCGGAGGAATATAAGGAACAGAATAAGAGCGAGATTGCGGATATTAAGAACATCGGTGACAAGTATGGTGGAGCTATTACTGCGGCTCTGTTCCTGGGTGAATTTGTGGGTAATACTCCCTGGGTTCATCTGGACATAGCGGGCACTGCCTGTAGCAGTAAAGAAAGTGGCTATGTAGTGAAAGGAGCTACGGGGGTAGGAGTCAGAACTCTGGTTGAACTGGCTTTATCACTGGCTAAGTAAGGGGTTTATATATGAAAGTAAAGTGGTTAGGTCACGCTTGCTTCCTGCTCATCTCCGAGGGAGGATTGAGGGTAATTACCGACCCTTATGCTGTAGATCGGAACCTCACTTATTCTCCTATTAAAGAGGCCGCTGATATTGTGGTGGTAAGCCATGACCATTCTGACCACAATAATATTGCAGAGGTGCGAGGGAAGCCTGAGGTAATTAAAGGTAGGGGCACAAAAGCTGCCAAGGGAGTGCAGTTCAGAGGGATTGCTAGTTATCATGATAGCTCTCAAGGCAGGCAAAGAGGAGCCAACACTGTTTTCTGTTTTAGTTTAGAGGGTATAAAACTCTGCCACCTGGGTGATTTAGGGCATCTGCTTAGCCAGGAGCAAATTAAAGAAATTGGTGTGGTAGATATATTGTTTGTTCCGGTAGGCGGTTTTTACACTATCGATGCTGCTGAGGCCAGTCGAGTATGTGAGCAGTTAAAGCCAAAGGCAATAATCCCGATGCATTTCAGGACGCCGCGGTGCACTTATCCCATAGCCAGCGTGGATGATTTCATCCGTAATAAAGAGAATGTGAAGAGAATGGATTCTAGTGAGGTAGAGTTTAGACTCGAAGGATTACCCACAAGCACTGAGGTTGTAGTTCTTAAGCCGGCTTCGTAATTAGCAAAACTTGAGCACCAAGCAAATAAACTGCAGGTATAGCAATGATTTTTAAAGCTTCCGATTTTATTTTTACGCCTCCGCCGCAGCTTTCTTTGGCCGGGCGTGTTTTAATCAAGCCTTGTGCTGGATATCCCTTGCCATATCCTGTAACTACAAGTCCTGAGATATTGAATACCATTATTGAAGGCATAAGGAAAGTTAGTGATGCGGATATACTCATTGCAGATGGAACTCCCGGTGGGGAATCAATATATCCGGTATATCAGACTTTAGGGTATAGCTCTGGCCGTACGCTTATGCTGGATGTCAGAGACTCCATTTTTGTGGAGATGGAAACTCCTCTGACTAAGTTTTTTGCCACGCCCATTTTCTGGGTGCCCAATTTGGTCTTACGCAGTGATTTTTTGATTAGCCTGGCTCCGTTTAAGGTCTGTGGTAATAGCGGTCGTTTTAGTATAGCAAATTTGCTGGGCTTATTGCCGGTGGGAAAATATCAGCGAGCTAAGCAGGGTGGTTGGAGTGCCTTATTATATAGTCTGGGGATAGACAAGGTACTTGCTGATCTCTATTTCACCTTGCCTTTTGACCTGGGAATCATCGAGGCTCGCCAGAAATTCTTCTACACTGATGACCCGACGAAGGGGAGGGTAGAAGAATGTGGGAAGATATTCGTTGGTGAACCTTACGAAATTGACCGTGAGGCCTCGCAATTAGCCGGGGTCGAATGCGAGTATTTAGATCTGATTGATGAGGGTAGGAGTCAGCTTGAGGATTGAGTATATTCCCTGACTAACTTAAATCCTAAATTCTAATTTCTAAGCTCTAAACAAATTCAAAATCCAAATTCCTAATCTTTCAGGATTTAGATAGTAGTATTTAGTGCTTCTCTTAGCAGCTTATACTAAAGGTGCTAAATTGCCCTGAATAATCCGACCAATTTACCTCTACCTTTTTGACTTGAGCTCCTGGTGGGCCTATTTTAAGTTGCTGTATTAATTTTTCCAGTTGCTGTTTATCCCCTTCAGCTTGAACCTCCACGATATCTCTACGGGGCAAGTTGCGTACATAACCATTTAATCCCAGGTTTCTAGCGGTATCCCGTACAAAGTAGCGTAAGAAAACGCCCTGCACACGGCCATAAGCCAAAGCTTTTAGATGGGCCATCTGTACCACCTAACTATTCCTCATATTCTTCAGTGCTTACCTTTCTCTTTTTCTTAATTACCTCTACCTCTGGAGGGGGGATGAACTCGGAATCTATCCTGTTTTTTTTAACTCCCTTTTTGGGTTTCTTTGCCTCTCTGTGTCCGTAATCTCGTTTACCCATGGTTGCACCTCAACTTTTCCCAGGCAGAGTGTGCTGCCTCCATTTCAGCAGCTTTCTTGCTTTTCCCCGTGCCCCTGCCCAGTATTTTATTCTGTATAAGCACCTCTATAGTGAATTGCTTGTCATGGTCAGGGCCAATGGCTTCTACCACATGGTATATTGGAGGTAAAAGTTTGCCACCTTGAGCGAGCTCCTGTAGCAATGCTTTGTAATTAGGGTTTATCTCTCCACGTTTTATTTTCTCCAGGAGTGGCTTAAGTTGACTGAGGATAAATTTCTTAGTTTTACATAACCCTTGGTCCAGGTATATAGCACCGATTAGTGCCTCCATGGCATTGGCTAAGTTGCTTTGTTTTTCTCTTCCCCCGCTTATCTCCTCGCCCTGTCCCAGTAGAAGCCAGTGGCCAAGTTTGAGTGAGGAAGCCAATTCAGCCAATGTCGGGCCACAAACCAGGGAGGCGCGAATTGTAGTGAGCTCTCCTTCAGGCAGCTGGGGAAATTCGCTATACAGCTCTTCAGCTACTATGAAATCAAGGATAGCATCGCCTAGAAACTCCAGACGCTCGTTACTGGGCAAAGCGAAGTTGGTATTTTCATTAAGGTAGGAGCGGTGGACAAAAGCTTGCTCCAACAAATATTGATCATTGAAGGGTATACCTAAGGTTTTCTGGCAGGCCTTCCAATCAATCATATTGCAGTCTCCATCCTAAGTATAGCAACAATCACCTGATAGAGGATAGTTAAGAGTCGAGAGTCGATAGTCAAGAGAGATACGTAATGGGTGATGTGTGATGGGTGATGGGAAGCGAGGAGATTGCTTCGTCGCTGGCCCCTTCGCTTCGCTCGCAAAGACAAATAAAAGAGGCTCGTAATGAGGGCAACGTCTTGCCCTAGCAATAGCCTTTGGTTATAATTGCGATTAATTACGTCAGGAGGTTTGGATATGAAACTGAGTATGTTTGATTTAAGTGGCAGGGTGGCGGTGGTCACTGGTGGGAATAGTGGCATTGGCCGGGCGATTGCTGAGGGTCTGGCTGAGGCAGGAGCTAACATTGTTATCTGTGCCAGACGTCTGGAGCTGTGCCAGAAGGCCTGTTCTGAGATAGAAGAATTAGGCGTCAGGGCCTTACCCATTAGATGTGATGTTACCAATATTGATGAGGTAAACAATGTAATTGATACCACTGTAAGAGAATTTGGCAAGCTGGATATCCTGGTCAATGACGCGGGGGTAGGTGAGAATGAAAAACCTGTCATAGAAATGAGCGATGGGGATTGGGACAGGGTCATGAACATAAATGTGAGAGGGGCGTTCTTGTTTTCTCGAGCAGCAGCCAGGGAAATGATAAAACAAAAGAGTGGCAAGATAATAAACATTGTCTCGATATGTTCTTTTATTGTGACGCAGAGTTCGGCTGAATACTGTGCAAGTAAGGGAGCCCTACTTCAGTTGACAAGGGCGCTAGCTTTGGAGCTAGCAAGCTACAATATTCAGGTAAATTCTATAGCTCCTGGCGATATTGACACACCTATGTCCCACGAATATCTGGCTACGGAGGAAGGCAAGAGGGATATACGGTTACATACGCCGATGGGCAGGCCAGGGCATGCAGGGGAATTTAAGGGAGCGGCAATCTATCTTGCCTCTCCGGCCTCCAGCTTTACCACTGGTTCTTGTATTCTTGTTGATGGTGGATATATGCTGCAGTGATTTCGTTTATTGCTCCAAGCAGGGGAAGTAGCTATAATAAAAGAAAAGCCTGTTGGGGATTAGTCTAGCGGTAGGACGGCTGACTCTGGATCAGTTAGGCCAGGTTCGAATCCTGGATCCCCAGCCAATAAAGGTAATATTATTACCTTTCTTACTGTTTCATTTTGAAGGTGTGTAGGGCTTCAATGGGCCGCATGCATCGAGGATTGCTTCTTAGGCCTGACTACAATATCAAGTTCAGCGTCTAGAGCCTCAGCTACTCTCTTGACAGTTGAAAAGGAGGGTAACGAGGCACCACTCTCTAATCGAGCTATGCTGGCCTGTTTAGTATGTAGCTTCCGGGCAAGTTCTTCTTGGGTCAGCCCCTTTGATAAGCGCAACTGAATTAAGGTGCTAGCCAGTTTATATTCTGGCTTTAGAGCCTCATATTCTGCTCTGAACTTGGGGTCTCTCATAAGTCGCTTCTTGTGTTCTTTCCAGTTCATGATTTTCCCCTTCTAGTCTCATAATATTTGAGCTCCCACACTGCATCTGATTATAACAATATTGTTATAATTTGTCAATGGGAATGGGGTAGTTGTGGGGATGTGGCGGAGGGAGTAACCCCAGTAGACCTTCGACATTCAACTAAGAAATCTGTTATCTTAGTATCAAGGTAAAAGCTGATGAAAGAGCTTAAGCATGTGACGGTATACACTGATGGTGCGTGTAGCGGCAATCCCGGGCCTGGTGGTTATGGGGTGGTGCTTTTATACAAAGACCATAGAAGGGAGCTATCAGGGGGATTTCGTAAGACCACCAATAACCGGATGGAAATAATGGCGGCAATTGTGGGATTAGAGGCCTTGAAGGAGAAATGCAGGGTCACGTTGTACAGTGACTCGGCATATCTGGTTAAGGCTATATCGAAAGGCTGGGCTCAGAGGTGGCGAGCAAATGGTTGGAAGCGTAACAAGAGGGATAGGGCATTGAACCCCGATTTATGGGAAAGGCTGTTGCAGTTATGTGAGCATCATGAGGTGGAATTTATCTGGGTTAAAGGGCATGCACTAAGCTCTGAGAATGCCCTTTGTGATAAGCTGGCCCTGCAAGCCAGCCAGGGGTCAAATCTTCCCTGCGATGATGGCTATGAAAAGGCGGTTAAGAAATCTTTATAGCAGCCGCGGTCGTAGTTAAGGGAAATTGCAATCCAGGGAATAAAAAGCGATAATAAATAGTGGAATATGGCGCATTCGTCTAGCGGTTTTAGGACACCTCCCTCTCAAGGAGGAGATCACCGGTTCGAATCCGGTATGCGCTACCAATTCATTTGGAGTCAGGAGTCGATAGTCAAGAGTCGAGAGTCACTAGTCAAGGGTCAGCCTTGTTAGCTGTCTGTGTGGCGTGCTAAACTTTGCGGCAAGCAAATGAAGAAGCGTGTCTTTTCTGGTTTTCGTCCCACAGACAAACAGCACATTGGTAATTACCTGGGAGTTATTCAGAATTGCGTTTCCCTTCAGGATGAGTATGACTGCGTCTACTGCGTGGTTGATATTCATGCGCTAACTACGCTGGTGAATACAGAAACGCTTCAGGAGGATATTTATGAGATGGTGCTTGACTGGCTGGCAGCGGGTGTTGACCCACAGAAGTGCATTCTGTTTGTTCAGTCTCATGTGCCTCAGGTGATGGAGCTTCATACTTTATTCAGCATGGTGACCCCCTTAGGGTGGTTATTACGTGTGCCTACATTTAAGGAGAAGGTGAAGATGCAGCCGCATAACGTTAATTATGGGTTGGTAGGCTATCCAGTCCTCATGGCTGCGGATATTGCCCTGTATAAAGGGGAGGTCGTTCCTGTAGGTGAGGACCAACTGCCCCATCTGGAATTAACCCGGGAGATAGTACGCCGGTTTAATTCTACCTACGGGTATGTATTTCCTGAACCTCAGGCGAAGCTCACTTCCTTTCCCTCAGTTTTGGGCCTGGACGGGCTGCAGAAGATGAGCAAAAGCTACAATAACTATATTGAAATAGCGGCTCCGGCGGAGGAAATTTTAAGCCGGGTGATGACTGCAGTTACAGACCCGGCGCGGAGGTACCGCTCCGATCCAGGACATCCGGACATATGTAATATTTTCGGTCTGCACAAGTTTTTCACTCCATCGCGGGTAGAGGAGATTGCTTCTGAATGTCGTACTGCGGGTATTGGCTGCGTGGATTGCAAAAAGATGCTGGCTCAAGGTATTAGCTCCACACTGGAGCCTTTCAGGGAAAGGCGGGCTACTTTAGCCTCCAGGCCTGATTATGTTAATGAAGTTCTGGCTGA
>Ga0114921_10001775_pt1 | contig 10080 bp, 6 predicted proteins | sample BentaG_FD_87016 | JGI IMG/M metagenome (GOLD analysis project Ga0114921, IMG submission 87016) | Deep subsurface microbial communities from South Atlantic Ocean to uncover new lineages of life (NeLLi) - Benguela_00093 metaG | ecosystem: Environmental > Aquatic > Marine > Oceanic > Sediment ...
GACCAGGTTTTCCATCATCCTGGACTGAGATTCGTGTATCCCGTGAGAGGCTCCACTGATAAGGTCAGTACGGTCAAGGCTGGGGTTGACCCCCTGGCCGTACATGGCATGACCGGCTTCGTGGACCGTGCCAAAAAAAGCCGCTCCAAGGTATTTTGGATCGAAACGGGTGGTGATGCGCACATCACCAATGCCAAAGCTTGTAGTGAAGGGATGCGCTGCTTTGTCTTGACGCCCACGGTCGAAATCGTAACCTAAGGCTTTAATCACCTCGATGCCAAATTCCCATTGCCTGCTCTCATCGTAATCTTGGTGGAGGACTGCATCGTCGACGGGCGACCCTCGTTCAGCGATTTCGCGCACCAATTCAACCTGTCGGGGACGCAACTCATCAAAGACAGCCTTGACCTCGGAGGTTTTCATCCCCGGCTCGAAATAGTCGAGCAACGGATCATACGGGTGATCACAGGGAGCAAAGAATTCAGAGTACTGCCGCCTTAGCTTGACGATCTCCTCCAAATGTGGTTGGAAATGTGTAAAATCATCCTTTTTACGAGCTTCCTCCCAGGCCTGATGGGCAAGAGCCGTTACTCGTTTGAATTCGCTCACCCATTCAGAGGGCACCTTACGCCACCTGTCAACCTCACGTTTCATGTGGCGGACCACTCGTACTTCATCGGAATCTGGATCGAGGCTAGCGGTTTCTTCTCTTGCTGCTTCCAGCGCGCCGGAAAACTCATCACTGATTAACTTCTCATGCCACAGTCGATTAATGGTGGCGATCTGCATCGCCCGAACCTGCGCACCGCCCGACGGCATATAGGTCTGCTGGTCCCATTCCAAGACGCTTCCCACGGCATCCAGGTCAAAGACTTTACCTACGAGCTCTCGGAATCGCTGGTATCTCACGGTCATTGATTCTCCTTTACCTCAACTTAGGTCCACGCACCATATCATGGCAGCTAAATCATAAAAAATACGCCCCGTCATATCCATAAAAGCTCAACCCTGCAGCTTGAAACCGTGCTATTGTACACCGATTGTGAGCTGAGGGCGGGAATTCATCATGAGGCCAGGGTGGATTGAGATCACTTCAAGTAGATTCTTAAGGTCTTTAGGAACACTCCCCAATCTCCCCGCGAGCAAGTAAGCTCGCGGGGAGACCAATTCGCGGGAGGCTCACTCACGACCGCTAGCGCGCCACATCAACTGTGATGATCACAGGAAGATGATCGGATGCGGTGCTGCTGAGAACCTCCACATCCAAGGCCGCGAGGTCTTCTGTGTGCCATATCCAGTCGATTCGTTGGAAAGGATCGCTGGAGCTATAGGTGTAGCCGACACCTGATCCCACTTCAGTCCATGAGTCGATCAACCCTGCCTGAAGGAAAAGGTCCATCTCAGCTACGCCGGGTACTGCGTTCAAGTCTCCCAAGATAACACTGCGGGATGCATGATCCCAGAATTCGATCAACACGGGCACCTGGGCTAGGCGAACCTCGCCCTCATCTTCGAGGTGATGCAAGTGGGTAGCGATGATCTGGATCGGGTGTTGAGCACCGACATCGAATGTCGCCCAAAGGTAACCCCGGCCGAGCAAGGATCCATCCAACGGCAACCCCCCTGAGCCATGATCCACGATCGGATAACGGGTGAGGATGGCGTTACCCCACATAGGTCCGGTGGTACCCTTGAATAAGACATGCATGTTGAGCCGTCGCGCGAGCCACGATGCGAAGTCAGTCGACCCGTGGATTAGCCAACCGCGAGATACCTCTTGTAAAGCGATGATGTCAGCACCGCTCTCTTCGATCACACGGGCGATCTCCTCTGGATCTTGGCGACCTTCAATATTGTAGGTTGAATGGATGTTATAAGTCATCACCCGCATAGGAAGAGAGGGTGTTACTTCGTCCACAGGGCGCGCAAGCACCTCAGCCCCGATCCAATAGAGCAGTGAAACCACAACCAAGGCGAACGCAGCGGTCAGAGGGGTCCAATCCCGCCAAGCCGCGATTGGAGAACCCCTCATCCGTATCGAGGTAACGAAAAGGGTTAATCCAAAGAGAACTGCCACAATCGGAAGGATAGCAGTCCTTGGAATCGGAATGGCCATATCGAGAGAGATGTAATAAAGGAAAGCCATCAGCAAGAACAGAACCATACTCAGACCCAGAAGGACCGTAGTGCGCCCGATGCCAGGTCGGGAGGTCGGGGTATGTGCGTTGGTCAAGAGGGCCCAGCCCCAACCCATCAGCAACTGACTTACGAACAGTGTAACGAGGAAGGTCGCCCCTGGCTTGTCCGCATATAACGTGGCCAATCCGAGGTATACTGCGACCACAAGCGCCAATGAAGGGCGAAAGGTGTGTGGACGGTTGAAGCCCCAGATGGATCCTACGACGGCTAACAGGTTGCCGACCATTAAAACCATGAATGAGGTGGCAGAAGACAAACCGCCAACCTCAGAAATCCACCCCTGGTTTTGTACAATCACGGCCTGGATCAACAGGTAGGGACCAAGCGCGAGCAACGGAAACGCTTCCCACCAACTTGCGCCACGAGGTGCCTCCGAGACAGAGATAGGCTCGACCCACAGAAGCCAGAGGACGAGCCCGACCATGAGAACAATGATGCCCAGAGGAAGCAAGCCTGGGATCCAACTCAAATCTAGCGTCCCAGCGAGGCCGCGGATCGTGCTATCAAGGGCTAAGCCCAGAAGGAGCCCAAGACCCAGGCGGGGTGCAGCGTTGTTCTTCCCCTCAGCGTACGCGTGCCCCACGAAGATCGGCAGGAAAAGGACAAAGAGGGCCGTGCCTACGATACTCAGCCACAGATCAACTCCTGGGTTCACAACGACCTGTACAACCAGCCGGAAGAGCGCGACTCCTCCAGCGGTTAGCCATAGGGCGAGGCGTGGACCTGCCAGGCGGCGCAGGATAGCAGCCATAAAGCCAATTAGAAAAGGTATAAAGGCATAGACAGCGAGCATCATCGGACCGAGACCAACAGTATCGCGTATGTACACGGCCACGCTTGGAAAGAGCACCCGGAGGGTTTGAAGACCAAGGGTAACCGTTAACACCGGAAGGGCTAATGTGCGCAGGGCGATCGTTCGAATCAGGGAATGCGCTCTGTTGTTCATGAGGACCTCCTATCACCTAAGGTAGCGAATCATTATGCATTATAGGCTTAATTTCTCCGGATTTATAACAAACCGGCGGTGCTGCTTTGTCATCTAACCCGAAGCTTCCCGCGAGTTTTAAGCTCGCGGGAAGCTGCCTCATCTGTCATTCCGAGAGAGCCACATCGTGACGAGCGAGGAATCCCTATGATTCATCCGGCTTAGAGGCACCATCACAGGGATTCCTCGCCGCGCGACAGAATGGAATGACGCGTATAAAATGCCGCCCCTCCAGCGAAATCCAGGTTCTATTCATTCCCCACTCCCTCGAGCGAGCCGCTAGTTTGTGCGATAATAGGTAACTTGAGAGGAGGGGTCGCGTGGACTTTCAAACCCTTTGTGTCCTCGGATTAGGCTACATTGGTCTACCCACGGCCAGCACTTTCGCCACCCATGGGTTGCGCGTGATTGGGGTCGACGTGGACCGGCACGTGGTCGACGTGCTGCGTAACGGCGAGGTTCATATTTACGAACCCGGGTTGCGAACCCTGGTCCAGGCAGCTATTCGCTCCGGCAACCTGGTCGTGAGTGAGTTGCCCGAAACGGCCGATGCCTTCGTGATAGCGGTACCGACTCCGCTAGGTGAAGACGATGGCAAGCAGGCAGACCTAAGTTACGTCATCGCGGCCTCCGAATCGGTCGTCCCACACTTGCGGCCGGGAAACCTGGTCGTGCTTGAATCGACCTCACCGCCTCGAACAACGCTGGATGTGGTTGCCCCGATTCTCGAGCGCTCGGGCCTACAGGCAGGCTCCGATTTTCACCTAGCCTACACGCCGGAGCGTGTACTACCTGGGCAGATCTTGAGGGAGTTGATCGAGAACGCTCGTGTGATCAGGTGGATCGATCGCGCTTCGGCCGAAGCCGGTCGCGATTTGTACGCCATCTTCGTGCGCGGTGAGATCTTGCTCACCGACGCCACCACGGCAGAGATGGTGAAATTAATGGAAAATACCTATCGCGATATCAACATCGCGGTCGCAAATGAGTTTGCCCGTGTATCGGATCGTATTGGTGTGGACATCTGGGAGGCTATCGAACTGGCCAATCGTCATCCGAGGATTGACATTCTTCGTCCAGGCCCAGGTGTGGGCGGACACTGTGTCAGCATCGACCCCTGGTTCTTGGTTCAGGCAGCTCCGGATTTGACGCCCATCATTCAACAGGCCCGTCGGACCAACGACAGCCAGCCAGCCTACGTGGTGAACCTGGTGTCCCAAGCCCTCGGTGGATTGAGTGGAAGGCGCATCGCCGCGCTCGGTCTGTCGTATAAGTCCGATGTTGACGACCTTCGGGAAAGCCCCGCGATTGAAATAGCACGTATCTTGGCCTTCGAAGGGGCAGAAGTGCGCACCTACGAACCCTTTGATCCGGAAGCCGTCGTACCGGGAGCTGACCCAGCCACCTCCCTTGAAATGGCACTGAAGGGCGCCGAGGTCGCTGTTTTACTTGTCGATCATCAGACCTTCAAAGAACTCGACCCCCAACAGGTAAAAGGGATGATGTCGGGACATGTAGCGATCGACACTCGTGGTGCGTGGGATCGTGCCGCATGGAGTGCGGCAGGCTTCGAGTTACATGTATTAGGGGTTGGAGGTGAGAATGCCTGACGGCGACCTGCGCGTCTTGTCAATCTTCGGCACACGGCCTGAGGCGGTCAAAATGGCACCGGTGATCCGGCGCTTAGCGAGCACGCCCGAGATCGAATCAGTCGTTTGTATCACTGCCCAGCACCGCCAAATGCTCGACCAGGTACTCGAGCTATTTGAGGTTCGACCCGACTACGACCTCGATATCATGCGCCCAGATCAAGCCTTACCTGAACTTACCGCAACCCTGTTCGCGGACCTCGATCCAGTGCTGCAAGAGGTAAACCCGGATTGGGTTCTTGTTCAAGGAGACACGACGACAGTGATGGCGGCTGCCCTGTTGGCCTTCTACCATCGGGTGAGGGTGGGGCACGTTGAAGCTGGGTTACGCACAGGCGATAAATGGCAACCATTTCCGGAGGAGGTCAACCGCTGCGTAGCCAGTGTTGTCGCTGATCTTCATTTCGCCCCCACCACGCATGCCCGCGACAATCTAGTGCGTGAGGGCGTTCCCTCTGAACGAATCCTGGTCACTGGGAACCCTGTGATCGACGCCTTACAGGAAATCACTGCCCTTCCCTACGATTTTGAAACCGGTCCGTTAAAGGGCATCCCCTGGGATCGAAAGGTGATCTTGGTGACAGCCCATCGACGAGAGAATTTCGGGCAGCCGTTGGAGGATATCTTCACCGCCTTGATCCGCATCGCAGAGATCTACTCGGACCAAGTGCAGGTTGTATATCCTGTCCATCTCAACCCTAACGTGTACGGTCCAGCGCATCGTACATTGGGAGAAATCCCGAATATCACCTTGCTGGAGCCGCTAGATTACCTTCCGATGGTCCATTTGATGAAACGCGCGTACTTGGCGCTGACTGACTCGGGTGGCATCCAGGAGGAAGCGCCAGGGGTTGGCACACCAGTTTTAGTGTTACGCAAGGTCACCGAGCGACCAGAAGCAGTTGATGCCGGCACGGCTCGCCTCGTAGGCACGGATCCTGAAATAATCCTTGCTGAGACTGGACGGCTGTTGGAAGATGAGGAGGCCTACACTTCTATGGCGCGCGCGGTCAATCCTTTCGGCGACGGTCACGCTTCAGAACGCATCGTCCAAGCGCTCCTGGATCGATGAGCGCGGGCTGCTCGGTTGGACAAGAAACCCGGATTACCTGTCGAGATAACATGAAATGACACACCGATCTTCCAAGCGACTTTGCGCCCTACCGTATCTACCCGGCATAGATGGTCCATCATCCTTTCAATTGAGGCTCGTAAAAGGATTGACCGCGTATGGCATAGAGACCTGCCACAGTCTGAGCGATACACCCTACGATGCAGTACTCGTGATCGGTGGCACCCGTCAGCTCGCGGGGTTGTGGCGCGCACGACAGCGTGGGATTCCTATCCTTCAACGCCTGAATGGCATGAATTGGATCCACCGGCGGTACCCCACCGGGCTCCGTCACTTCCTGCGTGCCGAGATGCGGAACTTGCTGTTGTTCACGATCAGAGCTCGCATGGCCGATATTGTGGTTTATCAAAGCCATTTTGCCCGTTCTTGGTGGGAGCGCGAACGCGGACCCCAATCAAAACCCACCCATGTCGTGCTCAATGGAGTCGATCTTACAAATTTCCATCCCAATGGCCCAGGCGAACGACCCACTGATCGCTATCGTTTGCTTTTAGTTGAGGGAGCTTTTCGTGGCGGATATGAGTTGGGTCTGGACCACGCTATAGCGTTGACGAAACGCATAACTAAGAAGCTTGATAAGCCAGTGGATTTAATGGTGGCAGGAAGGACTTCTCCTGAGATAAGAGCGCGCGCGGAGCGCAAGGAGGACATCTCACTTCAATGGGCTGGTGTAGTTCCACGTGAGCGTATCGCGGAGCTCGATCGCTCCGCACATCTGCTTTACTCGGCAGATCTAAATACTGCCTGTCCCAATGCCGTGATCGAGGCGATGGCTTGCGGCCTACCGGTAGTGGCTTTTGATACCGGTGCCCTTCCCGAGTTAGTTAGGGGTGATTCAGGCCGCTTAGCACCTTACGGTGGCGACCCATGGAAGCTTGATCCCCCTGATATCGACGCTTTAGCACATGCTGCTTTGGAGGTATTAACAGACCCGCCACGGTTTCAAACCGGCGCTCGAGCGCGTGCAGAGGCCGCGTTTAGCCTCGGCCAAATGGTGAAGGGCTACTTGACCGCGCTTGGGTGGGCTGAATAGAATCCAGGAGCATGGTAAGGTAAAAGGGAAGGAGCTAGAGATCGTATACCCAGGAAGAATTGGTCTGCAACAACGCGTGCTACCTGCATACAGAGCACCGTTCTTCGACCGGCTAGCCGAGGCATGCCAGGGTGGTATGAGTGTTTTCGCCGGTAAAGCCCGATCGGAGGAGGCCATTCAGAGCACAGATCGCCTCGAAGTCGCCCACTATGCCATGGCGCGAAATCTCCACCTCTTGGGTGGTCCCTTCTACCTATGCCTGCAACTAGGATTGGTGAAATGGTTGGAGGATTGGGATCCCGAGATCTTAATCCTGGAGGCCAATCCGCGCTACCTCTTCAATCGAGTGGCGATCAGGTGGATGAAACACCGTGGCCGATCTGTGATTGGCTGGGGACTAGGGGCGCCAACTATACGAGGTCCGATGGCCAGTCTACGTAGGCTGGTGCGAGAGAACGCTTTGCGCCGATTCGACTTGCTCATCGCTTACAGCTCCTTGGGCGCTGAACAATATCGAGCGATTGGCATCCCCAAAAAGTGTGTTCTGGTGGCCCCAAACGCTGTCTCACCACCCCCACCCCCACTCCCGGAACGTGCCCCCCTTGTAAACCGCCCCGCACGGTTGCTCTTCGTCGGCCGACTGCGGGAGCGCAAGCGTGTCGATCTTCTTCTGCGCGCCTGCGCACAACTGGAAACTACCCCTGACGTGTGGGTTGTGGGTGATGGACCAGCACGAACAATGTTGGAACGGCTGGCAAGAGAAATCTATCCGAGGACAAATTTTGCTGGTTCACAACACGGTCACGCTCTCGATTGGTTTTTCGACAAGGCGGACCTGTTCGTATTACCTGGCACAGGTGGTCTAGCAGTCCAACAGGCCATGGCCCACGGTTTGCCCGTGATCGTTGCCGAGGGCGATGGAACACAAAATGATCTCGTAGCTAGCGAGAACGGCTGGCTTGTGCCACCAACCGATCTACATGCCCTGACCGAGACATTGCGTGACGCGCTGGCGGATCCTAAGAGGCTTCAAAAGATGGGGATAAAGTCACATCGATTGGTATCTGAACGCTATAACATCGACACCATGGTGGAGGTTTTTATGAATGCCATGAACGCCATAGCTGGGGAACGCTGAAATGCGCTTATTGTTCGTTGCGGATGGGCGGAGCCCGATCGCGCTGAATTGGATCTCCCACTTCATCCAAGCTGGACACGAAGTGCATCTGTACTCAACGTTCCACTGCCAGCCAGATCTGGAATTAGCTTCGTTGGAGATCACCCCGGTGGCTTTCAGTAGTTTGGCAAGGTTCTCAGAAAGATCCTCCGGCCAAGTCCCCGGTGGGGCAAAGGGCATCGGTTTCCGTACCACAATGCGTCATTGGCTCGGTCCCTTGACGATTCCGTTGGCAGCGGAGCGCGTCCGAAAAGGGATGCTGAAGCTTGAGCCCGACTTGGTTCACGCCATGCGCATCCCCTTTGAAGGGATCATGACTACTGCAGCGTATCCCACAGCACCACTGATCGTCTCGGTGTGGGGCAACGATTTCACATTGCATGCCTCCTCCACACGTGCGATGGATTTGCTCACCCGCCGAGCTCTAGGTCGTACTGATGCTTTGCATGTCGATTGTGAGCGGGATCTGAGGCTGGCTTATGAATGGGGCATGTCCCGAAGGCGACCAACCTTGGTTGTACCCGCTGCGGGCGGGGTGCGTCCTGAGGTCTTCCACCCCGGCGAAACCGATATGGCCGAGCTGAGTGATCGAGTCGGGAATGTCCTGCGTAATCTACCAACTGAGACACCGGTCGTGGTCAACCCGCGTGGTTTCCGCGCTTATGTCCGAAACGATACCTTCTTTCAGGCGATCCCATTAATCCTAAAGGATCACCCTGACACGATCTTCCTCTGTCCAGCAATGGAGGGTGAATCGCGGGCAACCGAATGGGTTGAAAAGATGCGGATTGGATCTTCAGTTCGTCTGCTTCCGAGGCTTACACCCTCTGAAATGGCAGCCGTATATCGTCGGGCACAAGTGACCGTCTCGGTGTCGGAGCACGATGGTACGCCAAACACATTGCTGGAAGCGATGGCATGTGGTGTTTTCCCTGTGGCGGGGGATTTGGAGTCGATTCGTGAGTGGGTTGAGGATGACCTCAATGGTCTGCTGATCGACCCTGGGAATCCTTCCGAGCTCGCAGACGCTGTAGTTAAGGCTCTATCTGACGTAACTTTACGTGCCAACGGCGTCGAACACAATTTGCGTCTGATCACCGAAAGAAGGGTGACCTACGCAGAGGTGATGGCTAGAGTGGAGGGGTTTTACAGACGAATACGAGGGAGGACAATAGCGTGATGTGATCCGCTTCTCTCGATGCGTTCGGCTTTCTCCACTTTTGGGTCCATTTCGACGAAGAATACCCAAAGAAATCAAAGCCCTAAGATTATAGGAATGAATCCGCTGAAAAAAGGTCAACCTCGAGAAGTAGGGAAGGGTATATGTTGGGGTGCGGGCTGCGCCCGCACCCCAACATATACCGATCCTCTTCTCGATGGTGTTTTTTTCAGTTCATTCAGGAATACCAAACAACGAGGCGGTCTTTAGGCATTCATGATGAATCTTATAGCAAACTTCCTCTTGTTTTTCATTGGTCTGATTATTTTTCTTTACTTGATCGCTTTTGCGGTCTTATCGCGGTGGGAAGGTGAGCATAGAGCCACGGTTATAGCTTTCTTAATGGCGCTCGCGCTCTCATCCCCGTTCTTCCTGGTCACACTTTCAACGCTTCAAGTCAAGTGGGTTCTTTTGGGGATGGTTGGCGCGATAGGTTTCTTAGGACTGATCTTGTTCCTCCTTCCAATCAGAAGCGTCGAGCACGGACATGCTATTCCCTCGAAACGCTTCGATGAGCGTGATGTCGTCTTCGCCCGCACTAGGCTCAAGCCCGGGAGTCCGGAGTTCGAGGCCTATTACGCTATGCGTCCGGAAAAGCGGGGCATCGATGACAAAATCCGCTCTTTACCAGGACTGCTTTCAACAAAGGCCCTTAAAGCTGACCCCTACTTCTTTGCCGCCGCCAA
>Ga0114921_10001777_pt1 | contig 10072 bp, 10 predicted proteins | sample BentaG_FD_87016 | JGI IMG/M metagenome (GOLD analysis project Ga0114921, IMG submission 87016) | Deep subsurface microbial communities from South Atlantic Ocean to uncover new lineages of life (NeLLi) - Benguela_00093 metaG | ecosystem: Environmental > Aquatic > Marine > Oceanic > Sediment ...
GAACCTGGGACGAATACGTTCAGTCTCATAAAGAGGCAGTTAAAAAAGCCAATTAGGAGGGTAATTAATGCTTGACCGAATGGTTAGGGAATTCTTAATTGGCCGGGTGCTATTGCGGATTTAATAGCGGCGGTAATTCAAATAGGAAGTGTGGTGACCTGCCCCTCTGATACACTTTTCACCGTTGTAAACGGACATTATCACGCTTATTTTTGGTCTAAGCATTTTATCTTCAAATAATTTTTACTGGTTCTTATTTCTAAGCACTAGAAATATCATATGACCGGCAAAAACAGCTAACAATCTATCTAATAAGTACCTAAATCCCAGAATCCATAAGCTTTCTCCTTGATGATCATACAACTTTTGCAAGAATGGCTTAAAGATGCTAACCTCGTCTTTGAATCCTTTAAGACCGGAACAAGCTCTTTTTTGCATGAGCTTAAACCCGCTTGCTTCAAAATCTCTTATTACTGAATCATGATCTAAAACAAATTGGTAAAAATTGTCTGGTTCTCCCCCACTGAATTCCTCGTATAAGCCAAGTTTTGCCTTTAATTTCCTTAGGGGTGGCATGTAAGGAAAAGTGAAAAATGCGTATCCTCCACTGACTAGTACCCTTTTCGCTTCCCTTAAAATATCGTCATATCCTTTCCAGAAATGTTCTATGACACCTTCTGACCAATATCCCGCGAAATAGTTTTCAGGAAATTGCAAAGCTCTTACATCACCTACCCTTACATCAAGTTCAGGAAAGATTTCCTTTGTCCTCTTTATTGTTTTCTTTGCAAAATCTATTCCCACACTTTTATAGCCATGCACATGCATACAATAAACTATCTGCCCTCTACCACACCCTCCCTCTAGAATTCGTCCCTTTTTATCAGGAAAATATTTTCTCAATATTCCTAGAATGAACTTATTGTCCTTTTGTTTTTCTACGCTTTTCCTGAGATCACCTTTTTCCCAATGGCTGTCCCAGAAATCGGGAGAGGCACTTTCCCCAATGTAAACTAGCCTTCTTTTTTCTTTGTCATATAGTACCTTCATGGTAGATGCCTATGTTCATAATTATAACAACAGATGTATTTTACCTATTACTTCATTTCAGAACTTATTATATATCATAGCATCGTATTTTTGCTCTCTCCTCAGGATTTCTATATATAAAACCGTCTTATTTCCCCTTACAAATAACAATATATCCTCCCTCCAACCAAGGACATATTTTGTCCACTTTGATTACTAAACTTTCCATTTTCTGGATAAACCTTCTAAGTCTAAGACGTTTATATGTTATCCAAATTTTCAATCTGAAAATAACCGCAGGAATTGTCCATAATATAAAATGAAGCATGAAAGTCGCAATCCCTCCTAATTTCATCAACTCCTCAATGCTTAAGCCGCTTTGGTTTGTTAGCTCTTTTATACGAAGAAGATTATATCTTCTATATCCGTGGCGTCCGTACAAAAAGTAGCTATATTTGCTCGGTACAGTTATAAGGATATGACCTCTGTCTTGTAGCAGAGTTCTCATTCCTTTCCCTGCTTTTTCGTCATCAGCAATGTGTTCAAGAGATTGAATTGAACATATAAAGTTAAATCTTCCCTTAAGGGTCTCCAAAGACTGGGCGTCATGAACCTTGAAAGAAACCTCCAACTCGTTAACTTCAGTTTTTATCCTATGCCAGTTATTATACTCTTTAATATCAATACCGAGATATTTTCCTCTAATACCTTCCGCAACAAAGTAATTAAGATAATAACCCTTACCACACCCGACGTCTAATATAGATGCATTGTTTTTTCGGCAATATCGTTTGATTAGCTGTCTAACTACGTGATTGGTAGTAAATCTAACAGGGGATTCTAGCATATTTTTACCATCCTAATGTAGAGTTGTACAGCTTTTTCCCTTTCTTAGTTTCAACCTGATTAAGTTTATGGTTTAATTACTTGCCAATTTTTCCTTTCTTAAGATTTCCTGGTTCCCAATGGCTGTCCCAGAAATCGGGAGAGGCACTTTGACCAAGGTAAACCAGCTTCATATCCTGTCTATCATAAAATACTTTCATAATAGTCGCTAACGAAGTATCACTCTCCATTACGATTCAGCATCCTCACTTCGACCATACATGTATATGTATCTAGGGGATAGCTTTTTCAAAAGAGGTAAATTACTCATTATCCTGCCAGCCAATTCGCTTTTCAGGGTTAAAAGATAATAGAAACAAAGACTAATCCAACCGCTGATGGCCATAGCAATACATATACCGATTATTTGCCAAAGATATCCAAAAATTAGAATTAGAGTAATTCTTAATAAATTTGGTATAATTCCGATCACGGTTAATTCTTTATATCGGAAATGTGCTTCTAAAGCGGTATGTAAAATTATTGCTAAAGTTTGTGCCGGTAACCCAAGTGCCAAAATGGCGAAGTAAACTATTGCTTGTTGAAACTCTTGTGGCAGGAAAAATCTAATATACGACCAGCCAGCGAGGACAAGTGTCAAAGTTAGGGGAATGCCAATGAGTCCCACTTTCATCAAACGACGGTTTAACGTTTGAATGAGGGTTTCTCGACCTATTTTAGCGAAATCAGCATAAAGCAAAGGGCGAGTGCTTTTTATGGTGCCGGCACTCCTGTTCCACAAATTATCCGCTAAAGAAAAAACAGCTAAATTGGCAAAGCCCAAAAAAGGGCCAATAATGAAATGTGAAATTTTATTCGCTGTAATCGTAACTATACCGACGGGGATTAGTTTTAATCCAAAAGGCACACATTCCTTGTCAATCTCTCTATTCTTATAGCTTTCAATTAAGTTTCCTTTTTTAACCACCCTAGACCAGGCAATCCAGCTAAAAACGCTAATGCTCCCTAATTGAAATAAAGCGAAATAAACTATATTCTTCGTAGTAAGCGCTACAATAGTTGAACCTATAATTGCCACAGAAGAAGTTAAGATCTGCCAAAAGGACCATTCTTTAAATTTCTTTTTAGCAATCAAGAATTCACAGAAGCTTATTTGAAATAAATAGCCTAATATCAGATAGAGCCCCAAAATGATTAAGAGGGCAGAAAAAATATGCTGTCCCAGAACTCTGAGGTAAAAAGCGACTCCTATAACTATGATACCTACAGGAACAATTAATCTTAATCGCGTCAGGAACGCATAAAGAAAAGTTCCATCTAGATTCTGGGCAATTCCTTTTTTAGAAGAGAGGGTGATATTTGCTGCTGTGAAAACCGCCAGCCAGACCTGCAGCGCTATGACAAATTGCCACTTTCCATAATGGCTAATTGCTATATTCGCTAAAATAATTGGAAGAGTAATTAGGGTAATTATTGTCATTATTACAACCGGAGCATTTAGAAAGAACCCACTAGTGAAATACTTTTGCAGTAATTTTATTTCCGTTTTCATATGTCTACTACTATAGCATCTCTTTCTGTATGGCCTCTACGAAACTGAAACTCTTCTATATGTCTCTTTAGAACTTACAGTGCTTTCAGCACTAGATTTTTCTGTTACTGGCATTTTCCTGCTCAGACATTTATAGAATCGAGTTTTTAAATATCGCAATTTCTACAAATATCTATTTCCCCTCTTCCTCCCTCTTTGCTCAGTCTTTTTCTATATTTTTTGAACTCATCACTATTCCATATTTTCATTATAGATTCGTTTTTGACATTTCCAAAAACGTGCTTTTCATAATAGTCATTGCAGCACAATAGAACATTCCCTTTCCAGTTAATAACCAGCTGGTTAGAAGGACGAAGACACGGCTTATTGATATTCTCATTATTTCTTTCAAAGAGCTCTCCCGCTCTATTTACCATATTCATGCTCCTGAAGTTTCTATAAATAACATAATTATGATATTTCTGAGATAAGTTTATAAGGTTATCCTTCTCGTAGTCATCGTAATTTGTAATAAGAATCATGTCGAGGCCGTTTTCTAATAATTTCAGTAATAATTCCTCTGTTAACAAATCTCCGTTGGAGCTAAACCTAATATATGCATAAGGGCACTTTTTTCGGGCATAAGATATAAGGTTCACTAGTCTCGTGTCCAATAATGGCTCTCCATAAAAATGGGGGGATATTCTGCCGGCAAAACCCAGATCTGACAACTCATCAATGATTTTATAGTATAAGTTTTCATCCATTATTCCCACTTCTCTGTCGGGAAAACTGTCGCTATTGAAACAAAAACTACATTTCCGGTTGCAATATCCATATGTTTCAATATTTGTTGAAGTGAATAGACCACGTACCTTGGACTGATAGGTAACTAGTATTTTCCGAATGATTCTCTTAAATAAAGAATTCATAGCCTGATTTATTCATTTAAAACAGGGATTAGAAAGTTAATTTGGGTCTTCTTAGCCGCCGTCAATTTATTCTGGTCAAGAGAAACAATATTATCCCCAATTTCCTTTACGCTAATACCTGCTTTCTCGAACAGTTGAGCTCGGGGAGTGTCAAGATATAGGCGGCATTTTCTTCCGAAAGCCAGTGCCGCTACACAAGCGTGAACTCTATCTGAGTGTGTTACCTCTGCATTTGCATATAAATTTAAGTAGTCTTCAGGACGATCAGACATCATAGTGTTAGCTTCTTTAAAAAATTTCCTGTTAAGTTTCCAAAGAGAATGATGTGTTCTTATTACCGAATTATCCTTGCCAGATTTGACTGGATCCGGGATTTTATCAAAAGTGTGAACTTCAAATCTTCCTAGTAAAAGTGGCGTAGGCTTAAAAAAGTCACTGACGAAAAAACCACAATCTATCCCATTAAGGGAATGTTTTGCTAAATCTTTATAATAATTGAACGATTCTTCATCACGAGAAATGAAACAGTGTGGTTTAATTTCTTTCAGGAACTCTCGGTATTTCTTGACTTCTTCTTCGCTATAGGTACCCGCCCCGCCCCCGTTAATAATAATCTTCACTCCCCTTCGGCTTAAATTGAGAATCTCTGTTCCGTAGCGTTCTATGAAACCTTCTGAAAGAACCATTCCAGAAAAGATGGCAATTTCGGAGTCCAATTGACTAATTAGGCTGAAATAATTTGAGAAACATCCCCTTAGTAACACATTATTTTTACTTTGACTATGAAAGAGCCAAACAGGAAACGATGAGGCAGTGAAAATTTCGGCTTCCGGACATGCTTGTTTAATTGATTCAATCGAGCCAAGATCAAGGAAAGCACTGCCCATATTGGTTATCCAACAACCCGTTATTACAACAATTTTTCTTCCACCTTTTTCTTTCATATTATTACCTACTTTCTCAAAATCATAAAGTAACCGGTTGTAAACTTGCTAAAGTAGATATTATTCTTAACCAGTTCTAAATTATCTAGGTTCATTATACCAAATCTATTAAGGGATGAAAGATGTAGAAAATATGCTTAAGTCCTTTTGGCAATGCTTTAATGAACATTTTCTGCATATCCGCCAACACGGTGAAATACATGCCCATGATTTCAAATTTTTCAATCTTGAAGTGTAAGTTTTCTAACTTTTTTCTCCATTTCTGTTCAGTCCATCTTTGAAAATCGGAAGGGTCGGCATGAATTGGAAATAAGAAAGGCATTGATAGCATCAACACGCCGTCTTTTTTTAAGACGCGATAGCATTCTTCCAGACCTTTTTCTGGGTTCTCTATATGTTCAAAAATCTCAGTGGCATTGATAACATCTATACTGTCTGATGTAATTTGATTCATATCACAGACATCCAAGACAATATCCGGATTATGCCTTTCTTCAATATCAGCAAATATCCATTTTTCAACTTTATGTTTCGGCTTATTAAATCTTCCTCTATCTCTACCACCTATGTCTAACACAACCCCCTGATAATAATGCTTATTTTTCCCCAGGAGCTTATCCAAGATTTTTCTATGATAAGTGGCCCCCAAATAGTACTGAATATTTCGTATTAGCATATCCTATCTTTTACTGCCCTTAACTTATTTGATTCTTTCCATAAAAAGATCATGAATTTCAGGTTATAGAATGTAATTCTTGTTTTGATATTGACCATTCTTGGCCTATAAATCCCTTTTTCTATGTCGCGATATATTGCGAGAGCAAAATCATAATAATCTTGAGCCACTTGATTAATTGAAAATCCTGGTATACGGGATTGAAAATAGGAGTGATTTTGAGCAACCTTTTCAATTTTTGCTATAAGGTCTGTAGTACTGTTAAATAATTCTCCCCCTTCTTTGACTAGCTCCGGATGACCACCATCATTTAGTACCACTGCTGGCAAACCACAAGATAATGCTTCAATCAAAATGTTTGAGCAGGGATCGTTTTGGCTAGCAGTAATAAATATATCATGTTCCTTCAAAATTGGAGCTAATTTTACACTAGGAACAGGTTTTACATGTTTGATATTTTTGAAGGCTATTGGTGAATTGCCGATAAAAGTCAATTCATATTTTGAAAAATCCAGATTTCCATCTAAAAATTGATAGACTTCAAATCCCTTTCTCCAATTCGAAGACCAGCTTGAGGCGATTAGCTTCACTTTTTGGGGATTAAATTTTGTTTTACCATTACGGTTAAAGATTTCACTATCTGGGGCATTATAAATTACTGTTTCGTACTTTGAATTGATGTTAAATCTTTCTTTATTCTGCTTCATGCACCAATTTGATTGGAAAATGGTCCCGTCAGCAAAAAGGCGGTTAAACTTGGAAATGGCCTTATCAATTGTCCTATCTCTACCTCTTATATAGGATATGGGACCATCTACTCTATGTATTAGAATCTTATTTGGGTATTTTTGCTTGACTATAAATAATTCATTAAAGCAATGGTGGCTATTAAACAAAATTATGTCTGCATCTCCTAGGCTTTCTGAATAAACACCCACTTTCCTGAAATATTCCCGGAGAGCCTTTAGGAATTGATTACCTCCACCCCAGGGACCTTCAATGAATTTGAATAAAATATGAACCTTGAGCCTATTATTAGCCATTTAGCTAACAAACTCCTTAAACCCCAGTTCTTTCTCTATTCCCAAAATATCAGAAATAATTGCTATACCCCAGAAAAGTAAAACCGTACCATGGATGTCTGGCTCATTTAGCCCCTTTGTAATTTTTGTGTACAACAAAATTTGAATTCTTTTCGCGTTATACAGATGTATATAAATGTAAGTACTGTTTGGCAATATTATATATATAGTATTCTTTAACAGATTTCTTAGCATTTTCCCTTACTTTCTCCTGCAGGTCTTTGCTCCTGTAGATTTCTACAATTTTATCAGCTATATCGTTTGCGTCTTCCGATCTCACGAATATCCCGTTATATTTATTTACAATAAAATCTTTCAAACCGCCAACTTCACCAACCAAAACTATCTCCCCGTAGTCCATCGCCTCTAAAACCGAAACCGGGAAATTTTCAAAGAGTGATGGGAGGCAAAAGACGTCACAGACCTTGAAGTAAGCGTCTTTCAAGTCCCCTTCAATTGGACCAATAAAGTGAACATCGTCTTGAAGCTTTAGTTCTGAAACTTTTGACCTTAATATCTTATTTGTTTTATCTTCACAAGTAAGAAATAGTTTTAAGTTTCCTATCTGTTGTTGTGCTTGAGCAAATCCTTCGATAAGACGGCTTAAATTTTTTACTGGTCTTGTACTTGATAAACAGAGTAGGGATAGAGTTTTTCTCTCATCTATATCCCATTCTTTCCTCAGTTGATTAATTAGTTTTTTATTACTTAGTTTAGTGTTTCTGGGCTTTACACCATTTGGAATAACTTCTATCTTACTTGAATGCGTTCCTGCATTGCTGGCGAAATCGATTAAGGCTGTGCTTGGAAGTACATGTTTTTCAACATTCTTTAATACTAATCTGGTTAAGAAATTGTATAAGGGATTTAGTCTCATTCCGTAGTCTATTTCCGGAAGTACCACAATATCAATCCCGTGAGAAGTGACAATGTATTTGTACCTCTTAAAATAAACCAAATTATTCAGGTAGACCATCAAAGCATCAGGAATTGCGCCTTGACAATGGATAAGATCTGGTTTTATTTTCTTAAGCGTTTTTCTTAATTTAAGAGCATTTGGCAATAAATAGAATTTCGAGGAAGTCTGCAAATCTAGATTGATGACCTTTATATTTTTAAAACTTGTATATCTTAAAGATTCTTTATTCGGAGCGAAGAAATATAATTCCAGATTTCTATAGCTATTTCCAACCAATTCATCCATGCTATCTAATAGCCATTTTAATTCATATTGTAATCCACCCATTATTGGCAAAAAACTGGTAGTAAATATGACAATTCTTTTCTTATCCATGCTTGTCCCTTGGTCGATTACTTATATTCAACAATCTTATTTCCGACCTGCCACCAATTTCCACACTATGAATCTTTTAGGTCACTAACTGCACGTACAGCTCTAATTCTTTCTCAATCAATTTTGATAAGGAAAACTCCTCCTCGATGGTTTTTCTGGCATTTTTTGCCAGTGTTTGTCTCAGCGCCTTGTCTTCCATAATACTTATAATAGCTTCTCTTATAGATTTTGAATCTGTATCGCTTAGAATCCCATTTTTCCCGTGGATTATTACTTCTCTTGTTCCATCAATATTCGTCCCCAGTACCGGAAGCCCACATGCCATTGCCTCCAGGAGCGTTTTGGGCATACCTTCCCATAAAGAGGGCAGGATAAACAACTCGTGCTCATTTAAGATTTTGGGTAATTCGCGGTTTGGGATATTGCCCAAGAAGTTGGCAGTGATGTTATTTTTGATGGCGAATTCTCTTAACTGCTTCTCTTGTTCTCCGGAGCCAATAAGGCTAATGGTATATGGTAAGCCCCTTAAAGCCTCCAGTAAAGTAAATAGATTTTTTTGTTTGGTCAACCTGCCAATGAAACAGATTGAACCTCTTTTCTTGACCGTATTCAACGGTTGAAAGACATTGGTTTCAACATAGTTGGGGATAAGGGTGAGATTACGGGAATGGTAGTTTTGCTCAATGTAATCAAAATTTCTTTGAGAGCTTGTTATGCCCGCGTCTGCCAGCTTATAGGCAAGCCTCTCCATGTTTTTAGCTAACATTTTCTGCCAACCTCTGGCATCTTCCTTGTCAAGATGAATCGACCACATGTATCCCGCTCTTACCACCAACTTTTTTCGATAAATGAGTCTGGCCAATACTGCGCTCCAGGAGCCGAGCATCTGATTGGTTTTAAGGATATCGACTTTTTTAAATATTTTATAATGGATAATTGGCAGCATAAAGGAATATAACAGGTTGTTGGCAATATATCCCTTGGGAACAACCGTTATGTTATTGGCTAGGTAATTTTTGAATTTAAAGTCTTCTACCCCGTACGTAAAAAAATATATATGCCTAAAATATTTGCTTAGCTCATTATATATTGCCACTTCCCTGTCTATCATCCCTATCTCGTGCCACAGCTTTAGAGATACCCCGGCAGTGAAAAACAGGGCAAGAGTTTTATCTTTTAATACTTGATATTTCATGTTAATCTCTTAGCCACAGCCCAAATCTCCCCAAATTGGATGGAGGCTCTTTCAATACCTATCCCGGCTCTTTCTAGCTCTTGCGTCAGGCTTTCCAAGGTGTACTCTACTTGGTGGGTTAAATCGAGACGGTATTCGACTCCTAGCTCCCTCTTGTAATAAGTGAGCCAGTCCCGGTTGAGCAGGGGAACCCGAATCAAGAATTTATTCGCCAGTTTTTTAATTTTTAGTAGGAAATCGTGTCGGTTGTCTATATGCTCCAGTATATTAGACAGGATAATAGTATCGAATTTGTCCCCAAAATCAAATTTGGTAGCATCCCCACAGATATATTTGATGTTTTCTTTATTGAAATTCCGCTTGGCCAGTTCGATGTTATCCATATTTAAGTCTATTGCCATGACACTTCTTGCCTTCTTGGCGACATCATAGGTAAGACACCCGTTCCCACAGCCTATGTCCAGTACAGCATCTTGGGGGCTAACATTATCAACAAAAAACTGGTGATAGTCCGTCAGGCGGTGTTTGGGGTGAATCCCTCCC
>Ga0114921_10001778_pt1 | contig 10070 bp, 7 predicted proteins | sample BentaG_FD_87016 | JGI IMG/M metagenome (GOLD analysis project Ga0114921, IMG submission 87016) | Deep subsurface microbial communities from South Atlantic Ocean to uncover new lineages of life (NeLLi) - Benguela_00093 metaG | ecosystem: Environmental > Aquatic > Marine > Oceanic > Sediment ...
TCGACATGCTGAAGAAGTATTACGGTCGCATTGGCGAGGACACGATCGACAAAGGTTTCGCACAGGCCGTGGGAATGCAAGTGGAATGGAAACGGAGAGAGTTTAGGTTTTAGATGCCCCACAAGCGGGCCCCTTTTTTTGCGTCTTTTTGCGACGTACATGCATGCATTATTCACCTGATAGGCTGTTCGCGCATCAAAATGTTGCATGCATGCAAAATTTATTTATAACACTTATATCTAATGTTTTTTAGGTGGGGGAGGATCGAAATTAAATTTTCCCTTAAACATGTAAAAGGATTCGTTGAACGTTCCTACAAAGAAGGCGCTTATAGACGTCTCAAAGGACGTGAACACATAGCAATTTCTATACGACACGTTCCACTCGAAGCAGGTACCGAGTTACGTATCGGGTATAATACTTACAAAATTGAGAAGAGTTCCTATCTCGTTTTTATCGATCTATTACACCAAGGGAACTTTGCACATCCAGTGCTTTATGAACTCCATAGAATTGAGGATGGTAGTGTAAGGACGATAGAGGAAGAATGGCCCATCGCTGATCCAGAGCTAGAACGAACTTTAATTCCCTTCATTCTTCCTGGAAAGGAGGATAAATAGATGCCATATGAAAATATGTCAATCAACATCACACGTCCAACGGTTGATAATTACTATGCGTTGTTCTTTGTCGGTGTTTGCAATCGGGAACGCTACGTCATAAGTCTCAGACGTTGGACCAATCTTCTTCACGAGATGTATGGCTATCCTCTAGCTAACATCCGCATCCTAGTTGGCCCCTATAGTACTGCAAACTGGGGTAGCATGATCGCAGGAACTGATGTTACATACAACGCAACGAGAACAGATTTGGATGATGCACTAGCTGATTATGCAACTGGAAGTGGAGACCCACATGAACTTGGATCTGACGATAATCTACTCATCTTCACTTTTAATCACGGTGGACAGGATGCAGTTAATGGCTGTTACTTGTGCTGCGATAACTATACAACAAGATATTATGCCACTGATTTTGCTACTCGGATAAGTGCAATTCAATGCAATCAAATAGTATATTTAGCCGCACAATGTCATTCAGGCGGTTTTGTAGATCCCTTCATAAATGCTCTTTCAGCGAACACACGAGGAGCAATAATGGCTGGAAGCCGCTCAGATCAAGGAACAATTGAAGCCATATATGATAAGCTATTTGCTTCAGCTTTCAACGGTCGTATGGTTCAGAATGCATTAGATGACAACATAGATCTTGATATTACAGGTGAAGGAATTGATGTCGCTCTTATTCCTGGATATAATACTGACCGTATCGATTGGGGACCAACAGGGTGTATAAGCACGCGTGAGGCATTCAACTGGGTCTACGATCATTATGTAAACGAAGTTTTCTCGGACGTAAATTATTCATGGGTTACGGACATGCCATTATACAAGCAAAAGCCTTGGACTGAAAATGGAGAACCCGTTCATATCAGGTTAGGTGAACCAGATCTTATAATGCAGGACTGTGCTGAAGATACAGGAGAGGAGCCTAGCACGTGCGTATCGCCATGGCACACACCAGATCTCTACCCAGATAACACAGACCAGTTCCCTGGTGCCGGACAACACCAATATGTACCAGAACATCATAACCGCTTCCTCATCAGAACAGCAAATAGGGGGACCGCCCCAACAGACAACGTCTGGAGACTAACGGAAGTCCGAGGTCTCGGGTTTTCAGGCGGACCTGTGGGGCCAATGCGGATTGATCGAGCAATGGAGACAATAGGTACAGACACCGTATCTGCGAGAATACGTCCTGGGCGAGCCCATTCCCAGTTTGAGAGAATCCTGATCGGAGGAGACTTCGGGCATGGGTGCATATCTGCTCTATGCTGGTCCGGCGTCGACGAAATGGACCATAGGTTATGGCATATAACACAAGATAACGACCAAGTACAATGTAATATCGATCCAGCATCGGTCAGCGGCGGAACACCAGTGGATCAAGCTAGTACGAACTCCAATTCAGGAGTAATCATGCGTACGATTCCAGTTTTCGCAGAGATAGAAGGTGTATTTGAGATCAGGTTCGACAAACTGGAGATAAAGATACCAATTGAGATGGAAGCAGAGAAGCTTAAGCTGAAAAAAGGTGAAACAGGCGAGATACCGATAAAAATCAAAATACAACCGGGAATAAAAGACGGTGTAAAAGGACGCTTGACCGCGAGGCTAACTCATAACGATAAAACTATTGGCGGCGTAACCTTCCTGATCAATGTCGCTACAGCATATGCCCAGGCATACGTATTAACTGAAAATGGAATGAAAGTACCAAAGACAGAGGTGATTTTAAGACATCCAGGTGATCCACGAAGATTGGCATCAGTCACAAACAAGGACGGAATTGCAGTCTTTGGCCCACTAAACCCTGGATTCTACTTTGCCAGCATCAAAGAAAGTAAACCAGTCAGGGTTTACATTAAACCAGGGAAAGAAAACCCCATTCAAATATTCGCTAAAAAACCCAAGATGCCTTCTCTTAAACGCTAACATCAAATAGAATATTGTTAGCCGTGAAAAGCGTGCACAAACAGCAAAGTTCAAGAAGAATTAAGACAACCTTGCCGGTTAAAATTTTTTTGCTTTGTAGAATGGGGTAACAACAGTGAGGAAATATAAAAAAGTAGGGAAATTTTCTGTTACTGCGATTTCAGGAACTTATGTAGTGATGCTCGGATTCAACGCAGAAAAGTCCGCTACCAAAGATTTGCTGGGCTTTGCGATCCATCGTCGAGATCATACCGAGAACGAACTATATTGGCTCAGAGGTTTCAAAACCTTTGAGGAAACAGAACCTAATCCTAGTCCAGGCGCATTGTATTCCACACTCGAACATCCTGTGCAGTCTTTTCAATGGGCTGATTACACAGCTAAGACTGACCATGAATACACTTACAAAGTCGTGCCACTGAGGGGGAAACCGAAGAATATTAAGCAACGCAGACCAATCAAGATTAAGATAAAGACAGAGTCTGAGGATGTTGGAAAGCATGCCATCTACTTCAACAGGGGAGTAGCTGGTAGCCAAGCTTATTCTATGAAGTTCGGTAACAAGGCTCCGGAGGAAGTCGATGACAGAAGGGCGTTCATTTGGCTCTCGCGGGGCCTCGAAGAGGCAATCTTTCGATTCATCGACAAAGCCAACGGTCCCGAATACGGCCTACGAGCATCAGTGTACGAGTTCAGCTACTACCCTGTTTTGGAGGCTTTCAGGAGAGCAGCAGAAGCTGGTGCAGATGTAGAGATTGTATATGATTCAAGGCGTGAGCACCCCAAACAGGCAAATGATGAATCAATCGAGTGGGCGGATATTCGGTACTTGATGACAAGACGTACCCAGCCAAAATCTTATATTTCTCACAACAAGTTTATCGTGCTCCTAAAAAATGGCAACCCACTTGAAGTTTGGACGGGTTCCACAAACTTCACAAAAGGCGGAATATTTGGGCAGGCTAACGTAGGTCACCTCGTCAGGGATGAGCAAATAGCCAAAAAATACTATGATTACTGGACTCAACTGGCAAAGGACCCGTCGAACACTGATCTTAAAAAGTGGACTGGAAAGGAGACACCGGATCCAGATGGTGAATGCCCCCCTGACAGTATTACACCATTATTTAGTCCAAGGAAGAAATTGAAGGCGCTTGAATGGTATGCTGAGAGAATGGGCGATGCGAAGGAAACGGTGTGTCTCACCGCAGCTTTCGGTGTTAATTTCCGGCTGGCAGATATTCTTGCGAGAGACGAAGCATATCTTAGATATGTGCTTCTCGAGAAGAGAGGAAATAACTTTGATGTATTCTCGCAGGATCCAGATGTGTTGATTGCTGTGGGTTCGCATCTTAAGGAAGCTACCTACAGGTGGACTAGAGAAGTCCTGACCAACTATAACTTCCATGTCAAATATATTCACACCAAATTCATGTTGATTGACCCATTGAGCAAGAATCCAACCGTTATCACTGGCTCAGCCAACTTTAGTGATGCCTCAACCAAAAATAACGATGAAAACATGCTTGTAATCCAAGATGACACTCGAGTAGCCGATGTGTACTTAGGAGAATTCTTCAGGCTCTTCCACCACTTCTACTTCCGCTATGTGATGAATAACCAAAAGGCAAAAGCCGGTTCTGAAGAAAAGAAAAGGTCTTACTTGAAACCAGACAGTTCCTGGACCAAAAAATACTATGTGCCCAAATCAATAAAACAAAAACAGAGAATCTTGTTCTCTCGAAAGCTTTCATAGTTTTGAAAGAGCATAACAGGCTCAGGCGTCACAAGCTACGCCAAAGACACGCCAAAGGATTATGCCGAAATCAAAGGCGCGGACGGACACTATGGACGCGCGCGCGACTTACGTTGTTGCCCGCTTCTAGGATGTAACTAAAATCGTCAAGAACTGTTATGTTCGAGTTTTTACAGTCACTGGGATATGCTTTCTTCGGCTTTTCAGCGCGCAAATGTGCTGGACCATCTTCTTGACCGTTATAGGCATAATGACCAGAAAAACGGGCTCTTGCATGCATGCAAAGATAGATTAAGGCTTTTTTTTGCACGTGCAATGTACGTCGCAAAAGAATAGGTCACAGAGAGACAGATCCTTTTAGAGATGGCGACTTGATTCCTCAGCCAGCGAAGCATATTCACCAAACTTTCTTTGAAAATGCTCCCACACAATCTCAACCAGCAGAAAACTGAGCACGCCAGCAAGCAATGGACCAACTGTTCCATACAGACACATCCATTCAAACCACCAGAGAACCCCAAACGCTGAATTGATCATCATGCCTTTGATGAACAGCTTCGGAGCGATATAGAGGACTTTTTCTCTCCACCACGCCAATACAAAGTCGACTGGTCCTGGATAGAGAATTTTGTTAACTATGTTTATGTGTAGGGGTTTAAGCACCACCTGCCGTCCTTCAACCGGGATGAGAAGACTTTTCAATTTGGGTACGTAGGTCTCTGCCTCCTCTATATTGTTCCAGATGACTTGTAGTTTGTATGGCGGACTTTTCCCCCAGATCAACACTAAGATCTCGGTCTCTGGGAGCTTGAACCTGAGTGGACCTGCACCCACGCCTGCGCCTGCGCCGCTTCTACCGACGGTTGTTGTGTCGGAACCTGGAATAGTGGCCAGAATCTTCTCACAGGTTGCTTCGTAGTCGAGGTTTCTGACTTCACAGACGTTTTGGAGGCGCATTAGCACCAAAAATTACCCCGTATTTAGACCGCCATATAAGATTTTTGTAAAAAACTTAGGAGACGAATGATATGGAGTTTGATTTGAAGGCAGGTCCACAAGGTCACTTCTACTTCCCGAAGAAACTAAGAAAAATGCTTGGAGACAAAATAACCGTATTACCCAACGAGACGGCCGCAGCAATCTATTCCGAGGACGCTGACCCTGAAGCTGTGATTTTAAGCTTGCAACTCATCGTTGAACATTTAAAGCTGAAAAAGAAGGCGCGCAAAGGTGGGAGCGGTTAATGACTCCCGAGGAAAACATCAAGGATGTTTACACATCAGCAAGGCTCCACAAGAGTACCGTAAAAATGGTTAACGGGTTAGAGAGTCTTAAAGCCCAGAGTTTCGAGGCTAGGATTCTTGAAATTGTTAGCGATAGAAGGAATATGAAGAAACGATTGGGCAAAGCAAGTGTTTTAGGCACCGCTGACGCGCATTTAGCTAAAGAACATCCATGCACCGCATACCGCTATGATTACGACGGCTTTTTCTGGTGTGGCAGGGATGCGCCAAAACGTGTTCTGTTGGACACGTTGAAACAATGCGCAAAGTGCAGAACGAGAATGGACCAAAGGAAATATCTCGACATGCAGACAGACCTTCAGAAACAACGGATTCACGCACACCAACTGTCAATCAACCGACAGATTAGGAACAATCTGCAAGAACTCTATGCCGGCTGCGAACCCGAGGAAAAGCACGAAGAATACGGCTACGAAATTAAATCAGAAAAGTGCCGAAATGAGGTCTTGAGGAATAAATGGCACCCGCCCGAGGTGTGCCCATTAGATTGTCCGTACCTGAAGAGACTGAAAATCAAGAAGAAACGCACCGCCTAATTGTTTTTGATTGCCTAGAGGTACATTCAACATGGCACAAACGGGTCGAAGGAAGGCAGTGACGGCGGCGCAAGTCTTAGAGACGATAAGACGGCATCAAACGCGGTCTCCCACAGAACTGGCCAAAATCACCAATATATCAAGGGTAACAATCAATAAACGACTAAAGGAGCTTGACCCCGGAGAAATCGACGAGATTTTTAGAGAGATCGCTGAGACGAGCCTTAAGCCTTCACAAATGGATTTCACGGTTTTCGAGCAAATACCAGAAGTTAAGCAGTACATGGAGAAGCTGTTATACAAAGCTGAAGTAAGTGAACGCTATGCAAGGCAAAGATTGCGTTCTCTCTTTCATATCTGCTGTGCACTTAAAAGACATCCAAGAGGCCTAACTCTCGAAGAGTGCGCTGATTTTGTACCCAAAGTTAAACGTGGCGAAATAGAATACGACTCAGCACGCGGCAGAATCCCCATGGGAATCGAGAACGTGAAAAAAACTATTCGCTCATGGTTTGAAGTCATGCATAGGCTGAGCAGCCAGGCCCTAACCTCAGAAGGCGTAGATGGTGCAGCAAGTGCAGGTTCAGGAAAAAGATCAGAAGAAAGGCTTACAATGGAACAAAGACATGCATTCATGGAAGTGGTCCAAGGAAAGGTTAAGTCGAATTGGCGAGGGACAGTTGGAAAAACGAGCGCAAGTATTCCTTTCGGAGATGAACCTGATTTAGCTCTAAGAATGTTAGTTCTACCAAAAGCATACTACTATTGGGGCAACCGAAAAATGGCCGTGCTCAACGCTTTAATCGAAGACATGGCCTGGGGACAGAGTTTTGGTTCGGGCCCTCAAAAAATAGGCTATGGGGTTCAGACGCTAGTCGACAAAGGGAGACATAAAACGGGCCGAATGGTCTGGAAAAAAGATACGACAGGCGAATTACTCCAAGAAATGAAGCAGTTACATGAATGGATTGGAAAGCCAACAAAAGGAAAATGGTTCCCCTTCACACCAGGACAACTCAGAGTATTCTTCATCTCATGTTATCGTGAAGCAGGAATCCCAGAAAGCCTTTACGTGGGAATGAGCCTACACCTTTGGCGACACACAGCATGCCAAGACCTGTTAGAAGCAACTAACTATAACTTCGAAAAAGTAGCAGCGATCTTATCATGGAAGTCCGTGGACACAATGAAGAAGCATTATGGAAAAACTCCCGCGGCAATTCGAAGAAAAACTTTGTTTGAAGCAATGGGGTACAAAATCGTGTGGGAGAAAAAAGAGTTCAAGTTTTGAGAGTGAACATCATGTATGCATGCGGTATACAGCCTAAAAGGGCTGGTATGCTGGACGTAACCCGCCTATGTGTCTTAGTAATTCTATGTTAGATGTAGTTTGTTCTTGTTTCATGTTGTTTTATCTCTCCTAATAGGTGGTGTTGGTGGTGTCTCATTTGAGGGTTTGCTTGAGTAGTCGTATTTGTACGATTACGTTAGATGCATAGCCTTTCTTTGTTTTTGGCGTTGTTTGTTTTTAGGTGTCGCTCATTTCGGTTGTTTGCATGCATGTGCTTAATTCAACATTCATGTAAGCACAATTTGGATGCATACGAAAATTTTATCTAAATAAATGCATGATACAGTAATTGGGGGAGCCTAGGTGTCATATGTTAGATCCCTTAGAAAACTACTAGAGGCTAAAGATTCGAAACTTCATGACAGATTATCAAGTATTGAGGAAAAAGCTGAAAGTCTCCTCACTTACACTGCAGGCAAATTCCCTTACTATACTCCGCATGACTTCGTTACACATAGTAGAAATGTTGAAGAAAACCTTAACTGGATTATAGATGATGATGTGAAGGAAAAACTCAATCCACATGAGATTTTTTTTCTGCTTGTGGCTGCTTGGTTACATGATTGGGGTATGATTGGAGAGAAAGGTGAAGACCCGAAAGAGATTCGTGCAACGCATAACCTAAGAACTGAAAGATACATAGAAAAACTGCACGATACAGTGAATTTATCTTCCCATGAAGGACGAATCGTAGGGAAAATTTGTAGGGGTCATACCAAAGAGGACCTTCAACATGATTATTATGCGGATATCATATTTGGCACTAATATTGAGGTTCGCATACGTTTCTTGACAGCATGTCTGAGAATTGCTGATGAATGTGATGTTGCCTCCAATAGAACCCCCGAGATAATATATTACAGTTTGAATCCAGTGGATAAGGCAGAAGAAGAGTTCCAGAAGCATCTGTGTATAAGCGGCATAGGTCGCCCAAAAGCAGAAAGGCACAAAATTCAACTCTTTGGCATCGCCTGGGCTCCTAAAGGAGTAAAAGTGTTGGAACAAGTGCGAGGTAAGATACAAAGGAAATTAGACAATGTCAAGGTATTTTTGGCTCAACAAGGCGTAGTTATTGATTATGTGGAATTGATAACTGATACCAGAGGTTTCATCAATAAACCAATTGAATTTGTCCTTGATCGGAAGAAAATTGTTGAGTTGTTAATTGGTAGTCACTTGTATTCCAGAACGGATTGTGCGATAAGGGAGTTATTACAGAATGCTGTGGACACTTGCAGACTTAAGAAGCTAATAACGCGGGATTATGTCCCTTCTATCAAAGTATGTTTTGGCAAAGAGAAGATTAGTGTTGAGGACAATGGACTAGGCATGAATTACGCGGGTGCAAGTAGATTCCTATCAAAGAAAGGTTTCTCTTTTTATGTTTCGAAGGAACTTGAAGAATTGCTTGGTGGTAAGGATTTCGTTCCGATCAGCAAATTCGGCATTGGTGTTCTTTCTTGTTTCTTGATTGCTTCTAAGGTTATTATTGAAAGCAACAAACTTGGCAGTTCACCATGTAGATTCGTAATAGAAAATTTGGCAGAGGGATGGAGATATGAAGAAGGTTCTAGTACGACCGAAGGCACACGAATAACTCTAATTTTGAATGAAGAGGGCAAAAAAATCGATGTTAAGAATGCGCTAAGCCACTATGCCAAGAAGATAGAAATTCCAATAACTTTAGTCCATGAGGATACAGGGGATAGCGAGCTTCATCAGCAACAATGGGACGCGTCTATGCCTGAAGTCCGAGAAAACACTATTATTGAACCCGACATTTCGGTTCCGGATATTTCAGATGAAGTTGTGTTAAGCCAAACAATATACGGTGATGGGTTTGAGGCAACGTACTTTCGTCTAAGAAAAGATTCCCATCTTTATATGCGAGAAAAGAACTGCTTTTTGTCGTATCGAGGAATTTACATCGGAAGCTTTACCTTCTTTCCCACTGTCATCGTTTCAGGCTGGTTTGTTCTTATAAATTGCACCAAAGATCTAGTCGATATTGCAGTATCGAGAGAGAACTTGATCAGAAACAAGAAAAGTGAGGAGTTCCTCAGGTTGTTGTACGATAGTTTATTGAAGTTTATTGAAGGAATCGCTACCAAGGGACAAGAGAAAGTGCCCTATGATTTTGAATATTGTGTCCGATATTCGAAGATCGTTGGTGAATACTTTTATGATCGTTTCGTAATGGCGTTAGGACCTGTGACCTCTGAAATATTTCTAAAACTTGAATTGGAAAAAACTCATCCAGTTCTTCATTCAAAGGGACTAAAATTTATGAAGGGAAGAGATATTCTCTCGGATCAAGGCATCAAGAAGATTCGTCACTATCTACTTCCACAAGAAGAAAGTGAGCATCACATGAACTCGATATTGCCGTTTTTGAGAGTACTGACCAAAGAAGAAGTGGTGGTCTTTGATATGGGTCCCTATTTTTCACTGACTGATCCGGCAGAAAATCGCACCAAATCTGTTCTCGCAATTCTAAGTGAACGCAAAGGTATCAGCTTGGAGAATTCTGATCTATTCAAAATCCTAAGGAATCTACCATTAAAA
>Ga0114921_10001779_pt1 | contig 10068 bp, 11 predicted proteins | sample BentaG_FD_87016 | JGI IMG/M metagenome (GOLD analysis project Ga0114921, IMG submission 87016) | Deep subsurface microbial communities from South Atlantic Ocean to uncover new lineages of life (NeLLi) - Benguela_00093 metaG | ecosystem: Environmental > Aquatic > Marine > Oceanic > Sediment ...
ACCAAAGCTTATTATCATCACACCGGATATCCCGGCGGGCTCCGGAAGATAAGCTTCGAGAAGATGATAAAGGAGAAACCGGACCGGGTCATCGCGCATGCGGTCAAGGGGATGCTGCCCCACAATCGACTGGGGAGAAAGCTCTTGAAGAAGTTGCACGTCTATCGCGGCCGCGAGCATCATCATCAAGCTCAGGAACCGGAAAGAGTTCAATCAAACTAAATTTGGTCGATAGTTCCCAAGATGAATGAAGTAAAGCCGGAAGGCGAGTCGAAACCAGTCCCCAGCGAATTAGTGAGAGCCACCGGACGCCGGAAGACCGCGGTGGCAGCGGTGACCTTGAGCCGCGGCGAGGGCGAGATCAAGATAAACAACCGCGGCCTCAAGGAGTATTTCCGGCGGGATAGCCTGGTAACTCACATCATCGCCCCTCTGGAGGTGACCGGGATGATGGGCAAGGTCAACATCCGCTGCAGAGCCCACGGTGGAGGTATTTCCGGACAAGCCGGGGCACTGAGTCTGGGCATCGCCCGGGCTCTGGCGAAATTCGAGGAGTCCACCAGAAAAGCCTTGCGAAAAGAGGAGATGCTGACCAGGGACCCCCGAATGGTGGAACGGAAAAAGTACGGAATGGCCAAGGCTCGCAAGAGATTCCAATTCTCCAAGAGATGAGTTGGTCCCGCCGGAGGCGGGTCCGAATTCGTCGGAAATACACACACCCGGATGAGCCGCCGTGGGGTCCTGAGAAGTCGAAAGGCTCCCTGGGCTGGCGGACAAAACCGGGTGGAGGCACAAACCCCAAACTGAGTCTTTAAGTGATGATTACTGTCAGAGAACTACTCGAAGCCGGGGCCCACTTCGGCCATCAGACCCGCAGGTGGAACCCCAAGATGAAGAAATTCATTTTCACCGCCAGAAACGGCATCTACATCATCGACCTCCAGAAAACTCTCCTCTCCACTCAGATGGCCTGCGACAAGATCCGAGAGGTCCGGGCCGGGGGGGGGAAGATCCTCTTCGTCGGGACTAAGAAGCAGGCAAAGGAGGTCGTCAAGGAGGAGGCTATCCGCTGCGGGATGTTTTACGTCACCGAGAGGTGGCTGGGAGGGACTCTCACCAACCTCCAGACCATCAAGCTCAACTTAAAGAGGCTCCAGGAGATCGAGAAGATGCGCCAGGATGGCACCTTCGAGCAGCTGACCAAAAAGGAGGTCCTCAAGCTAGAGAAGGAGTGGGTGAAGCTCGATAAGTTCCTGGGGGGCATCCGGGAGATGTATGCTCTTCCAGAGTTGGTCTACGTGGTCGATTGTAAAAAGGAGAGGATTGCGGTTGCGGAGGCCCGCAAGCTGAACATCCCGGTGGTTGCCATCATCGACACCAACTCCGATCCCGACCCCATCGACTACCCCATCGCCGCCAACGACGACGCCATCAAATCTGTCGCGGTGATAACCGCACAGATTGCGGAGGCCGTCCTGGAGGCGGAGAGACAAGTGAGCGAGGAGGAGATGAAGAAAGAGGCTGCGCCCCAAAAGGAAACAGAAGAAGTCACCGAGAAAAGAGCTAGAGACCCTCAGAAGAGATGAATATAAGTGCAGGCTTAGTGAAGAAGCTCCGGGAGAAAACCGGAGCGGGAATGATGGACTGTAAAAGGGCTCTGCAGGAGAGCGACGGGGATATAGAGAAAGCCGTCGATCACCTCCGCAAACAGGGAATTGCCAAGGCTGCCGCTAAATCCCAACGCACCGCCCGGGAGGGGTTGATAGCCGCGAAAATCTCTCCGGACAAACGCTCCGGAGTCATCCTGGAGCTTAACTGTGAGACCGACTTCGTCGCCCGAACCGATGATTTCAAGGCCTTGACCCAGCGTCTTATAAGGAGGGCGGAAGCTCTCTTCTCCGACGGAGGACAGGCTCGACTTGAACAGATGCGGAAAGATGAAAGTGTCAGCGAAGAGATAAACAATATCATCGCCAAGCTGGGGGAAAACATCAATCTTTCCCGCCTCTCCGCCTTGAAGCTCGCCCCGGGGACCGAAGGAAAGGTCGGGGTTTACGTCCACCCCGGAGACAGATTGGGGGTTCTGGTGGTGATGGCGGGGGACCACGGCACCGAAGAGGAGGATTTTAGCCTCCTTCTCAAAGACATGAGCATGCAGATCGCCGCCGCCAATCCCAGCGTCATCGAGCGCGAGGAACTGCCTCCGGAGGCCCTCGAAAGGGAGCGGGAGATATATAGCCAGCTAGCCAAAAGCGAGGGCAAACCGGAGAAGATCATCGACCGCATCGTAAGCGGCAGAATGGAGAAGTACTACCAAGACACTTGCCTCTTGGAACAATCTTTCATAAAAGACCAGGACAAGACCGTCGGGGAGCTGATAAACGAGACCGCCCGGAAGTTGGGCGGGGAAATAAAGGTCCAAGGTTTCCTGCGCTTCCGCCTGGGGGAGAGCGTCGAATAGATGGCTCCCTACCGAAGAATCCTCCTGAAACTCTCCGGTGAGGCTCTGCTGGGGAAAAAGGAGTTCGGGCTCGATTTCGAGGCCATCGATAGGGTCAGTCGCGAAATAGGGGAGGTCAAAGATTTGGGAGTTGAGGTCGCCCTGGTGGTGGGTGGTGGAAACATCTTTCGAGGTCTCGCCGCCACAAAGGAGGGCATGGATCGGGTGAGCGCCGACAACATCGGAATGCTGGCCACCCTCATTAACGCCCTGATCCTCCAAACTCACTTAGAGGAGCTGGGGTATCACACCCGGGTCATGACCGCCATCCAGGTGGAGGCGATGGCCGAACCTTACATCCGCAGGCGAGCCATCCGACACCTCCAGAAGGGAAGAATCGTAATCTTAGCGGCCGGGACCGGCAGTCCTTTTTTCTCCACCGACACCGCCGCGGCCTTAAGAGCAGCAGAAATCGGAGCCGAGATCATCCTCAAGGCCACCAAGGTGGACGGTGTCTACAGCGCCGATCCGGCGCTTCACAAGGATGCGATCTTCTATGACAAGTTGACCCATCTGGAGGTTTTAGAAAAGAGGCTGAAAATCATGGACGCCACCGCCGCCTCCCTGTGCATGGACAATGACATTCCTATAATCGTCTTCAACCTGCAAAAGAGGGGAAACCTCAGGAAAGTGGTTCAGGGTGAGAAGATCGGTACCCTGGTGGCGTCAAGGATTTCTGGGAGAGATCATGATAGCAAAAGAGCTCGAGAAAGAGATTCGGGAGCGCATGGGCAAGGCGGTGGAGGCCACCCGCAAGGAGCTTTCCGGCATCAGGATGGGAAAGGCCACCCCCTCACTTCTGGACGGAATTAGGATCGAATGTTACGATAGCACTATGCCCTTATCGCAGGTGGCCAACCTCTCGGCGCCGGAGGCCCGGCTACTGGTGGTTCAACCCTGGGATAAGACACTCCTCCCCGATATAGTCAAAGCCATTCAGAAATCGGATCTGGGGTTGAACCCGCAGTCCGACAGCAACGTCATCCGCATACCGATCCCGCCTCTCACCGAGGAGCGCAGGAGAGACACAGTTAAACTCATCAAGAGATTGGCCGAAGAGGGGAGAATAGCGATACGGAATATCCGCCGGGACGCCAACGAAGAGCTGAAGCGAAGGGAGAAGAAAGGAGAGATCGGGGAGGACGACTCTCGCAAAAGCCAGGAGGAGGTTCAGAAGATAACCGACGACTATATCGAAAAGATCGAGGCGCTGATTGAGAACAAAGAGAAAGAGGTCATGGAGGTTTAGTTCAACCCCGGGGGATCTCCGCAGGAGAGTCTCTGTGAACTCGACCCCTCTAAATCGGAGGGGATTTTAGTTGCTCGCGGCCAAGGGGAAACAGAAAATCGCCCTAAAGGAGAGGCTCATAAGTTACGGGAAGCTGCCGGCCCATGTCGCCATCATCATGGACGGCAACGGGCGCTGGGCCAAAAAAAGAGGCCTGCCGCGGATGGCCGGACACCGTGCCGGGGTGAAGACCGTCAAAAAAATCGTGCGTGCCGCCGGGGATCTGGGAATCAAATACCTCACCTTATTCACCTTCTCGAAGGAGAACTGGAGAAGGCCCAAATCCGAGGTGGGCTCCCTGATGAGGCTTCTGTATGAGACCACCAAAAGGGAGATGGAGGAGCTGAACGAAAACAACGTCCGCCTGATAACCACCGGCAAGGTGGAGGAGCTGTCCGCGAAGCAGAGGCAGATACTGGAGGAGGCCAGGGCTGTAACCGCCAACAACACCGGCCTGACTCTGAACTTGGCCCTAAATTACGGAGGCAGAGACGAGATTCTGGAGGCGGTGAAAAAAATCGCCTCGGACTGCAAAGAGGGGAGGCTCAAGTCCTCGGAAATAAACGAAGAGATCTTCTCCCGCTACCTTTTCACGAAAGAGCTGCCCGACCCGGATCTTTTGGTCCGCACTTCGGGAGAGATGCGCCTCTCCAATTTCCTCCTCTGGCAGACCTCTTATACCGAGCTATACATCACCGAGGTTCTGTGGCCGGATTTCACCGAAGAGGATTTCTATTCGGCGATATGGGATTATCTGAACCGGGAGAGGAGATTCGGACGGGTCAATTCCGGATAACCCCGAAAGCTACACCGATTTCGTTATGGAAAGGAATCTGAAGCTGCGTATCTACGTTGCCCTGGTGTGGGTACCGCTTCTCCTTTTGATTTCCTACGTCGGAGGGATTCTTCTCTTAGTTTTCGTTCTCGCTGCGACTTATCTGGGCCTCCTGGAGTTCTCGCGCCTGGCCGAGAGCCGGGGCCTGAGAGCTAATCTTCCCTACATGGCGATTCTGGGAGCAGCGCTCATCTTCTCGGTCTACTTCCGAGCTTACGAGTTCCTCTTCTTCCTGCTTGCACTTGCGACCATCGTTTTGTGCCTTACGCACCTCTATCGTGGGGAGATATCCGACCTCTTCCCCAACCTGGGTGTCAATCTCTTCGGACTTCTCTATATCGCCGGGCTCTTTTCCTATTTTGTTGCCGTCAGAAACATCTCCAATATGGAGGGGTGGAGAAACCCCTCCGGCGGCGCCTGGCTGATCTTCACTCTGGCGGTCATCTGGATCGATGACACTTTCGCCTATTTCGTGGGAAAATGGTGGGGGAAGCGTCCGTTGAGCTCGAAGGTCAGCCCCAACAAGACCGTTGAGGGAGCGATTGCTGGCGCGGTTGGAGCCCTCCTGGGGGGATTGTTGGCGAGGTCGCTCTTCCTGGGAACGGTTTCGAGCATTCACATAGTCCTCCTCTCTCTTCTGGTTTTTGCCGCCGGGCTCTTCGGGGATCTGGTGGAATCGCTTTTGAAGCGGGCCTGCTATCTGAAGGACGCCTCCGAGATAATCCCCGGGCACGGGGGAGTGCTGGACCGTTTCGACAGTCTCCTTTTCGCCCTGCCGGTGGTCTACTACTATCTGCGGGTCTTCCTTCCCGCCTGAGGCGGATCAGCCTTGTCTGCCTCCGGCAGGCCTCAGGCTGATATTGATTTGAAATCCAGTTTTCACTATCTTGAGGGGGATTTAGTTGGGTGTATGAATTTGATCAGCTCTGAGAACTCTTTATCCCTTTCAGTTTTGGGTTGCGAAAGTTGAGTGCCGTTTCTCTGAACCGAGGAGACTGTTTCCGGTGTGCGGCTTCAGACCGGGGAGTGTTCTGTTGGCCGTCGAGAGGCTTCGGCACCGCGGACTCGATTCACCGAAGAGGGGCCCGAAGTAAAAGCGCTGATTCCAGTCGCCCGATTCCCGTTCTGAATTCGCCAGCGTCTGACTGGGAGGCAGTCGAGGACGGCAGATTTTCGAGGTAGAATATGGAGAATATCCCTCTGGAGACCATAAAAACCGTGGCCCTGGCCTTAGCCTGGACGGCGGGGTCATTTCTGATCCTGAGGCTTATCCTCAGATTCGCTTCCAAGCACAAAGCCTTCGTGAAAGCCAGGGCCGCTGCCAACATCGCCGTTTTTTTGCTTGTGATTTTGATCTTCCTGTGGCGGATGGGGCTTCCAGCCTATAACTACCTTAACCAGATTCTGACCGCGCTTGTCCTTCTGGTGGCCGCCTATGTGGGGGTGGTGTTGGGTGAGTATTTCCTTTTCGACTTCATCCTCTCACGAAAACAGCAGCTACCCCCCTCCAAGCTCCTGCGCGACGTCTCCAGGATGGCAGTTTTGCTGCTCATCCTCTTCTTGGTGATCTCCGGGGTGTTCAAGTTAGACCTGACCACCATTTTAGTCTCCTCGGCGGTCTTCTCGGCGGTGATCGGTCTGGCATTGCAAGATATTCTGGGGAATGTCATCTCCGGGGTGGCTCTGCACGTCGAGAGACCTTTCCGGGTGGGAGACTGGGTGGAGGTCGCCGACCAGACCGGTGAGGTGGTGGAGATGAGCTGGAGGGCGACCAGAATTCGCACCATGGAGAACAATTACGTGGTCATACCAAATTCCAACATCGCCAAGGACAGGATCATAAACTACAAGGCCCCCTCCCCGGTCTTGGCTCTGTATCTTCGAGTTGGGACCAGCTACGAGGCTCCCCCCCACAAGGTCAAGAAGGCCATCTTGGAGATCGCGGCCCAGACCCCGGGGGTGTTGAAGGATCCCGCCCCTCACATGCGCACTATCGACTACGGAGATTTCGCCATCGAATACGAGCTCAAGTTCTGGATCAACGAATACCAGCGTCATCCGATAATTCAGGACGACCTCAAAAGCCGCATCTGGTATCAGTTCAAGCGGATGGGGATCCAGATCCCCTTCCCCATCAGGACTCTGCGCTTCATGGAGAGGGTGAAAAGAAAGGAAGCCGAGACGGCTCAAAACCTCTGGACCGAGATTCTAGACATTCTCAAGAGATGTGAGATCTTCGCCCCTCTCTCCGAAGAACAACGCCTGGTCCTTTCGAGAAACGCCAAGCTTCTCCCCTTTGGAACCGGTGAGTTCCTCATCGTGCAGGGAGAGGCAGGAGACTCTCTCTTCATAGTGAACAAGGGAAAAGTGGAGGTCTCGATTCTGGGAGCCGACGGCTCCAAGATCGTGTTGGCGGAGCTCGGTTCCGGGGAGAGCTTCGGGGAGGTCTCGCTTCTGACCGGAGAGGAGAGATCTGCCACCGTAAAGGCGCTGGAGGACACCGAGGCCGTTGTCGTTACCAGGGAGGACCTGCGGGGGATTATGAAGGAGACCCCCTCCTTGGCCGAGAGCTTAAGCCTCCAATTGGAAAAACGCTTGAGGGAGATGGAGGAGAAGAGAGTCGAGGATAAGAGGGAGTGGGAGGAGAAGACAGAAATCAAGGAGGCTTCGGTCAAGTGGTTGCGGAAGATAAGAAAATTCTTCGACTTATAATCGTCGCGGTCGCGCTGACGTTACCCTTCTGGAGCTGCAGCTCCCGCAAACCTAACATAGACCACTGGCAAAATCAGGGCACCATCCGCTTAGGAAGCCAGGTCAAAAAGCTCGGTTTCATGAAGATGTCCTCCGAGATTGATAGACTCATGGGAACTCCGTATGAGTGGGGTGGTAGCACTCCGGAAGGACTTGATTGTTCCGGGTTGGTCTGTCTGGTTTACCAGAGAAGCTTCGGAGTCAAGCTCCCCGGCAGCTCCGAAAAGCTCTATCGGATCGGGAAGCCAACCGGTAAAAGCGACCTCTCATACGGAGATCTGGTCTTCTTTGCCACCTCCGGTTTTAGAGTAAGCCACGTCGGGATCTATCTCGGTTCCGGAGAGTTCGTGCACGTCTCCAAATCCCGTGGCACCATCATCTCTAACCTGAGTGAGGACTATTACCGCAGAAGATATAAGGGGGGAAGGAGGCTCCTCGATTGAGGAAACTTTCCCCAGGCCTCGCCGTTTAACTCGTTAAGATATGAAAGAGAAGTTGCAGACGAAGTTGACGAACCTCCCCCGGGGCCCCGGGGTCTATCTGATGAAGGACTCCGGTGGGAGGATTCTATACATCGGCAAGGCCAAGATACTGAAAAACCGGGTGAGGTCGTATTTCCACGAAGCACCTCGGCGGGATTTGAAAACTGACGTCCTTTTGTCGAAGATCTCCGATTTCGAGGTCTTAGTCACCGACAGCGAGATGGAGGCCTTGATCTTGGAGAACAACCTCATCAAGGAGCACCGTCCCCGCTACAACGTCAACCTGAAAGATGATAAAAGATATCCCTATCTGAAAATCACGAATGAGGCTTTTCCTCGACTTTTAGTGACCAGGGTCTTGAAGAAGGATGGCGGCAGATATTTCGGGCCTTACACCGAGGTAAAACTGATGCGCCAGACCCTGAGGTTGATCCGGCAGATCTTTCCCTTGCGCACCTGCGGCCTCAAGCTTCCCTCCAGAAGGAAAAATCGGGTCTGTCTGAACTACCACATCGGACGTTGTTTCGGTCCCTGCGAGAACCGCATCTCCGAAGAGGAATACGGTCAAATTGCCGATGGAGTCGGGCGGTTTCTCGCCGGTCGTAAGGTGGAGCTCTTGAAAGAACTCCGCTCCCGAATGAAGAGCCTGGCGGAGGCGGAGGAGTATGAGACCGCCGCCAGAGTTCGGGACCAACTGCAGAACTTAGAGGGACTCATCGCCCGCCAGAAAGTGTTGAATCCCGACATGGCCGACCGCGACCTCATCGCCTTCAGCCGGGAGGGTGTCGATGCCTGTTGTGTGACCATGCAGGTGCGAGAGGGGGTCCTAATCGGCAGGCAGCACTTCTCCCTGGTGGCTTCCAAAACCTCCGAGGATGGGGAGCTGCTAAAAACCTTCCTGATGCGTTTCTACAACACCGCCGAGGCCATCCCTCCGCAGATTCTGCTCCCCTCCAAGCCCAAAGACGAGCCCCTGGTCGGCAGGTATCTCTCTCGGAGGGCAGAATCTAAGGTGGAACTCACGGTACCTCGAAGGGGTCAAAAGGCGCGCCTTCTGGATCTGGCCTCTCAGAATGCGAACTTGCTCTTGAAGGAGCTACTTGCCCAGAAAAGTGAGATGAAGAGAAGTCTGCCGCGCTCAATTCATTCCTTGAAGAGGGACTTATACCTGAAGAATCCCCCCCGCAGGCTCGCCGCCTTCGACATCTCCAATTTGGGCTCCAACGGGGCCGTCGGTTCTCTGGTGTTCTTCGTTGACGGTAAACCGCGAAAGGGGGAGTATCGCCATTTCAAAATAAGGACCGTGGAGGGTCAAAACGACTACGCCATGATGGCGGAGGTTGTGGAGCGATACTTCCGTCGGCTGATCGAGGAGAAAAGGGAGTTTCCAGATCTGACTCTGATCGACGGGGGAAAGGGACAGCTAAACGCCGCCCGGCAGGTTTTGAGGAATCTCAAGATCGAAAATGTCAACATTCTCGCCTTGGCCAAAAGATTAGACGAGGTCTTCCTGCCCGGCAGAAAAGAACCCTTGATGATTCCCAAGACCTCCTCCTCCATTAAGCTTCTTCAGATGATCCGGGATGAGGCTCATCGTTTCGCAATAACCTACCACCGGAAGTTGAGAAAAAAGGAGAGCTTCAAATCGGAGTTGGAGGCGATAATGGGAGTCGGCGAAAAGAGGAAGCTGGATCTATTGGCGAAGTTCGGTTCGGTTGAGAGGATAAGAAAGGCGAAGCTTTCGGAACTCCTGGAAACGCCGGGCATCCCGGCCAAGGTGGCGGGAACGATCTACGGCCATTTTCATCCGGAAGGTGAGTAGATGCTGATAAAGGTCTTCGAGGTCGGACCCTATCTGTCGAACTGTTACTTGGTTGGAGACGGAGATAAAACCACCGAAGTCGGAATGATCCTCGACCCCGGCTTCGAGGCCCAGACCATCTGGTCGGGAATCCGATCTCTAAACTTAAAAATCGAAAAGATCGTTCTCACTCACGGGCATCTGGATCACATCGGAGCGGTGGGGGAGTTGAAGTCAAAGACCGGCGCCGAGCTTCTCATTCACCGCTTTTTTTTTCAATGACTCGCCGACCACCGAGAGAATCTCTCCGCCTTCAGCGGTGAGAACATGAAAGCCCCAGAGGCCGACAGATTGCTCGAGGATGGAGAGGTTGTATCAGTCGGCAAACTAAGGTTTCAAATCCTTCACACT
>Ga0114921_10001781_pt1 | contig 10066 bp, 8 predicted proteins | sample BentaG_FD_87016 | JGI IMG/M metagenome (GOLD analysis project Ga0114921, IMG submission 87016) | Deep subsurface microbial communities from South Atlantic Ocean to uncover new lineages of life (NeLLi) - Benguela_00093 metaG | ecosystem: Environmental > Aquatic > Marine > Oceanic > Sediment ...
ACTCGCCAGTTCTCAAATTAACATCAAATTCAGGGCAGGAACTGTCCGTAGAGCCTGTTTGACATGTCCCGTTGGGGAATGAGTGATTCAGGAAGCCATACAACTTGTTGAATGGTAGTTCACAGAAACTATCATCAATAATCTCTAAACCCTTTGTGATAATCTTGGGTGCGAACAAGTACGCGCGCGATAAGATAAGTTTCCAATCCACTGCGCGCTCGCAATGTTTGTGTTCAACACATGACCTCCATACATGAATGAACCTGTCCATACGAATTGGAAAACCAAATAATTTAAATAATAATCCATTATTATTAAATATTTGAACACATCCTAAATTCAGGTTGTGTCCAATGAAATGTATTGAACACATACATCCAAATATTTGGAGGAAATATATATGCCTAGGTTAGCAATTGCCCCAGTTCGAGACCTTATGAAAGAGACCGGCGCAAAGTTGGTCGCAAAAGACGCTGTAATGAAATTAGTTGAATATTTAGAGGGTCGTATTGAAGAAATCACCTCGAAGGCGGCTGGATTAGCGAAACATGCGGGTCGAAAGAAGATCATGTTGAGTGACATCAATCTTGCAATCAAGTAAGAGAAATAAACTCGACTAATTCCATTTTCCTATTTTTTTATTTTTTTTGTGCGTTCGATCTTCTTATTGTTCTTATGATATCTAAAAAGAGCCATATTTGCTCTCATTGTTTCTATATTTACAACAAACCGATATTCATATATCTTGAATAGTTTGCATGGATAACTGCTCTTTTTACTGTGATGAGTAGTGTTCGTGCTCTCAAAGCCTGTTTGGTAAGAAAAATGAATTATTATTTGAAAATTGGTGGCCTGATTGAGTTGTCAACAGTTGACATTCCAATGAGAGCTTGCAGTGTTGTATTTTTAGCAGGTTGCAACTTCGATTGTGTTTACTGTCAAAACTCTTCATTAATTCCTGCTGATTCAGGTGATTTGATAGAACTTACAAAACTTGTAAGTGAGATTTCCAAGAATATGCTCATAGATTCCGTCTCCATAACAGGTGGCGAACCCATTTTACAACCCGCATTAATATCACTCTGTCAAGAGTTGAAAAAGAAATTTTATGTAAGCGTAGACACCAATGGTTCAATCCCAAAGATAGTAGAAACACTTACCAGTGTCGTAAACAGAATTGCATTGGACATAAAATGCGAATTCAATCGTTATGCTGATATTACTCGCGCTCCTTCGCATCTTGTAGGCGCTGTTAAAGAGAGTTTTAACATTATTAATTCTGCAATTACTGTCGATTTTGAAATACGAACAACAGTAGTTCCAGGTTTGATAGGTGAACTTGATGTTAGTGCAATCTCGAGATTTTTAACTGCCCAGAATTTTCGTGGAATATATGTCCTCCAGCAATTTTGGAATGAAGGAGATGTACGTGAACTTAAAACTGTCGACACTCCAACAAGAAATGAATTAATTAAGTTGGCAAAAATGGCAATAGATCTAGGTGTACAAGAGGTTGCTATAAGAACGAGATCACGTGGTTATGAATTCATTTCGTAGGGAATTAGGATATTAACAATTATGGGAATTGGTTACTCTACAAGAGTTTTGTCCTCTGGAATATTTGGAAATTTAAAAACTACAATTTGCAAAGATGTTTCACCAGACTTAACCCAATGTGCCTCACCAGGATCCACTATAACTAAATCACCTGTATCCACGTCGTATTGTTTATTATTTATGCCTATTGTAGCCGCTCCAAGAAAATAGAAGAATTCTGTCACATTTTCGTGAAAATGAGCTTGTGCTTTTCCCGATGGAGGTATTGTGACTAAAGCCACCCAGGTACTGCGTATTGCATTTTTCTGTTCAAAATTCTGTTCTAACAAGACTTTGCGAGTATATCCTCCTCGATCTTCTTCAATTTTCTCAATTTCTTTAATTAGTTTCATCTCAATGCACCCTAAATACTATTCTAAAAAATAAGAAAAAACAATTGGCCATAAAGTTTGCCAAATTTATTGCATCTGTAGTTTGCCGATAGTTTCAAGCGTCTGAGTCATCTCTTCGACCGCTCTGGTAAACAAATTAACCTCTGCGCAATCGACAAAGTACATTTTGACACGTTCTTCATTTATACCCATTTGATTTAATAGTAATCGCAGTAGATTTACCCGAAGATCTCCGACTTCACTGCCCTTAAGGAAGTGACACCTGTCTTTTAGACAACCAATTACAAGCACGCCATCTGCTCCCTCTTGTAGTGTCGAAAGAACTAATTGTGGGTCAACCCGAGAGATACAGGGTACTCGTACGATATAAACACTGGGATCATACTGGAGACCCATAAAACCTGCTTCATCTGCAGTACCATAAGCGCATTCGTCACATAGGAATGCAATGATCTTCTTATCAGTGCCGCCATTATGCAGTAGGCTGCTAATCTCAGCCTTTAATTGTTCTTCAGAATAGAACTTGAAACTAATTGCTGCAGACGGACAAGCAGATACGCAAAGTCCACAAGCATAACATTTAGCGTCTAAGACTTCAGCAGGCCCTAGTTTGCCGTCTTCTTTTACTCCCATTTCGATGGCTGAAAATGGACAGACCTGTTCACAAATTCTACAGGTGCTGCATATATCCTGGTTCACCCACGCTGTGACTTTGTCTTTCTCCATTTCGCGAGATTGCATAAGTTTAGCTGCCCTGATGCTTGCTGTACCCGAATATGCCATCGTGGTGGGTATGTCCATTGGTGTAATTGTACAACCAGTTGCGAATACTCCTGCAACATTCGTCTCAACAGGGCGAATCTTGGGATCAAGCGGTTGAATAAAACCGTATTCATCCAGTTCAATGCCTAACATCTTAGCAAGTTCTGCAGAGCCTTTAGAAGGAACCATTGCCATTGATAAAGCCACTAAATCTGTTTCAAGTATGTTGAATTCTCCAGTTAACGTATTTTCAACTTCAACGAGTATTTTTTCGGTTCTTTGGTCATCAACAACATAGCTTGGCTTTCCTCTGAGAAACACAACACCTAATTCTCTTGCTTTGCGATAATATTCTTCATAGTTCTTACCAACGGAGCGAATGTCCATGTAACAGATTGTGATATCAATTTCTGGATGTTTTTCCTTAATCATTATACTATGTTTCAGTGCGATCATGCAGCATACGTTTGAACAGTATGGCATGTGGGTTTCGTCCCTGCTGCCCGCACATTGGATCATCACGATTTTTTGAGGCATATCTTGATTCGATGGTCTATAGGGCTCACCGTAGGAAGGCCCAGTTGGATCCAGCATTCGTGCTAGTTGCAGTTGTGTAACAACATCTGGAAACATACCATAGCCATAATTGAGTCGTGAAGCATCATATTCTTCGAAACCAGTGGCCATTATAACTATGCCGAGCGCCTTTTCCATCTTTTCACTTTTTTCGTTTAGGTTGATTGCGTTTGTTGGGCAAACCTCGACACATTTTGCACATTTTTCGAATAAACATATGTTTGGATCAATTACATAGTACGGCGGGATAGATTGTGGAAATGGACGGTAAATTGCCTTTCTTTTTGTGAGATTGAAGTCAAAACTATTCTCAACTTCGACAGGACACACTTCTGCACACTTGTGACAGTTAATGCAACGTTCGTTTACATATCTTGGTTTCTTTTCTAAAGATACTTTAAAGTTGCCGATTTGACCTTTAACATCCTTTACCTCTGTATTTGTTAAAATCTCCAGCTTATCAAGCGTACCAAGTCCACCGCGATAGAAGCATCTTCTGGGCCCTCCGACATCAAAACCGACATACCCAGAAGATCTTACACAAAGAGAGCAATCATCGGTCGGATAAACTGTTCCTAACTGAAGCATTCTTCCCCCAATTGATGGGCGTCGTTCAACCAATGTAACATCAAATCCAAGATCGGTTAATTCTTGTGCAGCGGTTTCTCCAGCAATTCCACCGCCAATAATAAGTGTAGTTGGTTGAATTGGAATCTTTATTTTCTCAATTGATTCTGCTTTTTCAATTTTCGCAACAGCTGCTAAAATTAGTGCTTTTGCTTTTTCTGTTGCTTCTTTTGGCATTTCTTTATGGACTGCTACGACATGGTTTTCTAAGTTCACCATCACTAATGAACTGTATTTATTCATACCTAATTCTTCAATAACTTTCCTAAACACCGTCTCATAAGCTTTGGGAGAGCAAGCAGCAATAACAATTTTTTCTAGATTATTTTCGGTAATCATTTGTTTAATCGATTCTAAGCCAGAGGTCATACAAAAGTCATCTTTTCTAAGTATTACAGAAAATTTGCCTGAATCTCGCATTGATTGCTCGATTGAATCTAAATCGATTACCTCTGCAAACTGTCCAAAACAATCGCAAAGTGCAAGACCTATTTTCGTCAATTAATATCACCTTAATTTGTATTAAATTTTTGAGAATGGTAAAAGATTATACTGCAGGTACTGCTACTGCATCAATCTTTTCTAACAGCGGCTTTACTTTGATTCTATGACGTTTGAAGTCGAATTCTTTTGGATCAATGCCGAATGATAATCCAAGTAGTTGTGTATAGTAAAGTACTGGGATTTGGTACGGGACATCATATGAGTCTTTGAATGCCCTTGAGGCCATTTCTTGACCTAAATCAAACTGTAAGAAACAGAAGGGACATACTACTGACATACAATCTGCCCCTACGCGAGCTATTTGTCGAAGTTTTTCCATTACCATTTCGGCGGCTACATTACCATCTAGAGATTTTGTACCTGCTCCGCAGCAATAATCTCGCCTAAGATACATAACTGACTTGGCTCCAGTAGCTTCTATGAGTTCATCCAGCTTAGTTGGATTATGGGGGTCATCAAATGCAAGAATCTCACTTGGTCGTAATAGATGACAACCATAATGTGCAGCAACTTTTATGTTGTCCAGATGCTTTACAACGTTCTTTTTCAATTTCTCAAAACCAATGTCATCGTAAAAGAACTGAGCGATGTGTTTAACTTCAACAGTACCGTTGTATTCGCGGCCTACTTTGCTTAGATGTTTGTTTACTTTCTCTAATAGTTTAGGTTCATGTTTTAGTTTTACACTGGCTGTTTTCAGCGATTCAAAGCATCCTGTGCAGAGAGTAAGTATATCCAATTTTTGCTCCTCAGCCACTGTTAGGTTTCGCGCCGCGAGAGTCATAAATGTAATATTATCCATACCCGGAAAGCCAATTGGCTCTGGACAGCAACCGAATCCAGAGATGTCGTGTACTAAATCGTTACTATCAAGATGATTTAAAATCTTTCGAAATGAAAATTCAAGATGTGGCAGTCGATTTGGCACCATACAACCCAGAAAAAGTGCATATTCTGTCATTTAAGCATCCTCCGTTTTCTTTTCTTCCATTTTCTTCATTCGTGCTTTAGCCTCTTCCATTATTTCTCTCTCTTTTGCCTTCTCTAGTTCTATTTTTCTCCTAATCATGTCCTCGAAGCCTGTTGACTTCACTAAAGTACGAATTTCATCTACTGGCGCATCAGGCAATTCTGGAAGTCCGAACTTCTCTCGTCTTCGATTGATCGCACTGCTTGGCGGAACCACCTGCCCCGTCTCCAGTAAGTTTTTCACTTCAGAAACGAGGTGCGTAGGGATATTGCCGATTTTTGACGCCAAGTTCCTAATATGCGAGAGGATTTCACTAAGCTCCACACCTTGAGGACACTGCTCCGTACAGGCATGGCATACCCCGCAAAACCAGAGGTTTGTGTTCTCAAGAATTTCGTCCTTTAAACCGACCAAAACGTCCTGTACGATCTTCCTTGGATTATAAACCTTCGAATATTTGAAAGATGGACAGTAGGAACTGCAAGCCCCACACTGATAACAATTCTTCAAATTCTCGCATTCTGGGAGTTTTGTAAGCTCTCTTATGAATTCATGATTGATCTTTATGTGTTTAGATCTAGTTACCATGATTTGGTCCTCCTAAATCTTTCCTTGACCTCTATAAGGAAGTCCTGTTAACTTACAACATTTTTGTAAAAACGATTTTTATATTCTCTTCATAAATTATCCGTCAAAGTGAACTACTTCCTTTGATTTATTACCTTTTCTCTTGGCACATAAGGGAATCTATCATAATCGTTCATTTAAGATTCCCAAATGCTCTAAATCAGAAGAAGGATCTGGTCAATTTTAAGTTGTATTCTTGCGTGAACTGCATTTTCACTAGTTCGGAATCAAAAACTGTTAAAGTCAGCATCATCGGAAAATTTTTAAATCTTGTTGTAAGCATTTCAACGCTTTTGTAAGAAAAATGGAACGCTTAGCACTTCAACTAATTTTAAGGACTGCAACTTCATCAGTATCTAACGGAAGCGGAATTCCTTTTGTAAGAAAATCTTCTTTTGTAAATGTTTGTGAGTAAACTGCCTTGTATTTTCCCATATTCGTACTTGAGAAGATTACATCAACATGAAATTCTTCTTTGTTGCCTAAATTAAAACTTTCTAAGTCAAGTATCTTAAGAATTCTTTCTTTAGATCTACCGCGATTTATCAAAAAGAACAACGTGCAATCCGCTGCTATTCTTCCTATTGTCTCAACATAATCGCAGCCCTCTATCTTTCTCTCAACGCCTGTCATTATCAAGCATTGATTGATGAAGTTGACGTATTCTTGAAGGTCATTTTCACTAAGGTCATAATACCTCCATGTTATGAATGGAGCACCTATAATCGTTCCAAGGACGATTGTCTTTCCTTTACCGCACGAATTTACATACCCAATAATATTTCCGCGATTATCTGTAAGAAATGGTTGAACTCTTGCGCGTTTATCGTATTCCAGCGTCAGGGCGTGACCACGAACCTCTGTACCATCTATCATGTTTAATTTTTCGTAAGGATTGAAAATCTGGTGTATGGCGTTGATTAGAATATGCATAGCGTCGAGGACGAACAGCGAATCCTTATGCTTGATTTTGGATCTGTCAAATAGCGCATATTTGGCGAAAGATATTCCCGTTTTCAGATAAGCCAAAGGTCGATCAATCACTTTTAGTTTCAGATCAGATCCTACGGCTGTTGCAGGAAACAATTTCTCGTAGCCATCTAGGATTACACCATTCTGGTCAAATTGGATGGTTTCTGGTAAAACAACAAGCAATCCTCCACGCTCAACATAATCAACAAGTTTTTGGAAGTTGTTTTTGTCCATGAAGCCCTTGCTGACCATGAAAACGACCTTATACTCTAAGAGATCGTCTATAGTCAACGTTTCGAGAGTGAGTACCTCCGGATCGTATCCTGCTGATAGGATCATCCCCATCAAACCATATTGGGAGAAATCAATAACTGCATCCTGTGGATTCTGAGAGATCATTCGATTATTTGAAAGATATTCAACAATTGCTATTGGATCGTGAACTTCCTTTGAGTTTATGAGTAAATCCTTGTTATTTACAACGAATTCATTAACCTTTTTTATAGCATCAAATCGGGATGTCTTTTGCCCTTGTAAATCAATTGCTGTCTTCCAAATATATTCAGATCCATCAGCCTCTCTGCAATCTGCTATTATGTACCAATTAAACCCACACACGCCATGAGCAATTAGTTGCATAGCTAATTGTATGGTCTGTGCGTTTGAAACAGTTGAGGAAGGATCAAACCAGCCACATTGAAGTTCAGTAATTATTTGTGGCCAATCTAATGAAAAATTTTTGAATAGGTGACCAGTATATGATCCCATAAAGGGTAAGTCAAATGTATATGAATGACCAAAGAATTTTGTATAGACATCAGGAAACACTGGTCCTTTAGCAATGGTCATTTTGTCATAAGACGAGATCGGGCTGAATGGAAATGAGGGATCATTGAAAAATATGGGTACGGTAACTCCCTTTTTTAGTATGATGCTTTTTAATGTCCACAAATACTGCGCAACATATTTTTCAAGAAATTCATGCCAATCTGCGAATTCTTCTTTAAGTTCAGGACGAATCCAGCCATGAGGGGGTCTGATTTTTGAAAAATCTTTGAAAGAACTTTTCCATACAGTATTCAAAGCATCTATCGCAGAGCCATATTTCTCCTTTAACCAATTTATGAACTGTCTAAGCGTATAGGGATTATGATCTCTCTTATTTGTGTTTGCTACGAGCAATTCACCTGCTTCATTATCTGGTTGGATAGCTATTATAGTCCCATCGTCAATATAAGGCAAAAGAACATGATCAAATAACGCATCATACCACTTCTGCACCTTTCGAAGGAATGTAGGGTGTCGGACAGTGACCTCTTTGTACCGCTTGCCATTACTTTCAAGCTGCAAAACCTCTTGATAGTTTTCTCGAAGCCAATATGGCACACCATAACCTTTGTATTCGGCGAAAACATAAGGGCCTGGCCTAACCACAAGTTTATATCCTAATCGTTTAACGATTGAGATAAATTCAACAAGATTTCTCTCAGGGACGGTTTTTCCGTCGAAATCAAATTGACCTTCCTTAATTTCATGCCAAATCCAGGGGATGTAAGTAGAAATTGTATTAAGCCCTGCTTCTTTTAGTAAAGTTAGACTTTTTTCCCATAATTCCCTCGGAATGCGAAAATAATGATATGCGCCACTTATAAGAGTGAAAGGTTCTCCATCAACGAACCAGACTTTATCTTTGATCTCAGACGTCATATTCTAACAACTCAAGCGGGTGGTTATCTCTACATCAATGTTTTCAAAAACAGTAAGTAAAACTTTTCGGTCTAAATGTAAATACGTTTTTATGAGAACATCGGTTTTTAAAAAACCTCAGTTATTTGCTTCTCAAGTAACTATTTTTTAATATATCTCAACACACTACAGAAACCGTTTCCTTTTCGAACTTGCTGAATACGCTAGAAAAATTCCATAAAATAAAAAAATAATAAACCATAAGAACTAATGTTAAGTTGACATAATTGAGCAATTGGAGGCGACTCATGTCACGTCGAAAAGGTGCAAGCAGAGAACGTATCGCTAGATACATCCTCGAACAAATGTTTAAAGGGTAGGGGCTTCGTTGTGGTGGAGCCATGATCAAACCCCAGTTCACTTATAATATCATATCTGCAGGGGAATTATTTGGAAAAGAAAGCAAAAATAAAATTACGCAGAGAAGTGAGTCGGAAATTATTCCATCTAACTATTCTCGTAGTTGTCATTTTATACTATTTTTCTAATAAGTCAACAACTCTTTTATGGTGTGCAATTTTTTTGTTAGGGTTTGTCTATTCAGATATCATTCGCGTAAAGGCTTATTACTTATTTCCTTTACGGAAACTATCAGATACTGTTACTCGTCCGCACGAAAGGAGAACATTGGGTGCTGCCGTCTATTTTACACTTGGTGCTCTAACTACTGTATTTCTCTTTGAAAAACTTATTGCAATTGCTGCAGTCACAATAGCTGCTTTTGGAGACGGAATGGCTGCGGTTACTGGAATTGCTCTTGGAAGACACAAGATTTCTAAAGATTCACAAAAGACAGTTGAAGGAGCAATAGGTGCGTTTCTTACCAGTTTAGGCCTTAGTATATTTTTCTTCTTTGAAACACCTTTATTTTGGCCAATTATTATTTCGATAGTAGCTGCAAGTGTAGTTGTTTCAGTTGACTTAGTTGAGTTGCCGATTGATGATAACCTTATCCTGTCAATTATCCTAGGTTTCGCAATTACATATGTTCATCTTACCCGTTTTTACCTGAATGATATTCTCAGCATCGTCTTCTTTTAAGAAACCCAGTTTGGTTCAAATGCACTCATTGCTTCTTTCGCTTGCCTATACGAGCAGAATATAGAAAGAGTCCAAAAATGAGAATAAATGGTATTAAAAATCCAATAACGAGATTAATAGCGGATATCCTGATAATAATGCTGAATTCTTCTGCATAAACAATATTTAGATTGAAGGCAATAGGCTTAAAGAGAATAAGAAGTCTAAGCGTTTTTTCTCCAAAGGTGTAGGGGATCAAAGATGCTTGAATATTAATTGAAATTCGATTTGATCCTTCTGTGATATTAAATGG
>Ga0114921_10001782_pt1 | contig 10065 bp, 11 predicted proteins | sample BentaG_FD_87016 | JGI IMG/M metagenome (GOLD analysis project Ga0114921, IMG submission 87016) | Deep subsurface microbial communities from South Atlantic Ocean to uncover new lineages of life (NeLLi) - Benguela_00093 metaG | ecosystem: Environmental > Aquatic > Marine > Oceanic > Sediment ...
CTTCAACTCGCCGGTGGCAACCTCGTAGATGTCTATGAGGAGGCCGAGGGCGCCGAACACGACCCAGGTGAGGTCCGAGACCTCCCTCGTCCTCAGGTCGCTCCAGGAGGCGTAGCCGAGCATGGCCACGCTCAGAATGACTCTGTAGGCCTCCATCGGGATCAGCGGGCGCACCTCACGGGTCGGACGGTTTACCGTAGCCCGCGGTATTTAAGGAGGTTTCCGTCATCCCTCGGACAGGCTGGCCTCCGCTTGGACGAAGATGTCCCTACGGTCGTAGGCTTGGGCTCGGACTTGGACCTGCGCCCCGGGAAGGGTATCGGTGAACGAGTACCGATAAGTCCCGTTCCCGAAGTCTTGCCAGGAGTAGCTCTCCAGCTGGGTAGGGTCTCTCCAGTATTCCTTGCGGTAGGCTATGGTGATGGTCCCAGCGAGGGCGGGCTCCGCCTCATTGAGGAGGTTGACGACCATCGTCACCTTCTTCAGGTTTGTCTCCACGATCACCCAGCTTCCCGAGATCAGCACCGTTGTGGTCATGTTCTCGGTGAAGCTCCAATCGACATCGGCGCCGCGTCCGCTCAGGTTCAGGGTGAAGTCGGCGCAGGCGCTGGAGACGCCCTTGCCCTCGGTCCCCCAGTCGAGCCATACGCCGTCGGAGTAAGGTGCCTGGGAGATCGCGGTCGCGTTCAGGTCGCAGCGCCCGTAGCTGTAGTCGCCGCTCACGAAAGACTCCCAGCGGTCCAGGTTGTCCCCTAGATTTGACGACGCCCCTCCCCTGGAGACGTTGATCAGAGAGGCGACGACGACGTGCCGCGACCCCTGCTCGATGCTGAGGACGTAGTCGCTCAGGGCGCTCCAGCCGGCTGAGGCCTCCGTCCTGCTCAGCTGGTAGACGTAGGCCTGGGTCGAGAGGATGGCGAGGGATATGGTGAGGGCCGCCAGGACGAGCACCTGCCCTCTGCCCGGTCTGGAGCGCATCGCGTCACACCCCAAGCTGCAGGCGGAGCCTGTACAGCGGGCAGCTGCTGGATTCGACGGCGAGGAGATACTCGGTGGAGGCTATGGTCCGGCCGACCAAGCCCCCGTTGGAGATGGTCTGGTCGTTGACGGAGGCTCCTTCCTCATCGAGCACCGTGAGGTTGAAGGAGACGTCGATGGGGAGGGCGGCTCTGAGGCACCGCTCGAGGAGGCCCCAGCTCCGGGCCTCCACCAGCCGCCCAAGGGTCCCGTTGCCGTCAAGCCTCAGCAGGGCCTCCATGCCGATGGCCTCGAGGGGCATCTCCTCGGCGCGGTCTCTCTCCCTCGGTATCGAGGTCGAGTGGAGGAGCGTGGTGAACACGATGACGGCAGCCAAGAACGCCTCAAGGGTGTGGACCGCGCCTCTCCTGCTCCTAATCATCATCGACCGGGCTCCTGAACCTGACCTCAAACCTGTACAGCGCCCCCTTCACCTCGACCAGGTACGAGACAGAGGCGACATCCGAGATGGCGTAGGCGTCGGACATGTTCGCGCCCATAACGAGGGGCACCTGCGGATACGTCGCCCACTCAGCCCAGTAGCTGGAGCCGTCCATGCCGGTGACGACGAGCACCATCGGGCTCGCGTCCAGAAGGCGGGGGATCCCGTATGAGGCTCCGTCCCCCGTGAGGTTGAACATGTAGCCGAGGGAGAAGACGGCGGCGTTCACGACGCTCGCGTCTTCCGCCAGGTTAACATTCAGGGTGTAGTTGAGGGGACTGAGGGATGCGAAGCTGCCGGGGGGCTCGGGCGGGGGCGAGTTGTGGGCGAAGGGGAGGACGCTGCAGCTCACTATGGAGCCCTCGACTCGGGCGAAGCCCACGAGCAGGGCCGTGCCGCTGAGGGAGTTGGGCAGGGAGAACTCGACGGCGCCGGAGCCGTTTTCGCCCGTCGCCCCAATCCTCGAGTCGGTGAGCCCCCTCGCCGCGACGTAGTAGCGGACGTCGGTCGGGAGCGGGTATCCCCTACGAGTCGTCGAGGTGTTGAACGTGTAGGTGGTGTTCCCCCCCTGGGACTGCGATGAGGCCATGCTCAGAGTCAGGTTGAACAGCATATCCACCCTGATGCGGAAGGATACGTCCTCGACTCCGAGGGACGACCACAGCTGAGGGTAATTCAAGGCGTTTGCGTTGGACGGATTGAGGCGCGTCACCTTGTCGATGTCAAGCTCGTAGGCCCCTCCGGACGAGGCGAAGCCCAGGGCCGTCGGCTCGCCTCCGGCGCCCCAGCCGTCGGGCTCGCCGCGGGCGAGGAGCATGTCTCTCTCTATCTGCCGGTACCTCTCATGGTGGGCGCCGGGGCCTCCCATGTACGGCTCCACGGCGAGGTTCACGCCGTAGATGGATCCGACGACCACGATTATCATGGCGGTGGAGGCGAGGAGGAGGTCTATGGAGGCCGTGGGCATCTACAGCATCAGCCCCCTGAATAAGTTGGACACGAGCCTTTGGGAGAAGTAGAGGGGGGCGTAGGCTGTCACCGCGAGCATCGCCGCGTACTTGAACCCGGAGGCGAAGTTCCCCTCGGTCACCTTCCCGATGAAGAAGCCGGAGAGCCAGCAGTGGAAGACGATCCCCGCTTCGACTATGACGGAGCTCGAGGAGACCACCATGCTCTGGTCCATGTAGGGGAGCTGGATCTGCGACATCGTGTAGACGGTGAATGTGATGGTGAAGGCCATGAGGACGGACCAGACGAAGGGGAGGATGACGTAGGGACGGAGCATTTCCCGCTGGCCCCTCTCGATGGTCTGGGTCCTCTCGCTGAACTCGGCTAGGAGGCTGAGGGTGTCCGCGTTTCCCCCTCCGATCTCGATGGTCTCCACGAGGATGTGGAATCCGACGATGACCGGCCAGCTCTTTATCCACCCCTTCAGGTCCTCGCAGATCTTCCTCAGGGAGACCCCCCACTCGATCTGGTTGATCATGCGCCTCAGATCCCTTGCGAAGAGGCCGTAGCCCCTCCTCGCCGCCGCGTGGACGATGCTCTTCTCCGGCGAGAGCCCCGTCCTCCGCGCCTCCGTCACGTCCCTGAGGAGGCTCGGCATCGCCCTCTCGGCCGAGAGGTTCCTGCGGGAGATACTGCGGTAGGTCAGAGCTGGTGGAATGCAGATCGCGACGAGACCCCCCGCCACCAGCAGAGGCATATCGACCAGCTCCTGCACGATGGATAGTTGAGGGACCAGCGCTATGGCGGCGATGAAAGCGGCGAAGATGGCTCCGGGCACGAGCCCCCTCACGTAGGGCTTCCGCATCCCCCTCAGCGTGCCAGGCCTGGCGTTGTTGGCGAGGTACATGAAGAAGAGAGAGAAGAGGGGGATGACGAACAGGATGAGGGGATATATATAGGAGGAGATGTCGGGGAGGCCGCTCCCCATCGCGCTTGTCGACGTCGACGAGGTGACCGCGGAGAGGATGTAGATGCAGAAGATGACGATGAGCATGATCATATACGCCTCAACCAGGGTCTCCAGCCTCTCGACGGCTTGTTGGGCCTGGGCTGCCCGCGCGTCGAAGATGTTCCGGAGCTTACTGGTCAGATAGTTCACGACGCTGCCCCCGCTCTTCACCGATGAGACGTAACCCTCAAGGAAGTCCGCGTAGGTCCGAGACTTGGTCTCCGCGGCCCTCTTCTCCATGGCCGTCAGCGGATCGTAGCCCAGAACCTCGACCTGCCTGGTGATCTCCTCCCCCTCCTCCTTGAACCGTTCGAGGGTGTCGAGCGACCTCAGCCGCTTGAAGCTCTCGTAGGGGGTGACGCCGCTCGCGGCCATCAGCGTGATCATCATCGCCGCGTAAGGGAGCTCCTCTTCCAGCTTGGGGTCCGATCCCCCCGACAGCTTCTCGCCCAGCCGAGCCATCAGTTCCCTCAACATGCGCATCCGTCTCCCTAGACGCTGTTAAGCGCCTTCTCGTAGATCGACTGGGGGTTGTTGTAGTATCGGCTGAGGACGTTATTGACGCTCTGGTAGTCTCGGATGTTCCTCTCCGCCATCCAGCGTAGTACGTTGCTCCGCCGCTCCAGCTCCTGCAGCAGGAAGTCCACGGAGAGGTCGAGTTCAAGGGCGAGTTTCTCCAGGATGTAGCTCCTCTCGAAGTCCTCGCTGAAGGTGTCCGATGTGGGTATCCACTGGGAGATGTCGTGGATGCCGCCTCCGGGCTTGATCTCGGCCGTGTGGACGAACTTCCTGCTCGATATCCTCCGATCCCCCTCGAGGAAGATGGGCGACCTCACGTGCTTCACCACGACGATGCAGTTCATGAGGGAGAGTATGGGGGAGGGGATGTTCATCGGCGGCTGGGTCAGCCGCTTGAGGGCGATCTCGGCGCTGTCACCGTGCATGGTGCAGAGGCCGCCGTGGCCCGTGGCGAGGCTCTGGAAGAGGACGTAGGCCTCCTCGCCCCTGATCTCGCCGACGAGGATGAGGTCCGGGCGGTGGCGGACCGCCGACCTTATCAGGTCGTAGAGGCTGATCTCGCCGCTCCTCTCCATCCCGAAACCGGGCCTCGCGATGGTGGAGACCCAGTTCTCGTGGGGGAGGTTTATCTCCGCGACCTCCTCGACGGTGATGATCTTGTAGGCGGGATGCGTCAGGCAGGCGATGGCGTTGAGGGCCGTCGTCTTCCCCGCCCCCGTTGCGCCGATGATCATCACCGAGTACTTGCTTTCCATCAGCATCCAGAGGTAGGAGGCGGTTGTCTCGCTGATGGTCTCCATCTTTATGAGGTCGATGATGGTCAGCGGGTCCACCCTGAACTTCCTGATGGTGAAGCTGGTGCCGGAGGGGGTCACCTCCTTGCCGTAGGTGATGGCGAGCCTGTGCTTCCCCGGCAGGGTCGCGTCGACGATGGGGAAGGCGAGGCTGACGTGTTTCCCGGCCTTGTGTACCATCTTTATCACGAAGTCGTTGAGATTCTCCTCGTCGTAGGAGATGCTGGTCCGGATGTTCTCGTACTTCCGGTGCCAGAGGTACAGGGACCTGTTGAAGCCGGTGCAGCTGATGTCCTCGATGTTCGGGTCGAACATCAACGGGTCGATCTTGTCGTAGCCCGCGATATCCCTCTCGAGGAAGTAGAGGATCTTCTTCACCCCAACGGGGCTGATGTCCTTGACGACTTTGTCGTGGTCCTCTAGGATGCGAGGCACCTGCTCGTGGAACGCCTCTTTCAGGCTCTGTTTCGCCCTCGGGGCCTCGAGCTCCTCCTCCAGTATCTCCCGGAGCCTCGTGAAGGCCTCCCGCTCCTCCAGGTCCATGGGGAGCTCGTCGACGATGTAGAGGTACTCGGAGGTCTGCTCGTTCTGCGTTATCACGGCGTATGAGAAGGGGGCCATGAGGGGGTAGCTCTCCACCTCTCGGTAGCCCTCGGGGATATGCCAGCGCCAGATGCCGAGGGCGCCTAGCAGCTCCTCCTTCGTCAGTGCCTCCGCCTTCTCCTCCTGAGCCTTCTTCTTCCTTCCGAACACCATGCCATCAACCAGCCTCCCACGAGCCCAGGGTCAACACGATATCCGAGCCCTGCATCGAGCAGGTGAGCGACGGGGCTCTGACTCCCCCTTCGTACGTCCCCGAGGCCGAGACATTCCAGGGCAGCTCCACCCTCCACTCCGGTCGCCCCTCCCAAGGCGTTCCGAAGGCGCCCTCAACCCATGCGCCCGTCGAGTCGGAGACGAGGCGCGCCCACCAGAGCCTCCTCCCCACGGTCCTGGGGAGATGGAGGCGTACTCTGGCCGAGGCGCCGGTGGCCTCCGTCAGCGCCATGAGCTCCGTCCCCTCCGAGGCTATGGTCTCCAGGATCCTCTTCAGCTCCTGCCTCTCTGAGACGGCTTGGAGGCTTCCCGCGTGGGCCTGGAAGGTGGCGGTGATCATCAGCCCGACGACCCCCAAGGCCATGAGGGTGTAGAGGTAAGTCGTTGCCTCCGAAACCATCAGACACTCACGCTCCTCATCTCCATGTTGCAGACAAGGACCTCGATCCTGACCGTTGAACCTGACGGGCCGCTCGTGATGGGCGCCTCCACTGTCCCTTCTGTCTCGCTCAGCGTCGCGGTTATGATGATGGTTTCGACGGAAGGGGGCAGGTTATAGGTGTGCAGCCGGCTCGATACGTCGCTACACAGCACCTTGAGGTGGAACCCGCCTCCCGATGAGAAGGGCTCCGAGCCGTTCAGGTTGATGATGTAGATGCGGACGTTGTTCACCCTCCGCCCAGCGACCAAGCCTCCCAGGGACGAGGAGACCAGAGGCCTATAACCAACTCTCAGCTCCTGTCTTTGATCACCGAGCTCGAAGTGCACCTGAGCTTGGTAGGAGGAGCTCCTGTTCACGATGGATCTTTGGTCGCCGCGAAGCCAGCTGTCGACGCGGTTCAAGCTGCTGAGGGGTAGCTCGTAGAGGACGCGCCCGGTGCTGCTGTTGAACAGGACCTGGCTTAACGCGCCCATGGTGACGTTGATCTTTAGATGGTTTTCCGCGGGCTCGATGCGCAGCTCCCCGCCATAGTCGGAGAAAGCTTTCACCCGGGCTGAGCCCGGCGACCAGGCTGCTGAGGATATCGCCTCCTCGAGGTCGAGCATCTTCTCCTCGGCCGCGATCATCTTCAGATCCTCCTTTCTCGCATCGACCCTGCTGACGGCGTAGTAGTATGAGATGGTGGAGACGAGGGTCAGGGAGAAGAAGATGATGAGCATGCTGACTGGGGTTGCTAGGCCCCTCGTCGAGGAGAGCCTATCGAACATCTTATAGGAGGCCTTCTGTCCACCCATCTGAACCACTTGAATGAAAAGAAAAAAGGGGTAGATAGAGGGCTTAGGACCCTGCGTATTCGACCATGACTTCTTCGATCCACTGACCGTTTACAGTGAAGACGGTGATGCTCACCGGCGTTCCAACGTCCGTCAGATCGATGTTGCCAGGGTTCTGGACGTAGACGATCCTTACACCGCTAGATTCTACAGGTATGTCGTCATCTGCCTGAGCTAGTCCATATGTAACGAGGTCGGTGAAGTTCACGAAGTCTAGGTCATCGCTCCGCGTAGAGTCGTTAAAGTAGACATTGGCCCAGATGGATTCGACGCCCCTGACCGTTACCTTGTCGATGAGAATGTCCCTGCCGCCGACGTTCTTCAGATAGAAGGCTATTTCAGCGCTATCAGAGCTGTTCACCCAGCAGTGGGCGTAGATGAGCTGCACCTCCTCCTGCTGCGTCCGGATCATGGTGATGTTCGTGGCGTAGTAGGTGACGATGCCCGCCAGAAGCACCGAGACCACTAGGAGTATCAGCGTAGTCACTACCTGGCTTAGCCCTCTTTTGCTTTTTCTTGGACTTGCCACTTTCCGTATCCCCGACCCTATTCGTCTCCTATTATGATATGTCGATTTGTATGTAGCAAAAACCTACACAACATCGAGCTGGGACGCAGAGAAGTTGACTTGAGAGGCGGGTCCCGCCCTCGGTTGAGGTGTTCTGAGAAGACGGGTAAGGGTCTCAAGCGGTATCTCAGGCCGCCGGCTCCGCCCCGGCCAGCTGCAGGATGGGCGCGGAGGGCTCCTTCTTCCAGAGCAGCGTGAACAGCAGCCTGAAGGACTTGACAATGGACAGGTAGTTCGTCCACATCGCGAATGGCTTCCTCCCTCCGCCGTGCCCCTGCTCCATCAGCAGGATCATCTGGCCTCCGTCCGACATTATGAAGCCCGGCGCCTCCTCATCCTCCAAATAGGCGAAGTCGCCCTCTCCGAGGTTGATCTGCTCAAGGACGTATGTGCTCGTGGGCGAGAAGTCGGTGAGGATGCGGACGTCGAGCCGCCTCTTCTTCGCGGCCTCCTCAAGTTCGTCGAAGAACGGCGAGTTGTAGAGCCAGAGCAGGCTCTTGCCGGGGACGGCCATCAGGAGCTCCCGTTCGCATCCGTGGACGAGCTCGTTCGCCTTCACGCTTATCTGCCGTCTCCCCTCCAGCACCTGGAGGGTCTCACTCGGGGTCTTCACCTTCTCAGCCTTGGGCAGCGAGAGCCAGATGCTCAAGAGCTCCTTCTTCCGCCGCTCCAGCTGATCGATCAGGTGCCTCTTCTCCTCGATGAGGCTCTCGAGGCCCTTATCGAAGGGGGTGGCGACAAACTTCATGGGCCTCTCGAAGACGCACGAGACGAGGCCCTGCCTCTCCAGGCGGCGGAGTATCTTGTACGCCTCCGTCCTGTGGATGCCGAGGGCCTCGGCGATTCTCTGAGCCTTCTGAGCCCCGAATCTGGCCAGGAACAGGTAGACTCTGACCTCGTTCTTGGAGAGGTCGAACTTGGCGAGGGACTTCTTGATGATCTTCAGGGCTTGAAGATGCGAGGCCTCCTCCTCGGTCACCCTGTTGCGGCTGGAGGCCCGGCTGTAGACGAGGAGCATATCGAGGTTCTCCTCCTGCGGTCGATCGTCTTTCTCCTTCGAGGCATCGCGCTCCGGGCTTTTCAGTTGTCTTACCTGCATCTGCCTGTCCCTTTTAGAAGGGAATGCCTGAACTCCTTAAAAGAAAATTATGGAAATTGGAACTGTATCATAGATCCATGAACCCAGGCCGAATTCGGCATCATCCTGAAGGGTCGACATCGAGCTTAAGGGTGACCAGATCGTAATGATAGGCCAAGCACCTCGAGACGAGGCCCAGAGGCGGGCACGGCAGTGTTCAAGCTAGGATTCCACGTCTCCATCTCAGGCACCATAGACAGGGCTGTGGATCGGGCTTGGGAGCTGGGCTGCGACGCCTTCCAGATATTCACCAGGAACCCTCGTAGCTGGGGCTTTAGGCCTCTCGAGGCGGGGGAGGTGGAGGCCTTCAGGGAGAAGAGGCTGAGGAGGGGCCTCGACCCGGTGTTCGCCCACATGCCCTACATCCTGAACCTCGCCTCCCCGGATGAGGGGGTCTACCGGAGGTCCGTCGACTCCCTCGCGGTGGAGCTGACCCGGTGCTCGTCCCTCGGGGTTCCCTTCCTCGTCACCCACCTCGGCAGCCACCTGGGCGCGGGCATCGATCGCGGCATCGCCCGCATCGCAGGCGCCCTCAACACCGCCCTCGACCGCTCTGACGTTCCGGTGATGGTTCTCCTCGAGAACGGCTCTGGCTCGGGAAACCAGGTGGGCTCAAGCTTCAGGGAGCTACGGCTCATCATGGAGGGCGTGGAGGACGAGGGGCGCGTCGCCGCCTGCATCGACACATGCCATGCCCTCGCCGCCGGGTACGAGCTGAGGACCCCTGAGGGTCTGGGGGAGACGCTGGCGTCCTTCGAGGAGACCGTGGGCTTCGACCGGCTGATGCTGGTCCACCTGAACGACTCCGTCGGCGGGCTGGGCTCCGGGGTCGACCATCACGAGCACATCGGACTGGGGGAGATAGGCGACGAGGGGTTCAGGCACATCCTGCGCAGCCGGCTTGCGGAGGTGCCGATGATCATGGAGACCCCTGTGGACGGCCGTAGAAGCGACGCCGACAACATGAGGAGGGCCCGCGAGCTCGCGGCCTCATAGCGAGTTAGCTGGCGGCTCAATGGCTTAGATCGGTCTTGTCGGTGAGGGCCATCAACACCCTCGTGCGCGAAGGTTTCGATTTTGTACTGGGGTCTTTGATGAGGGGAAGATTAAAATCGAGGATATCAGAGACTTTTAGCTTAGCCCCAGACGGCGCCGCGCCCCGGTGGCTTAGACTGGCCAAAGCGTCTGCTTGGTATCTCCCGACCTGCGGGGGCCAGAGAGCAGGAGATCGCGGGTTCAAATCCCGCCCGGGGCTCCATTCCCATTTTATTGAAATATGATAAAGCCGTTATTCTCTCTTTTATAGCTATTTCACATACTTTAGAGATGTTCAGTCCTAAATTTTTAGCCGTTTTTACTAATTCCTCTTCTAAATGGATAGAAGTAATCTTTTTAGTCTTTCGTTTAAGCCGCTTCATCTAGTTTCTATATAATCCTACTAATATTTAATATATATAATTTTCTACTACCTTTTAATGAATATAAATAAAAGCTCTTTCTATTTGCGGCGTACGTTAAGAGACTTATTTTAGGGTTTTA
>Ga0114921_10001783_pt1 | contig 10065 bp, 13 predicted proteins | sample BentaG_FD_87016 | JGI IMG/M metagenome (GOLD analysis project Ga0114921, IMG submission 87016) | Deep subsurface microbial communities from South Atlantic Ocean to uncover new lineages of life (NeLLi) - Benguela_00093 metaG | ecosystem: Environmental > Aquatic > Marine > Oceanic > Sediment ...
ATAAGTACGTTTGTTATAACTCAACAGGACGCTTGTATTCATTGCTGTGCTTGCGTTAAAAACTGTCCAACAAATGCAAGAGTCATGGAGCATCCACGGATAAAGAAAGCCACGGAATGGCTATACACGAACTATAGTGAGAGAAAAGAACCAAAAACATACATATAATCGCGCACGCGAAAACGAGGGTTTGAACGAGGGTGTGGAGCTAGCCCAGTCCACCCTTCTCCCCGAACCCAAGACGGAGTGATATTCGGTTCACGAGGCCTCGAGGAATCTATTCAAGGCGGTATAACCGAGGTCGTCAACCCTGTCAGACCTAGTTCCTATTATTAAGGGTAAGATGAGAATGTGTGATAATAATAATTGGATAAAGGGTTGACAGGGCTGACCAGCGTCTCTCGAACGTTCTATCACGCGCGAGGGCATTCATCCCGCGCGCGGATACCCTTACATAAGGAAAAGCACAGGGGTAAGCCCGGGGACGGCGGTGTCTAAAGACATCCAGAACCGAGACATGATGCTTATCATGGCGGCCCGTTTCCTTGAGACCGAGTATGGAACGGGGGCTCTCGAAGTCCTGGCCAAGTGGAAGGACGACAGGAACAGGGAGCGATGGAAGGAGATCGCCGAGACCACAGGTAGGAGCGACCCGGAGTATCTCTTCAGGCTGTTCAACGACCGGGTTCACGACTTCGAGGTCGTCAGGAAGGACCCCAGAGCCCTTGAGGTAAAGGTGACCAGATGCATCCACGAGGAGACCTTCACGAGGTTCAATGCGACGGACGTCGGGATGAGGATGATCTGCATGGGGGACCACGCAGTGGTCGAGGGATTCAACCCGAGGATCAGGTTCAGGAGGCCGAAGACCCTGATGGCAGGGGACAACTGCTGCCACTTCATATTCGAACTGGGGTGAAAAATGCGGAGACTCATCGCCTCACCCGCGCTCATTTCCTCCCATTTTTTCGCTTGTTTTGAGGAATTCTTAATACAGCGATAAAGTGAAAAGTAGCACCGAAGGTGAGGTTGAGTTGAAGGAATACGAATGCGAAGTTGGGCACCACAGGGATGTCGGTAAAACAATCGAGGATGGCTGAATAATGGCTGGCGTCTTCACGCCTATCAGGCGACCGGTCGAGATGTCTGGATCAAACATTACTTGCTGTTTGAAAGAGAACGCCATCTCCTAGGATAGCCAACCTTCCAACATCACCATATTTCCCCATTCATCTAACGAGGGTCTGCTATCCATAATTTCATCCTCACTTTTGTGCAATGCTCTTCAGGTGAATCGTGTTGGTTGACGTGCAGACCATCTCGGCGGTGATAGCTGAGATGCGAGCCCCGATAATGATTTTTATTCGAGTGCGTAGGATGTTATGGTTTGATCGAGTTGAAAATAGTGAAATGTGACGAGGCACCTAAGCTTGAGACCGTGAAAGGAAGGCATGGAGTAATTCTAGTGGTGGGAGAGAGGGCTATGATGATGAAGCTCACCGTTGAACCGGGGATACCGACCCCGCCCCATAGCCACCCCCACGAGCAGATGGGGCACCTCCTCGAGGGAAAAGGAGTTCTGTTCGCCGGCGGCGAATCCGTTGAAATCGAGGCAGGAACATCCTTTCAGATCCCGCCAAACGTGCCCCACAACTTTGACGCAGAAGGAGAGAAACCAGCGGTCCTCATCGAAGCCTTCAGCCCTCCACGAGAAGACTATTTGGAACGAGCAGCCCTCGTAAAATAGACATCCCGCCTTCCCCACCACCCTATTTTTCCAATTCAAATTGCCTAAGCGATTTCAGTGCTGTCGATTCAGTAGGTTAAGTCTCCTTATTTCACACATGGCGTACATTGGAAAAAAGAGTGGAGGATTAACTGAGCACCTTCAGCCCAGCCCTGCGTAGATACGCTTCAACCCTTCCAGCCCATTCCCCATATAGTGCTTTGTTAATACGCTTCTTGGAGCCCTTCCTTGGAAGATGTCGACATAGCGGTCCGATACTCCAAACTCACCTAATCCCGTCGAATGCCAAAGCCTTAGCAGTTTAGCAGTGATTTTCCTTCCAGATTTTTCTACTCACGAGGCTCATGACGCCTTCTAGGCTCCCCTGGGCTTGATCCGCACCGGTCGCGACCCAGCTAGTGCTAGGAGATACAATTTAATTAGAGCAGGACAATATCGGTTCGGTGTCTATCTTTGAGCGTCTTCAACGAGTACGGGAGGCGGATCGAGGCGCAGATCCGCCCCAAGAGCTACCCCCTCGCCATCAAGATGCTGGAGAGGGAGGAGGACATCCCCGAGGAGGCCGAGAGGCCGAAGAGGGACTTCGGGACGTGCATGTCGGCGTGCCAGTGCTTCGCCCTCTCAAGGATGTTCGGGGCCACGATGGCGCAGCTCTTCGAGGATATGTGGTGCCCCGAGCCGGTCATAGGGCTCGGCCTGGCGGAGCCCCCGCAGTACTTCCTGGACGGCCACAACCGCTACCCCGACGGCGTCGAGTCCCTCGAGGCCGGGGCAAACTGGGCCCGAGAGTTCCCCCGCTTCGAGACGGGAAGATACGTAGGCGTGGTCTCGGCGCCCCTGAGGACAGCCAGCTTCGAGCCTGACGTGGCGGTGATCTACTGTGACTCCGCCCAGCTTCTCAGGCTGCTTCTGGGCATCGCCTACAAGGACGGCCGCGACATCACCACCGCCCTCGGGGGCCACGCGGCGTGCGTCTACGCGGTGGTCCCCCCCATGCTCAAGGGGGAGTGCCAGGCAGCGGTGCCGTGCAGGGGGGATCGCGGCCGAGCCGGCGCCCAGGACAACGAGATGATCTTCTCCGTCCCCAGGGATAAGATCGGAGACCTGGCCCTGGGTCTGGAGCGGAAGGGCACGGGCTTTATACCCACCAGGTTCTCCATGACGGCCGAGTACAAGCTGTCCACAAGCTACGCGGAGATGGCTCGGCTCATGGGGATGAGGAAGGCGGACGGATCGGAGATCAAGGGGTACACGGAGGAGGAACGCAGGCTCTCCCTCGAGTACAGGTGATGCGCGCAAAAACTGGAGCATTATCTCCCCTCTTTTTACAGTTTTGATCCTTTGGCTTTCGATCAGGTCTGTAGAAAGGGAGAAGTAGAATTCTTCCTCTTTGTGCCTTTTGGCTTCGACGACCTTGTTGATCCTAAGCACCATGTAGGCCTGGGCCGTCATCCTCCCGAAGGCCTGCTCTTAAACCCTCGTTCGCTCCGGTGGTAGACGCGCCTCGTGCTCTAGGCTCTCCTGAACCTTGTTATCTTCATCTCCGTAACGAAGGCCTCGCCCCAGATATGGTTCAGGGGCCTCGCTTTCTCCACGGCCACGACCTCGTCGAAGGCCTCGTCCCTCACTTCTGCCTCCAGGACCTCGCCTACGACCCAGACGTTTTTCTCGGAGATCGATACGTATTCGGTCATCCTGCACTCAAGCCAGCCGTAGGCTTCCGCGATTCTGGGCGGCCTGATGTGGTTGGCCTCCATCTCCGTCAGCCCGCATTCCTCTATCTCGCTGGCCTCGTAGGGGAGGTCCCTCTCCATCACCTCCATGAGGGGGCCGAAGCCCTCCCCGACCAGGTTGACGACGAACTCCCCGTTCTCCTCTATGTTCCGCCACGTGTCGTGGTTCACGTTCGAGGAGAAGCCGAAGAGGGGCTTGGGTCTGGTTGCCATGGGCGAGTTCCAGCTGAAGGGCGCCGCATTGGAGGCTCCCCTCGGCGAGATCGTGGATATGACGACCGTCGGCCTGACCAGCAGCTTGTAGAACTCCTCCGAATCCAGCTTCATCGGCACATCACCATGGATCTAATCGTCTGACATTTTAGGGTTTTCGGAGTGACAGTTCAAATGAGTTCACAGATTTACCGTGATAGCCCTTGAGCAGTGTCTGAGCATTCGCGCGCGTGACAAGCTGCCCCCGTCTGCTTCGAAAATGTTTATTCGTTACTCCTCAATCTTCGTTCAACGCATTATATCCAGCGGCATAATCTTTATATCACTACACATATTATCAATTTCTTAATAATATCATATAGGAGTTTGGAATAATTGAGCTGTGACAGGGAAAGATGCCCGTACCGTGGTAGAGTAACAATGTTTAAGAGGTTTTTCAAGGCGCTGCATTGTCCCACTAGGTGGGCAATCATTCGCATCATAGGCGACGATGAGAAGGGCAGTAGAGAGATTCTGGGTGGCTTGAGGGAGGCCGGTGAAAAATTGGCCAGGTCGAGCCTATATTACCACATATCCGAGCTGGATGAAGCGGGCATCATCGAGTTTGCTGGGTATCGGGAGACGGGCGGTGGCGCTCCTGAGAAGGTCTGGAGGCTCAAGGTCAAGGAGGTCAAGATCAACCTCCTCGAAGACTTAGAGGAGACTTAGTCCCACAGCATACATGAGGATGGAATCTGGATTGGAAGCCGCGATAAAGACGGTTGAATTGACAAAGAGCTTTGGCGATCTGGTGGCCGTGGACCGCGTGAGCTTTGAGGTGGGCCGTGGCGAGGTCTTCGGCTTCCTCGGACCCAACGGCGCTGGGAAGACGACGACCATCAGGATGCTGGTGGGTTTGACGCCGCCGAGCGGGGGGACCGCCACCGTCGCTGGCTACGACATATGCGAGGACATCGTCGAGGTGAAGCGGCGCGTGGGCGTCGTGCCCGAGACCTCCAACCTCTACGACGAGCTCTCGGTATGGGACAACCTCCTCTTCGCCTCCCGCCTCTACCACGTTCCCCGGCGTGAGAGGGCGGATCGCATCAAGGGCCTCCTCGAGACATTCCACCTCTGGGAGAGAAGGGACACCCGGTTCGGCAGGCTCTCGAGGGGATTGAAGAGGCGGGCGGTCATAGCCGCGGCCCTGGTCCACCGACCGAAGATCGTTTTCATGGATGAGCCCACAGCGGGCCTGGACGTAATGAGCGCCCTCTCCCTCAGGAAGTTCATAGGGGAGCTCCGCATGGAGGATGCCACGGTCTTCCTCACCACCCACTACATCGAGGAGGCGGACCAGCTCTCCGACCGGATAGCCATCATAGTCCAGGGGAAGATCGTGACGGTGGACACGTCCGAGAACATAAAGAGCTCCGTCAGGGGCATCCCCGTCATCGAGGCCCTCCTCTCCAGGGAGCCCGACACGTCGATGATTGGCAAGATGGAGGAGCTGGGGGAGGTGGATATGCAGGGTCGCAGAGTCAGGGTCGTCACGGGAGACGTAACGGGGGCCCTTTATTCGTTGATCCATTTGGCTTCACAGATGGGCATCCGGGTCGAGGACGTCAACACCATCAGGCCGAGCCTCGAGGAGGCCTTCGTCAAGCTCACAGGCGTCTCCCACGAGGCGATGAGGGCTGAGAAGGAGCGGGGGCGGTGAGATGCTCGTCGACGAGCTCAGGGGAGTCTACTTCATCCTCCTGAAGGACCTGAGGGCCTACTACTTCAAGCCGCCGAACATCAGCTGGGGCATCCTCTTCCCCCTCGTCCTCGCCCTCGCCTTCTCCCTGCGGAACCCCGCGGAGCTGGCGGATCTCGCGCCGGGATTGATAGCGATGGCCGCTGTCTTCGGCACCACCAGCATGGAGGCGATAGTCATCACCTTCGAGCGGCGGACCGGCGCCATGGAGCGGCTCCTGCTCGCGCCCATATCGCTGAACTCCATCCTAGTGGGGAAGGTCCTCGGCGGAGCCGTGTTCGGCCTGATGATATCGGGGGCGATGACGGCCATATCCGCGACGGTATTCGGCATGAGGGTGGCCGCGCCCCTCGGGTTCTCGGCCTCACTCTCCCTGACCCTCCTTGCCCTCTCGGCTCTGGGGGCCCTCGTCGCCGTGTCCGTGAGAGAGGTCTTCGAGGCCCAGACCCTCTCCAACTACTTCAGGTTCCCCATGATATTCCTCTGCGGCGTCTTCATTCCGGTGGAGGCCATGCCGCAACCGCTCCGAGCCGTCTCGTATCTCCTACCCCTCACCTACTCCGTCGACGCCCTTAGGGCCACGACCACAGGCCAGTCCAGCCTCAACGGGTTTATGCTCGACGCAGCCGTGCTCGGCCTGTTTCTCATCGTGTTCTTAGCGGCTGCAAAGATGATGCTGAAGAGAAGCATGGAATGAGCATCTGATACGTGCGTACGGATGGCGGCGGCAACGTGTAGGCGCCGACGCTGGCACGAGTCATCCCCATCACGAAGAAGAGTATGAAGCCCAGCATCAGGATGGTCTTCAGCGCCCGCCTCCCCGTCAAAGGATGCGCCCTACGCCTCTCTTCGCAGAAGACGTTCGATGACGCCGACGTCCGGCACCTTGCCCATGATCCTCACGACGCCGTTGACGGCTATGGCCGGAGACATACCAGGCCGTACCTGGAGACGGTGTCCTCGGCGGCGATGTCGAGCTTATCCACCTCGTCCTCGTTCCCCTCCTCCCTGAGCTTTTCGGCTGCCTTCCTCGCGTTCTCCTCGGTCCGCTTGCATCGGGGACACGGGAGGGCTGACGCCCAGGACCGCGACCTTTAACCTGCTCAACCCCTTTCACCCTCCAAAAATGGAAGGATAAGAATAGTTAAATATCCTTACTCGTTGTTCTTCCGTTCCCCCGAGTGGTTTCAACTGAAGTTCATAGGCCCCGGGATTTGGAGACGGCTCTATTCGCCTTCCTTCCGCCGTCGGATGCGCCAGGTCTCGCCGTCGGGGCTGACCTCGATGTGGAAGTCAGGGTTGTAGTAGAGCATCTCCTTGACGAACTCCATCATCGTAGCCCTCGTGCCGTCCGACCTGACTATCACCTCGTCGAGGGCGATGGTCACCCTCTTGGCCTTCCCGCCCTCCTCCCCCAAATCAACCATGACGAATACTCTGACGGTTTAGCCGTATATCTCTTGCCCCGGGAAGGCCCGGGGCATACGCCGAGGGCTCCCGGGCCGAAAGGCTGAAAGGTTCGGCCGGCGTAGCTTGAGGCGGTGGAGGCGGGGTCGATGCCGGGGGAGGGGATGAGGAAGATGGCGGAGCTTCTCCGCTCTGGTGCTAGGATGCTCAGCTACAACTGCCCCGAGTGCGGTTCCCCCCTCTTCCAGCTCAAGTCGGGGGAGATCTGGTGCGCCAGCTGCCAGAAGCGGGTCGTCATCGTCGCCGAGGATGAGGACGAGTCCGCCGCCACCAGGGAGCTGCTCTGGGAGTCCCTGGAGAGAACCCTCGTCGAGAAGCTCTCGTCGGTGAACGGCCTCCTGTCGGCGGAGGCCGAGCCGGCGAAGATGAGGGATCTCGCCGAGGTCATCTCCCTGCTCCTCTCATCCCTCGACAGGCTCAGGCGCATCAGAAAGAGCTGATTCTAACGCAGGATGTCGAGGGCCACACCAGCAACGACGGATATGCATCCGGCCAACACCCTGAGCCTTAGACTACCCGCGCTATGGAGCATCAGCCGAGTGCGGCGCAGGTGGAACAATGGGCTCGTTCCGATTGGAGGCGACGATGAGCATCCTGGTCAGGCTAAGACCCTCGGCCCTCCAGGGTGCCTTGGACGAGGGAGGAGAAAAATAAAATGATTTTTTTATATTATTTATTTCCTGTAAATCGAATTATTTTTTCAGGATGTGGTGTGCCATTTTCTTTTTTAGGAATATTTCTGTTTTTCAAATATGATAGAGCGTGATCACAAATTTTTTTGTGTATTTCTTTGATGGAATGAGTGCCATCGATTTTTACCACCAATGTATTATTCACTTTGATGACTTCTGACTTCTGTAGATATCTCCTCTTTTTTTCACTCATCTGGAACACACGTAAATCACTAACAGTCCTTTTTAAGTTGAGAACTTCATGATACTTTTCCCTAATAAGTTGCTGTTTTTTAAAATCTTCAAAATATTTGTCGTCTTGGATTCTTTTTTGTCCTTTTCTTAGTCTACCTAATCCTATCTCAGGGGGTACGTCTAAAAAGAATACCAAGTCTGGCTTTAATGTAAATTTGTTAATATTTTTCAGCCAATCTAAACTCAAGGGCTTTCGCATTCCTTTGCTCTGATAAGATAAAGAACTATAAATATAACGATCACACAAAACAACCGATCCGCTAGTTAATGCAGGAGCGATAATACGTTTGGTGTGATCTGCTCTATCGGCAGCGAAAAGAAGGGCCAATGATTCATCAGAGGCTTTTATTTTTCCGTATAGGATCTGATGTATCAAATTTCCGATAGCACTAGATGTTGGTTCCCTAGTGACAACTACATCATAATTCTTCTTTTGAAGTGTTTCTTCAAGCAACTCAACCTGCTTCGTCTTCCCAGCGCCTTCAGTGCCCTCAAAGACGATAAAACAGCCTTTCATCCTCAGATCCCTGTGGTTTTACCTGCCCATGAATTAAATCGTATTCGTCTGATATATAAACCATTGAAGATACTTGATGAACTCCGATGACAATCCACTTGACTACGAACACGCCCCGCCTTGCCATCCCAGGGTAGTTTCGGGCAACGACGATAAAACTCTTTTGAGAGGAGCCCGCGGGATTTTCCCGTTTTCAAGCTGAACCGCTCTGAGGATGGATCCCCCCCTGCTCGGTCCATCGTCCGGGAGAAAACCACATCCCATAACGTATCTTGGTGGGATTATTGACCTTTTTCTACAAAGAGGTGATGGCCGTCTTGATCGATGAGGCTTCGAATGCGATGCGGAGGGGGTCAGTTGTGCTTGACCATGATCCTGCTGGTGACGGGGAACTTGTCCGACGCCCGCTTCAGAGCCTCCCTCGCGACCTCTAAACCCCCTTTATCGACCTCGGCGATGATGATGGGGCTGCCGCGCCTCACCCGGGCCGCCGTCCCCACCGGCTTCCCGTAGGCCCTCGCCATCCCCTCCTGGAACCTGTCGGCCTGGGCGACGTTTATCCGCTTGTGCTCCCGCAGCACCTGGTGCGGGAAGGGGATGATCCTCAGCTTGTAGTTCTCAAGGCCGAGCTTGAGCTCCAGGAGCCTGTTCGCGGCGATCCGGGCGGCCTCGAGGGCGTTGTTGCGTATCTGGCCGTCCTTGAGGTTGATGATCTCGACGGTGTAGTCAAACTTCCCCGTCGGGTTCCCCATGGTGAACTTGACGATCTTGGAGCCTGGGACGCCCCTCATGTACTTCCGCCTGGTGTAGGACATCCCTTTAATCTCCCTGAAGTTCCTCGCCTTCATGGCCCATCCACAATCCTTCACGGCCGATGGCTTAAAAACATGATGCCTTCAGCTACATGGCCCGGATGAAGATGAGGCGCTGTTTCACCTGTGCCAAACAAAAAAATTGCCTGTCGCCGACATCAATCAGCGACCCGTCTGCGGGCGTAAAGTTCATCTTCAGGTTCGTTGAAACGATTGGGTAGGTAAGAGCGCTAAAAGAATCTCGGCGATTCTGCAATCTCCTTTTGGGCCTTGCCTGGCCTAAAATCATGGGAGAGGTTTTAATAGAGTCGAACTCACCCTGTTTCAAGGTTTCCCCGTTGAATGGTTGTTTGGGAAGGTGAGATGAGGGGAGATGGTTCATTCGGATGAGGCTTTGAGGCTGACCAGGGATATCAAGGGGAAGGCCCTTTCTTCGGGGGCTGATCTGGTCGGGATAATCTCGACCGAGAGCATAGATGCGGCTCCGAGACACTGGATAGGATGGGAGTACCAAGCCTACACGAGAAAATCCGAGGATTACATGCGCGACCCTAAATCGGTGGTTGTCCTAGGATACCGGGCATGGGATGATGTGCATGAGATAGTCATCCCAAGGGGAGACGCACTAGAATACCCCGCGTATCAGAGAATGAGGCTGTATGCGGGAAGGGTTCAACGCTTCATCGAAGATCTAGGCTATGATGCGATGATATATCCGGAGCTTCTATCGCAGAAGAAGATGGCTCAACTGGCCGTATATGGAAATTTGTGTAAGAACTCGCTGATAATCAACCCGAAGTACGGCCCCTGGATCAGGCTGATGAGCATGCTAACAGACGCGGAGCTGGTGCCGGACGAGCCCTTCGAGGAGGACCTCTGTGGAGATTGTGAGGCGTGCATCGTGGCCTGCCC
>Ga0114921_10001784_pt1 | contig 10060 bp, 12 predicted proteins | sample BentaG_FD_87016 | JGI IMG/M metagenome (GOLD analysis project Ga0114921, IMG submission 87016) | Deep subsurface microbial communities from South Atlantic Ocean to uncover new lineages of life (NeLLi) - Benguela_00093 metaG | ecosystem: Environmental > Aquatic > Marine > Oceanic > Sediment ...
AATAAACCAAATGAGTGATCTTGCTTATTTAAAAAGGTTATTTCAAGCGTACTATCAAGAAGAACAGAAAAGCTTTCCAAAAGTCAGTTCTTTTAAGATGCGAGAGTTTGGATACATCCCGTGGGAAAAAAAAGTTTTTATGAAACGACATTTAAAGTTTGAAAATCCAAAACAGTTGAGCGTTCATTTAATACAAGATACTCCTAGGCACTTATACTCAAGCGGTTCACTCTATTTAGAACCTGATGCTCGTGAAATGGAAAACAAAAAATATCAAGGATGCGATTTAATTATAGACATTGATGTTGACCACTTCTATACTCCCTGTAAAGAAAATCACGATCTTTGGTATTGTAAAGACTGTGGCGCTGAAGGTACAGGAATGCCCGAAAAATGTCCAGAATGTAAGAAATCAAAATTCACTAAATTGAATTGGGTTTGTGACGATTGTTTAGATGTTGCCAAAAATGAAATCAAGAAATTAGTGAATAACTTTTTAATCCCAGATTTCGGGATAAACGAAAATGATATGAGAATCGCATTTTCTGGTCATAGAGGATATCACTTGAAAGTTGAAAGTGAAACGCTTAGGAAATTGAATAGCGACGAAAGAAGGGAAATTGTTGATTACCTTACGGGGGCTAACATTTCTTTTGAATTATTGGGTCTAATTGAAAGATCAAGTGTAATTCATGGGATATTAAAAGATAATCTCGGTTGGTCTCGAAAACTCATAAGCAAAATTGAAGAAATTTTGCAGAAACCTGATACTGAACTAAGGAAAATCTTTGAAGATAAAAATCAATTTGGATTCAAACCATCTATTGCTACAAGCTTTTTAAATTATAAGAACGATTTTTTGGAATTAATTTCAAAGGGAGAAAGAAATGTCTGGGCGATAGAAGGTTTTGGTTTAACAATGTGGAAAAATTTTTTAAAAGAAATTGCTAAATAAGTTGGAGTTGAATTGGATGAACCAGTATCTATAGATATTCACAGACTTATAAGATATCCAGGCTCTTTACACGGAAAAACAGGCTTTAAAGTTCAAGAAATATCTTTAAAAGAACTAGAAGATTTTAATCCGCTGGATGAAGCGAACGAAAAATTGGATCCCATCATATTTACAAGTAAGAAAAATTTGACCCGGAAACTAGAAATCACAGAGAATGCAATACCAATGACAAAAATCAAAGGTGTGGAGTATGGGCCATACTCAAAAGGAGAACAAATCGAAGTCCCTCACCATGTTGCAGTATTGTTATTGTGTAAAGAAGTTGCGAGAACAATTTGAGTTAAAATAATATAATTTCTCATCTTTCATTATTAAAGGAGAATACAATATATTGAATCACATGAATTTAAAAACTGATTATCAGAACCTCTATGAGCATTGGCTTAAAGAATTTGAACAGAGTGAATTGACCCCCTTGACTCAAGAGAATTTTGAGTACTATCGGAAAAGAGTTGATTACATCACTAAATTTGAGTTAGAGAGTAAGCAAAATGTTGAAATTCAATTATTAAAATCATACAAACTTGGATTTAAATATTTGTTTAACGATTTTTTAAAAATTCGAGAGGTTAAATTATTAAACGCGGCTCTAATCCTTCAAGAAATTGATTTTAATAACGTAATTGAAGTCGAGAAGTTATTTTATCAAAATGTAGTAAGTGCTATTAAAGGATTTAAAAAGCTTAAAACCCTCACATTGTACGAGGAAGATGAACCGATTGAATTGGATGAAATTTTAGGAGACGAAGAGGTGTCAGTAGAGCCATCTTCAGTTGAAATTCCCATAGAAGAAGACTTAGAAAGCACCGAGGCTGATATCCCACAAAAAAAACCAGAGATAATTCATCCTGAACAAGTTGCTCAATACAATTACATTCTTATTAGATTTAACAATCCATCTCCTCCCCTAGTCGGAATTGATGGTATTGATTATGGTCCTTTTGAGGAAAACGATATTGCCAACATGCCACAAAAAAACGCGAAAATTCTTATTTACGAAAAATTAGCAGAAGAAATAGATGTTTCTTAATCTTTTTCAAACCGTTTCTTAAATTCTTCTTTAAAATAAATAATCCTATATTTTGAATACTTATCAATAGGAGAATATTTCGGAGGAAAAGGATTAATCAAAGTTCCTCCGCAATAATTACATTTGGATTTGGGGTTAATTAATCCATAATTTCCACAATCCTTGCACTTCTGAAGGTATTTCATCTTCTTTCTTATGATTTTTTACTATTTACTTGTTAGTCTCTTATAAATTCAAATGAACCATTATTTTGTTGAGTTGTATTCTCTAACACCTCAATTGTATCTGAGAGAATGCTTTCCGCATCAAGGTAATCTTTGGAGGTAATCTCTAATCTATAAAAAGGCGCTCCCAGATACGATAACTGTATATTTCTCGTTGCTTTTGGCTCTTCTATTATCTTAATTATTTCATTCAATGTGTCTTTTATTTTGTTTATACCATCTCCACTTCTATTCATAAGTTTAATCTTACCTTTTATGCTAACCGTCGAAACTTCGACATTTTCCTCAACAACTTGTAAAAATGCCTTTTTAATATCATCTGACACATTTTCAAGTTCATCCAAGATTACTTGTCCTTCTTCTTTGAGAGCTTCGACAGTTTCCTGGTAAAGATCAAATTGTTCTTTTATCGGCCAGCCAATTAATTCGTAAGCTTGGTCTAAAGATAAATCAATTCCCTCAGTTTCAGTTAAAAATTGCAACAAATTTTCAAACTTATTAGCGTATTTATGTTCTTTTGCTATCAAAGCTTTTTGGGCGGAATTTACGCGTCTTAATGATAAATCAATCTGTCCTTTATCAGGAACAACTTTCACAACTCTTAATACAAGTCGTTGTCCTATTCTCACCACACTTCTAATGTTTCTAACCCATCTACTTGAAATTTCACTGATATGAATCATACCTCTTGCAGTTTTTTCTGAAGGTAACCCATCGTAGTCGGGTAAATCTACATAAATGTACTGGGCTTGAATATCAACAACTCGACCCATAATGAAAGCTCCTTCTCTAGGGAAAATTTCTCTGTTTTTTACCATATTAATCGTTTGATGTTTTGAATATTTTTTTTGAACTATTATTGTTTATTAACGAAATATGACTTTTTATTTTTATTATCTTATATTGAAGAAAAATGTTTTTTTTTACCATATTCTCTTAAAAATATAGTTTAAAATTATTCTTAAAGTGATGTAAAAATACCTAATTGGGTCGTCCACGATAAATGGGCAAAAAAAGCAGGAATCGACGAATTTATCGGGAATTATGTTAATAGAAACATAGATTACGGGACTTCATGGGCGTTTTCCGAAAATGGCGATATTAGTCATATTAATACTAATAAAAGCATAGCTTTTCAACAATTACAGTTCTTTCACCAAAAGGATTTAGATAATGAAAATAATAATCAGAATTCATATGTAAAAGCTTTTCTTTTGCATCACCTCTTAGATTACTTCAGAGAAACTCGAGTTAACATCAATGATATTGATTTAGTTTTTGAAAAATTCTTACAAAATAAAGCTATAATTGAAATTTCTGACTCTGAAGGAAGCAAAATAAATTTTAAAGAAGACATTAAAGACATATTCAAATTATTAAAAAATAATAAAAAAGAATTGTATGAGGATTTAAGAGGAAAATATTTTGCTGATATGTAAAAGATTGAGATTTTAAATAATAAATTCTAAAAACTCTAATTCTTCCAATTTTGATTTTCTATAGTGTTTTTCTCGTTTGTTAAATCCACTCTTAGAATATTTCCCGTATATCCATTTACCATAAGAATCCCTTGCATCCTAATTTTTTTATTTGTTAATCAGTAAAATTTCATCTCATTTATATTTCTTATTTAAATCAAGAATCTCTCTTCTAACACGCATTAGTCATTAAATACAACAAATTTTTAACATATTTTAAAAAAATCAAAAAGAATATTATTCCGATCTTATTGAGGATTAATTGACAAATATATATAAAAAAAAGGGAATATGATCTCTTAATAAGTACCTTAACAACTGTATCCTTTAGAATTTATACTACAAATTATAGTAAAAAATATATATTTGATATCATTAAGGTAGTTATCATTTTATCTAAAATGGATATTTGGTAATTTCAAATAAAATAATTAATCTAATAATAAGTAAAGGAAATTGATTTAAAATGCCGACCGATAAAGAACATTTGAATTTGGTAATAATTGGGCATATTGATCACGGTAAATCCACAATGATGGGTGCAATGCTCATTAAAACTGGAGCTGTATCCGATAGAGAAGCGAGAGAACTTGAAAAGTTAGCAAAAGAGTTCGATAGAGAATCTTGGTCTTACGCTTATGTATTTGATAGACTAAAAGAAGAGCGACAACGTGGTATTACCATTGATTTAGCATTTCGAAAATTTGAAACTAAATCGAAATATTTTACAATCATTGACGCACCGGGTCACGCAGACTTCGTAAAGAACATGATTACTGGTGCTTCTCAAGCTGACGCCGCCATTCTAGTCGTTTCTGGAAAGAAAGGCGAAATGGAAGTCGGTGTTGCAGCTAATGGTCAAACTCGAGAGCACGCATATTTAGCACAAACTTTAGGTGTTAAGCAATTAGTAGTTGCCGTAAATAAAGCCGATGTCTACGATTATAAGGAAGAGCGATATAACGAAGTAAAAGAAGCTGTTTCTGATCTCCTTAAAAATATTGGTTTTCCTGTCAAAAAGATTCCATTTGTACCCGTTAGCGGTATAAAAGCTGAAAATCTTACAGAAAAGTCTGATAAACTTCCATGGTACGATGGTCCAACCTTAATTGAAGCGATTGATGCTTTTGAACTCCCACCAAAACCTACTGGCAAACCACTACGAGTTCCAATACAAGATGCATATAATATCAAAGGGACTGGAGTCGTTCCTGTTGGAAGAGTTGAAACTGGAGTTTTAAAGAAGAATGATAAAATTGTTATCATGCCAACAGGCTTTGAAGGCGAAATAAGAAGCATTGAAATGCATCACGAAGAACAAGATCAAGCAGAACCCGGTGATAACATCGGATTTAGCATTAGAGGAATTACTATGGAGGATGTTGGCCGTGGCGATGTTATGGGTCATCCAACTAATCTACCAACTGTAGTTACTCCGAAAGGAAACTGGACTGGACAAGTTATTGTTATCTGGCATCCAACAGCGATTGCTCAAGGATACACCCCTGTAGTTCACGCTCACACAGCTCAAGTAGCCGCTAAATTCATTGAATTAAGCAAAAAATTAGATCAAAAGACTGGTGCTGTAATAGAAGACAATCCGAAATTCCTCAAGAAAAATGAATCGGCGATAATTAAGCTACAACCTATTAAAAAGCTTTGTATTGAGAAGTATTCGGAATTTCCCGAATTGGGGCGATTTGCGGTGCGCGACATGGGTAGAACCTCATGTGTGGGGATTGTAAAGGATTTGGAAACTGGCGAATAACTAATTAGTCTTTTTTTGATTTTTTTATTTCTAATTTTATTTTAATTTATTTTTTGATTTTTAGCAAGTTGTAATATCCCTATAATTATTTTATCTTGTTGAATTCAACTAGATTGGGGTATATGGGGATTTTAATTAAAAGATTTCATATTATGTGAATATTATTTTCATTTTTGAACAATTACATATCTTTTCTATTTAAGATAATTCTCGATTAGAAAGGATTAGGATTGATTTCAACTAAGCAAAAAATTTGTTTTATTGGAGAAGGGGGGGTAGGTAAAACCTCGTTACTATCCTTATTGCAAGGACGGGATGTCCCTTACGAAAGGATTCCTACAGTAGGACTGGAAGTAGAAGATTCATCCTTAAATGGAAAGAATTGTTCTATATGGGACTTAGGTGGTCAGAAAAGGTTTAAATTTATGTGGCAAGATTTCTTAAGAGGTGCTGGATTAGCGGTTATAGTTTGTGACTCAACTGAAAAAAATGTAGAAAAGACGAAAGAAATTTACGACAGATTTGAACGTAGTTTAGGAACAAAAATTATTGCCATTGCAAACAAACAAGACTTACCTGGTGCTATGAGTGCTCAAGAAATTCAGGCAAAATTAGGTGGCTTAAAAACGTACGGAATGTCTGCTATTAGGCCAGAGTTACAGCAAAGAATGAAAGAGATATTAGAATACGAGATTGCAACTTTTTAAAACTTTTTCTCAACTATTTTTATAAAACTTTTCCTATAATATGAGCAAGCCGAACGGGTTCAGGAATTTTAGAATCAATGCAAATTTTATGTAGTAAAGACTCAACTTCAGAAATTTGAATTCCTTTAAAATGGAAATATACTTTTGAGTACCCTCCAGCTGTTTTTATAAGAGTTTCATATAATTCTCCCGCATTTACTATGTTTTGAAGTTTTCTTTCGTATTTATTAGGAAATTTTTTACCAACTGCTTTTCTGACGGCTCCAAGATCCACCATTCTTTCGGTTACAGCTATAATTGGTTTTCTAGTAATGTCATATACCTTTTCTAAATCTATAATGTTAAATCCACCAAAAGTAATTGTATCTGTTATGATAAACTGCACATGTTTTTCATTTAGTTTAGTGAGCTCGATTAATACTTCCGTGGCATTGTCTCCATCAATAATGATTTCTTTTTTAACCATGCCAACCATTCTAGTACCTTGACAAATTATTCCTATTAAATCTGTGGTTTTAGAATTTGAATTAAAGTTAAATTTTGCATCGTCAAATCCTATTGTAATAGGGAAATCTTTCATTCTCAACTCTCAGGCAAATATTTTTTGATCTCGATCAAGAGTTTTCTAAACGCGATCGTTGCGCTTTTTATCTCTTCACTTCTAATAGTTAGGTTTCCATTAAGCGAGTCTACGAGAAAATTGGTAATGTCTTCTATTGTCATTTTCTTAATAAACCATACGTATGCAATTAATGCTTCAACTGTATCTGCGAGATCGTGAGCATCCGCTCTACTTTTTGAAAACTTTTTCATATCAGCTTCTTTTAATGCACTGGCCAATATAGTTTTACTAACTTTTAACCCTGTTCGAATACTATTATTATTTTTGCTATTACGAGTTAAAACGATGGATTTTGCTATGGAATAAGTAAGATTAACGATACCGTCTCCTATTTTGGCTAGTCCTTTATCTGTTCCTATTGATTTTTGGGTTAGATTATTGTTTAAATCCTTTAATAAAAAATCATATGACATTAAGATTAGAAGACGAGTATTTTCTTATAAACTTTTCAGAAGTCTAGATAATAGATACTTAGGTAAGTTTTTTAAATATTTTCTGAACTTCTGTAACTTCGGTTCTCAAGGTTTCTATAGCTTTAAAAAGGATTTTTTTTATTTTATATCCATCTTCAAGCCGAATAAAAATCTCAGGTGGAGCAATTTTTGTAATTTTATACGCTGCTGAATTCACACCTTCTGTGTCTAAAAGGTGCTGTACAAAAATATTGCAAAATCCATGTGATTGGCCTTCAACAATTAAAGTATAGTCGTTATCACTAACGCCTTTTATCATATCCAATTTTAAATATTTATAATCTGGTAGTTCTGGACCCTTATCGATTTCAAAACCTTCCTCTAATTCATCATCTTCAGCTTCCTCTAACAAATCTTCAGAAAAAACCTCACTTCCGATGTTGGAATCTTTCTTTAAATCGGGATAATGGCTTTCTATCTCTTCGTCGTCAATATCGCTTTCTTCTTCCTTTGGTTCAACTTTTTTTTTTGCCACAATATTCCACCAAAACTAATTTCTCTAATTCAGAATTAAATAAATGTTTTTTGGTTTTAAACCAATAACAAGATAAGAGCCTTCATAAATATTGATTAGCTAACTCTCTTAATCTTTCGCTTGCTAAATATTGAAGATCTCTAGGGCCAAATAATGTAATTTTAATTGTTTTTCCATCAACTTTACAGTTTAGATTGAGATAATTTATCTTCTTTTGAACTTCTTCAAGAAATTTAACGACGTTGTTTACGTCTCCACTTGAGTTATAAAAAATTATTACTTTTTTTCCACCGCGACGACTCAAGATAGGCCCTTTCAGAATTAATTTTAGTATAATCTAAAGTTTTTTTTTAAAAAAATAGACAATAAATTTGTTCTAATACTTTAAACTTTCAGTAACATGTCCATAATCACTTGCGAGCTTTCGATTCTCAACATTTCCGCATCTAGAGCATCTCAATTTATCCTGACCAATTTTTTCCAAAACTGTTCCACATATACCACAATCAGCATGAATAACGCCGAAATCTTTTCCTACCGTACTTAAACTATATTCATTTTCTTCTTGACGAATAACTTTTGCTCTGACAATATCAGTAATTTGAAACGCATCTGAGATTTTCTCTATGAACCTTTTTGATATATGGGAGACATGGATATTGCCAAGATAAGAATTATTAAATTGAATTTTATTATTAATTGCAGCAAAACTGATGCCAACGGAGTAGAGCCTTAAGAAACGGACAGTTCCGATAATAATATCCCCTATTTCTATAGTTTTTCGTTTTCCTTCTTGAAGACTCTTGATTTCTATAGCTCTACGGTTTTTATCAATATGGACTATTCCTGTTTTAGTAGCATAAATTTGACCTTCTCTAACATATGTTGACTGTTTATCTGGTAAATATTCTTCTACAACGCCTAAATATTGGCCTGTAATAACTATTTCGTTATTTTTCGTAGATTCTTTCATAAGTTTCAACAAAAATCTTTTAATTTCTCTATTTAATTATTATTAATTAAAATAATTAAATTTTTTCATAATTTTTCATAAAAAAATTTATGGAGCAGACATTTTAGGCGATTACGATAAAGAAAAAAGATTTAATATCAATAATTCAACAAACTGAAGGGTTTTTGAATCCAAGAATCGAATTAGAACAATACAGTATTGATGCTCAAAGTGCTGTTGATATTGGATATTTTGCGGGAGTTGAATTTAATGATATTAAGAACCATCTGATAATTGATCTTGGAGCTGGAACAGGGAGATTATCAATTACTTGTGCATATCTTCAAGCATCCTACATCCTTAGTGTGGACATTGATATCAACGCTCTAGGAATCTTAAAAACAAATGTTAGTGAGTTAGGTTTAGATTCTATAATTTTACCTATCTGCTCTGATGTGAATCACTTTAATATTGTAAGAAAATTATTACCGAAGAATTTAAATATCACTACTATTGAGAATCCCCCTTTTGGAGTCCAGAGAAAGACTGCAGACCGATTTTTTCTACAAAAAGCATTTAGCTTTTCTGATGTAGTTTATTCAATTCATCTTGCAAATCAGAAGGTACATCATTTTCTTACAACTTTTATTAGGAAATTTGATTGGAAAATCGATTATGTTTTTCCATTTCAACTAAAGCTAGATAGAACTTACGAATTTCACAAACAGAAAACTAAATCTGTAGATGTTAATATATACAGATTTAAAAGAAAAGAAAAAGGAAAATAACTAAAAGAAATCTCTCCACGACTCAAATTTATTTGGATAAGCTGCTGTAGAACCTAAGATTTCTTCAATTCTAAGTAATTGATTAAACTTGGCACATTAATAATTACTAATGTATTTCTCTATTCTTATTTTAATACTTTCAATTTACTTTTAATTTAAGTATTAAAAATTACAATTGTGATATTATTTGAGCGATTATGGAAACGATTGGGATTATGATGGTGAATTTAATGAAAAAGATGAAGAAATAGATGAAAATAGAAGTGAGGGAACTAAATTGGAAGAAAAAAATGAAGATTTTAATCCAAATAAAAATGTTGAAGATCCCTCCACAGAATATGAAGATTTTGATCCAAATGATGAAGTCAAAGATACTTTTGGAGAATATGTAGATTTTAATCCGAATGAAGAAACTGAAGAACCTTTCGCAGAATATGAAGATTTTGATCCAAACGAAGAAGTTGAAGAACTGTTTGCAGAAAGAATTAAGGATGAAATGGAAGAGACTCGTATTGATGGGGAAAAATC
>Ga0114921_10001785_pt1 | contig 10056 bp, 8 predicted proteins | sample BentaG_FD_87016 | JGI IMG/M metagenome (GOLD analysis project Ga0114921, IMG submission 87016) | Deep subsurface microbial communities from South Atlantic Ocean to uncover new lineages of life (NeLLi) - Benguela_00093 metaG | ecosystem: Environmental > Aquatic > Marine > Oceanic > Sediment ...
ACATCTTTTTCACCTCCTTCCAAATTATTTTTCACTTTATTTTTATACTCCCTAACTTTTCAAAGTTCAATTCTACTATCTTCCACCTGGTCTTGATCTTTGCGCTGCCTTTGAAACTAACAGCAACCTTTTCTTTCAAAAATATGTCTCTCACTCCACTCCCGATTTCAAGAAAATTCACAGAAATCGGGATATCTAATATATTACTTCCTTTCTTTGGGATGGATACTTCTCTGTTTATCAATCCATTGGCAATGGAATGTCCTTCTACTTTAAAACCGTAATCTATTTCAGTAAGACTAATTCCAAAACTGTTTGGGTTATTCAATTTTACCGAAAATACAAACTCGACTCCGCTAAGGGTTAAATTTTTAACCTTTAGTGTCTCAAAATCAAAAGACGGGGTTTTCAAAACTGGAAGCCATCCTTTTGTAGACAATGGGATTTTCATTCCTTCAAATGGGCCTGCAGGTCTTATATTGCCTTTGAATGTATAAGGTATACTGTCTCTTCCGCTCATAGATGTAACGAGTTTGAAAAGTTCCACATAGTTTATAGTCACAGGAATTGAAAGCCCACTTTTACCGTTTGCAGTGATATGAATTTTTTCATCCTCTCTTCCTTTCAGAAACTCCCTTTTCGATATGATAAAACTATAATCGTAACCATTTATACTCATTGAAACAGGGTTAGGATTAGACAAGGTAAAATTAAATTCCGCAGTTAAATCAGAAAAAGATATATCCTTTATATCTACGTTCTTAAAACTTACAGTAGGTTTTTTGACTACTTCTTTAAGGATGGAGCAAGAGAACAGGGAAAGCAGAACAAAAAATGCCAACTTTTTCTGAAACATTTAAAATTATAATGCAATCATAAAAAATCCTGTCAAGGAAAAAACACAGTGTTAAATCTTAACATTTGACATGGAACTTTTGTAATAAGGCCTGACACTATCGATTTTCCTTGACAAACTTACGCAGTGTAGTATAGCATTTAATAAAGGTCTTATGGAATAGTAGAGAACAAAAATAAAAGGAGGTTTATATGCCAATTGTAAGAGTGGATTTGTGGAAGGGAAGGGATTACGAAAAGAAGAAAGAGTTAATTAAAAAATTGACCGATGCGGTCGTTGAATCCATCGGTTGCCCAGTAGATGCTGTCCATATAGTGATAAATGATGTTGAAAAGAGTGACTGGGGCATAGGTGGATTGCCTGCTTCTGAAAAATATCCTGATTAAATTTAAGGAGAAAGTAAGAAAGGGAGAAATTCTCCTATGCTTTACTCTGCGATCTCTGCGCCCTCTGCGGTTTTCTTTTTTTCTCTGTGTTCTCTGTGGTTGCTTTTTACTTGACGAAGAAATTTAATTTTTGTATGGTATCTTGTCATGCTCTGGAAAATAGAGGTTGAACGGCAAGAAGAATTCTTCGACGCCCGAGGCGAGGGTATTAAAAAAGATATCATTGACCTCGGTATAAGTAGCGTCGATAGGGTTAGAGTCATAGATGTCTATCTCATTGAAGGTTCTCTTAATAAAAAAGCCGTAGACCAGGTCTGTAAATATCTTTTAAGTGATGATATTGTCCAGGTCTACTCTTTTAAAGAACCACTGGTGAAAGAGACTGCAGGTGTTCATCTGATTGAGGTCGCATATAATCCTGGTGTTATGGACCCGGTTGAGCAGAGTACGAAAAAGGCTGTTGCAGATATGGAAATAAGCGGCGTTGAGAGCGTCTGTACAGCCAGAAAGTATGTAATATATGGTAATGTATCTAAAGAAGAGATTCACAAAATTGCTGATAAACTTCTCTGCAATAAAACTGTTCAGCATATAGTAACTCGGAAAGAAAAAGTGACACTCCCCGCATCAGATTATAGATTTAAATTGGAATATGTAGATATTTTAGACGCTTCGGATGAAAAGTTGATGGAGATCAGTTTTTCTCGACAACTCTACTTGAACTTGAAAGAGATGCATACTATAAAAGAATATTTCAGAAAACTCGGCAGGAATCCGACAGATTGTGAACTCGAAACAATTGCACAGACATGGTCTGAACATTGTGTCCATAAGACCTTTAAAGGAACGATAGACTATGATGGCGAGATAATCGATAATCTTTTGAAATCTACAATCATTAAAGTAACAGAGGAGTTGAATAAAGAATGGTGTGTATCAGTCTTTACCGATAATGCAGGGATAGTTAAATTCGACGATAAGCACAACCTCTGCTTCAAGGTCGAGACCCATAATCATCCTTCTGCTCTGGAGCCTTACGGCGGGGCAGGGACAGGTATCGGGGGGGTAATAAGAGACCCATTGGGAACAGGTCTTGGCGCAAAACCTATCTGTAACACAGATATATTCTGTTTTGGACCCATAGACTATCCACACGATAAACTGCCGAAAGGTACACTTCATCCGAAGAGAATAATGAAAGGGGTAGTTGCCGGCGTTAGAGATTATGGTAACAGAATGGGTATCCCTACAGTCAATGGTGGCGTATTCTTTGGTGAGGGTTACATTGGAAACCCCGTGGTATATTGTGGTAATCTTGGACTCATACCAGCTGATAAGTGCAAGAAAGAAGTAAGTGCAGGGGATAAGGTCGTTTTACTTGGGGGAAGAACAGGTAGGGACGGCATACACGGCGTGACATTTGCCTCCAGTGAGTTAACAGATGCATCCGAGGTAATCTCTTCCGGTGCTGTCCAGATAGGAAACCCGATAGCAGAGAAAAAGATGGTGGATACCCTTATTCAGGCAAGGAACCGTGGACTTTATAAGTTCATAACCGACTGTGGAGGTGGAGGACTCTCATCAGCAGTGGGTGAAGCGGCAAAGGATACAGGGGTGGTGATAGATTTAGAAAAAGTTCCTTTAAAATATAGTGGACTCTCCTACATGGAAATATGGATTTCAGAATCCCAGGAGAGAATGATAGTTGGCGTGCCAGAAGAGAACGTTGAACAATTGCTCAATGTATTTAAAAATGAAGATGTGGAAGCAACAGTCATCGGCGAATTCACTGCGGATAAACGGTTGAAATTGAGATATGATGGCAACATTGTATGTGATCTGGATATGGAATTTTTACATAATGGATTGCCGAAGAAGAATCTTGTAGCTCGGTGGATTTCTCCCAAGTTCGAAGAGCCGAATTTTAAAGACCCATCAGATCTAACCCCCTATCTCAAAAAACTCCTCTCATCTCCTAATATATGCAGCAAAGAATGGGTCATACGCCAGTATGACCATGAAGTTCAGGGAGGAAGTGTCATAAAACCACTCACAGGGGTTAATAATGATGGACCATCCGATGCAGCAGTAATGAGACCTGTGCTCGACTCCCATAAGGGCGTTGTAATATCAAACGGGATGAATCCCAACTACGGGGTAATAGACCCTTATTGGATGGCGGCATCCGCCATAGATGAAGCACTCAGAAATGTGGTGGCAGTGGGTGGAACTCTTGAAAAAACAGCACTTTTGGATAATTTTTCATGGGGCAATCCTGATAAACCAGACCGCCTTGCTGGACTCGTTCGGGCATCAAAGGCATGTTACGATATTGCCAAGATCTATGGAACACCATTCATCTCAGGTAAGGATAGTTTGAACAACGAATATAAGGTAGGGGATGAGTCCGTCTCCATACCACCTACCCTGCTCATCTCGGCACTGAGTGTTATGGACGATGTGAGGAATGCCGTTACTATGGATGGAAAGGAAGAGGGTGATTTGGTGTACGTAATAGGCAGGACGAAGAATGAACTCGGTGGCTCTCACTATTATACCATCAGAGGATGGGTTGGAAACAACCTCCCAAAAGTAGATGCAAAATTAGGAAAGAAAACTATGCAAAGATTGAATCTTGCCATAAAGGAAGGAATAATCCGTGCATGCCATGACCTTTCAGAAGGTGGACTTGGAGTTGCACTCGCCGAGTCCTCATTTTCCGGAGATTTAGGAATTGAGGTGGATTTGAGAAACGTTCCTGTTGAAGTTGGACTAAAGCGTAATGATACAATACTTTTTTCAGAGTCAAACTCAAGATTCATCGTGGAAGTGGCTCCAAGACACAAAAAACAATTTGAAAATATAATGAAAGGAATCCCATTCGGATTGATAGGTGAGATAAAAAGAGAAAAAGTTTTAAAAATTATAGGTCTAAAAGGGAAGACTGTTTTGAATACGCCCATTCAAAAATTAAAAGCGGCGTGGCAGAAAGGGCTTGGGTTGAACTGATGATTATAACCTTAATTGCAACTATTATCGTATTAGGGGTTTTAATCCTGGCACATGAGTTTGGACATTATACAGGTGCAAAGTTACTCGGTGTCAGGGTATTGAAGTTCTCTGTGGGTCTTGGTCCAAAGTTATTGGGTTTTAAGAAGAATGAGACAGAATATATGTTGTCAGCTGTTCCATTTGGAGGGTTTGTAAAATTGGCAGGGATGGAACCCGATGAGATAAAAGGCGAGGAAGGTGAATATGAAGGGAAACCGATGTTGAGTAAAATTCTAATCTGTCTGGCAGGACCACTGGCAAATCTCATCTTAGGGTTTATCATATATCTGGTAATAACAGGTGGTATCGGCATAGAGGTTTTCCCAACGACCCGGATAGGTAGAGTAGAAGCAGACTCCCCTGCTTTTGCAGCAGGTCTCAAGGAGAAGGATAGAATACTAATGGTAGATGGAGAGAACGTATCCAACTGGAATGAAGTTATAGAAAAGATATTAGGAAAGGCAGAGGATGGAGTCAATTTAAAGCTAAAAAGGGATGGTAGTGAAGAAATAGAAATCTTTTTGAAACCTGTTTACGATGAAGAAAGAGGTACTTATCTTTTAGGTATCTTCCCCTTAATTGAGCCGATAGTGGGTGGTGTTATAAAAGGAAGCCCTGCAGAGAGAACAGGACTCAAAAGAGGGGACAGAGTAACTGTCATTGAGAACAAAAAGGTTGAAAAGTGGGAGGATATGGCTGATATAATTCGAAAAAATCCTGCAGTTCCACTTCACATAGAGTGGAAAAGGAATGACGAAAAATTCTACGCTACCATTATCCCAATCGAAGAGTCTGCTTCCACAAAAGAAGGTAAAAAAGAGAAAATCGGTATCATAGGAATTCAAATGTATATGGCACATAAAAGGTTCCCTCCAATAGAGGCGATTAAAGTGTCGTGTGGAAAGGTTCTATGGCTAAATAAGGTCATCTTTGTATTTTTAGGAAAGTTGATTACAGGCAGGGCTTCCGCAAGGAATCTTGGTGGTCCTATTCTCATTGCAAAACTCGCTGGTGAGACGGCGAGGATGGGGCTTGGTCCCCTCTTGAATTTTATTGCCTTCGTATCTATCAATCTATGGATAATAAATATCTTTCCAATACCTGTGCTCGATGGAGGGCATATTATGTATTCCATAATTGAGGGGGTGCGAAGAAAACCACTGACTAAAAAAGAGAAACAGATAGCCCAACAGATCGGTTTTGTTTTAATTATGGCATTAGCCCTGTTTGTAGTGTTCAACGATATTATGAGGTTGATGAAGTAAACCCCGTTAGATGTTTACGCCGTTGGATATTTGTTATCCCTCAAGGTTTACCCCATTGGATATTCATCACATGGGGTTTATTATCTAACGGGGTAAAGACGAACGCAATTGGCTTTCTTCTGATCGTATTCCTCCTTTTAAACCCTTTTTCAGAAGGGTTCTCATACACACTTTTCGGCTCACTGTATGGTGACGACTGTCTCTACCCCGATGTATTCTGTGAAAATTTATCTGTTAGTAAACTACATCTCGGTCTCGGTCTGGAATTTACGAGTGTTACAGAAACGAGGTCGAAGATGGTTTTTGATGAATTCGATAATACCATAGGGGAAGCAACGGTGGCAGAAAACAATAATTCGCGTGTCAGAATTTGGAGTCAACCTTTCAGATTTTTCTGTCAAATTTCCTGTTCAGTGAGGTAAAAAATGATTAAATGTAAAAAATGTGGGAATACAAAAGAATTTTACAGAAGTTGTTGGATATACTATGAACAAAATGAGAGAGGATTTTTGGAACAGGTTGATATGAAAGAAGGAAGAGATTTGTGGTATGGAGAGTGTGATGGAAAGGTTAAATACATTGGAATAGGAACAAGCAATTCTTCTGAAAATTAAAGGTCACAGATTTGTGGTTCAGCAGACTGTCCGAAAACTCATAGTTCTCTATTCTGAAAAAAATATCAGCCGACCCAGAGATGGAGGCTATGGTAGAGAAATGGCGAAAACGGACTGAGGAGGGTTTTGATGAAATAATTAGAGAGGCTGCATCAGATCTATCTCGTGCAGGTATGGGAGAATGCCCCATAGGAAATAGGATATTAGAAATTATAGTAGATGGTGAACCGATCGATATGAATAGAAAATATAGGATTGTGACGAACAACTTTCTTACTGCTGGTGGTGGGGAGTATGGAATCTTCAAAGAGGGTGAGGAGATTGTGAAAACGGATGTAGACATAAGGGATGTGATTGCAGACTATGTCCGTAAAAACTCTCCGGTAGATGCAAAAGTAGAGGGAAGAATAGTAGAAATAAAATAAATGGTAAAAAAATACTTGACAAAAATCTTTTGATACATAGATTGAGAGTATGAAAGAAGCGAGCCTCGATACCCTTCTTCGTGAACTCGTCAGTAAGGAAGGGTCTGATTTGCATCTTAAAGTCGGAGAGCCACCTTCGTACAGAATCCATGGAAAACTAATGAGGTCAAAACTTGATCCGCTCACAGATAAAGTTATTGAACGACTCATCTTCGGTATCATGAACGAAGATCGGAAGCAAATATTTTTACAAAGGTTAGAATTGGATATGAGTTATTCCATCTCAGGACTCTCCCGTTTTAGAGTGAATGTTTTCAAACAGAAAGGACATATAGGTGCTGTCATGCGGGTCATTCCGTTCGATATAAAAAACATTGATGATCTCCAGCTTCCAGAGATCTTGAAGAAGATAGTAATGTATCCGAGGGGTCTTGTGCTGGTGACAGGACCCACAGGAAGTGGAAAGTCAACAACACTTGCCGCTATGATAGAACATATAAATCACAATAAGAGATGTCATATCATAACAATTGAAGACCCGATTGAATTTCTGCACAAGGACAGGGTTTCAACCATTGAACAGAGGGAAATAGGGCTAGATACCCACTCTTTTGCAGATGCCCTAAGACATGTGATGCGACAGAACCCGGATATAATTATGGTGGGAGAGATGAGGGATTTAGAGACTATGGCACTTACCGTAACCGCGGCTGAGACCGGACATTTGGTATTCGCAACCCTCCATACCACAGATGCTCCCCAGACAGTGGATAGAATTATCGATGTTTTTCCTCCAGAGAAGCAACAGCAGGTAAGGTTGCAACTCTCAACTGTGCTCGCTGCTGTTCTCTCACAAACCTTACTTCCAAGGGCTGCCGGAGACGGTAGGATTGCAGCCTTCGAAACAATGATATGTATCCCTGCGGTAAGGTCGATAATTAGAGAAGGAAAAGCACACCAGTTATACTCTATTTTGCAGACAGGACAGAAATATGGGATGGTTCAGTTGGACCAACATCTGAAAGAACTCTATCAGAAAAGGATAGTCAAGTTTGAAGATGCCCTTGCAAAATCTAATAATCCTGAAGAATTCCAGAAATCTGTTGACAGGTAGATAAAAAATGGATGTATTAAAACTCCTGCAAAGCGCTTACGAAAAGAATGCATCAGACCTGATACTCAAAACAGGGAGTCCACCCCTTCTGAGAATATATGGTGATCTCATACCTATCAATACGACAGTTCTCAGTCCAAAGGATACGGAGAACGCATTCCTCTCGATTGTGACCGAATCTGAGAGAAGAAGATTTGAAAAGGATTTAGAACTGGATGTCGCCTTTAATGTCCCAAATCTCTGCAGGTTTAGAGTGAATGTGTTTATGCAGAGAAGTTCCATAGGGGTCGTTCTCAGATTGATTCCAAAGAAAGTCCTATCCATCGACCAACTTGGGCTCCCTTCTGTGTTGAAAGATATATCTATGAGGCCCAGGGGGCTCGTGATAATAACAGGACCTGCTGGATGTGGAAAATCGACAACACAGGCGTCTATGTTAGACTACAAGAATGAACACGAGGAATGCCATATAGTTACAGTAGAAGAACCTATCGAATTTATACATCAAGATAAACTCGCATTGGTGGAGCAGAGGGAAGTAGGGAAAGACACCCATTCTTTTTCAAATGCATTGAAATATGTTCTTCGTCAGGACCCTGATGTAATACTTGTTGGAGAGATGCGGGATTTAGAGACTATCTCACTTGCCATCAGTGCTGCAGAAACAGGCCATTTAGTCATAGGCACCTTACACACAACAGATGCGGTTCAAACGGTTGACAGGATTATAGATGTTTTCCCTGGGCACCAGCAGAGACAGATAAGAATCCAGATGGCGGCAAATCTATTAGCAGTTGCATCTCAAATTTTAGTAAATAAAAAAGGAGGGAAAGGTCAGGTTGCCGCCTTTGAGATCATGATATGTACCCCTGCCATAAAAAACCTCATAAGAGAATCCAAAACCCACCAACTAGCTTCCCATATATTGACAGGCACATCCCATGGGATGAAGACTATGAATATGTCTTTAGCCGAGTTGGTGAAGAAAGACATAATAAGCTATGATGATGCTAAGGCAAGGACAGATAACGAGGAAGAATTGCTTGAAATACTTGGCAAAAAAGGTAAGAAATGAGATACCGGTACCATATCCTTCTGATCGTTATCTTTTTCACCACTGGTTTTTTTTATTCTTTCGTCAGATGGCTGAAGACCGACCTCCCTCTGATTGAAGCACTTGAAAGATACGAGCACTCAACAGTTTCAAAAGTTTACGATATAAATGATAATGTCGTATATGAATTTTACGAAGAGAAGAGATTTCCTGTCCCTCTTAAGAAAGTTCCGCCCTGTTTTGTAGATGCATTCATCTCAATGGAAGACAGGCGGTTCAGAAAGCATTGGGGTGTCAATGTTTATGCTGTGGCCCGCGCTGCCTTTGTAAATCTTCGTGCAAAAAGAATCGTTTTAGGTGCGAGCACTATAACCCAGCAACTGGCTCGAAATCTTTTTCTCACTCGTGAAAAGTCTATAATCAGAAAACTGAAAGAGGCTATACTCGCCGTTGAAATTGAAAGGGTTTACTCCAAGGATGAAATTTTAGAGATGTATCTAAATCAGATATATTTTGGAAATGGTGTCTATGGAATTGAAGCGGCTTCTGGACTCTATTTCGGAAAAAAGATATCCGATTTGAAGTTAGAAGAAATTGCTACACTGGTCTCTATACCGAAATCTCCTTTAATCTATTCACCTTACAACAATCCAGATCTGGCGAAAAAAAGAAGGAACCTCGTATTGGATGTGATGGCTTCTTGTGGGGTGATATCAACCGATGAGGATGAATTTGCCAAAAGTGAACCTATGATCATCCAGCCAAAGGCCTTGAGACCAAACGAGGCGCCCTATTTTATAGAAGAAGTAAGGAAGGAACTCGAAACAAGATTTGGTAGCGAATTTCTTTACAGAGGAGGTATTAGTATCTATACAACTCTTGATTTAGACCTCCAGCGAATTGCCAACAGAGTTGTTGAAGAAGGCATTGAAAAATTGGAGGAGAGATTTAGACTCGATGTGAAGAAAGAAAATTTTGTGTTAGATACTTTAATGGAAGCGATCCCTTATCTTCAAGGCGCGCTTGTAGCACTCGATGTTTCGAGCGGTTATTTAAAAGCACTCGTGGGGGGCAGAGATTTTGTGCACTCACAATTTAACAGGGCAATTCAGGCACAGCGTCAGGCAGGATCATCGTTCAAACCATTTGTCTTCACTGCTGCGATAGACAATGGTTTTACGCCTTCTTATCAAATTTTAGATGCTCCTATAGTTGTAGAAGTGAGCGATACGATCTGGCGACCAACAAATTATGATGAGAAGTTCAAGGGACTTATGTCTCTACGAAGGGG
>Ga0114921_10001786_pt1 | contig 10054 bp, 7 predicted proteins | sample BentaG_FD_87016 | JGI IMG/M metagenome (GOLD analysis project Ga0114921, IMG submission 87016) | Deep subsurface microbial communities from South Atlantic Ocean to uncover new lineages of life (NeLLi) - Benguela_00093 metaG | ecosystem: Environmental > Aquatic > Marine > Oceanic > Sediment ...
CAATATTCACTAGTCGCTTGGGCACATAAATTATCCGTTTAATCTTTTTATTATCGATATATTTTCTAACTCTCTCATCTACTTGGGCTCTTTTCTTTATCTCTTCCTCTTCTAAATTTACCGGAACTTCTACTTTGCTTCTCACTTTACCATTCACTTCAATGACAATAAGCACCTCCTCTTTTTTGATTACTTCCTGGTCGTATCTTGTCCAAGATTTTTTAATCACACTTCCCCGATGTCCCAGCACTTCCCATAATTCTTCACAAATATGTGGCGCAAAAGGAGCTAGCAAAATTATTAATTTTTTTACGCTTTCCCGTAAATGGGAGCTCGTGCCTTTCTTCCTTAAGTAATCATATATTCCATTGGAGAGTTCCATAATGGCGGCAATAGCAGTATTAAAATGAAAACTTTCTATGTCTTCAGTAACTTTCTTAATAGCTGAGTGGGTAATTCTGTTTAGCTTTTTTTCTTCTTGGTCGTAAGTTTTAAGAACAGTTTTCTTGTGTTTACTTTTTATTTCTTCTACCAGATTCCGAACTCTGTTCAAGAACCTATAGCAACCCTGAACTCCTCTATCACTCCATTCTAAATCTTTTTCCGGAGGTGAGGCAAAGAGAATGAATAACCTCGCTGTATCGGCGCCATATTTCTGAGTTATCTCATCTACACTAACTACATTCCCTTTCGACTTTGACATCTTCGCACCATCTTTAATTACCATTCCTTGACATAAGAGTCTTGTAAAAGGCTCGTCGATCTTGTACAAGCCTATATCCCTCAAGGCCTTGGTAAAGAACCGGGCATATAGGAGATGCATAATCGCATGTTCAATCCCTCCTATATATTGATCAACCGGCATCCAGTACTTAACTTTTTTCTTATCAAAAGGTAACTTTTTGAAATGCGGGCTACAATAACGGGCAAAATACCAAGAGGAATCAACAAATGTATCCATAGTATCGGTCTCTCTTCTTGCCGGACTACCACATTTTGGACATTTACAATTTACGAACTCGCTACATTTAGCTAAGGGATTCCCCCTTCCCGTAAACTCAACTTTCACCGGTAACTTTACCGGTAAATCTTTTTCCGGCACAGACACAATTTTGCACTTATCACAGTAAATTATGGGAATAGGTGTGCCCCAATACCTCTGTCGGGAAATCAACCAGTCGCGCAATCTGTACTGAAGCGTCTTTCTTCCCCAGCCTTTCTGGGTCAGATATTGCGTAATCTTTTCCCTTCCATCTGGGGAAGAAAGACCGTCAAACTGGGCTGAATTGGCCATAATTCCTTCGCCTTCGTAAGCCTCTTTCAGATCTTCCCCTGTAGAAGATTCCTCTGGAGAAGGGACAATTACCTGTTTTATCGGAATATGATACTTTTTAGCGAACTCGAAATCTCTATGGTCATGAGCTGGCACGGCCATTATTGCTCCTGTCCCGTACTCCATCAACACGAAATTAGCTACATAGATTGGAATTTCATTTCCATTCAAAGGATTTATCGCATACCTGCCAATAAACATCCCCTCTTTTTCTCTGTCCTCTTCTGTACGAGTGAATCTATCTTCCATTACTGCCTTGTTAATAAATTCTCTTACTCTCCTCTCATATCCTGTCCCAGCGATAAATTCTAGAACTCTGGGATGTTCGGGAGCAAAAGTCATAAAAGTGGCACCATAGAGGGTATCCGGTCGCGTGGTAAATACTGGAATCAAACTATCGGAACCCTTCAATCTGAAATTGACCAGTGTCCCATAACTTTTGCCAATCCAGTTCTCCTGCATAAGTCTAACTCTCTCTGGCCAGTCTGTTAGCTTTTTCAAATCTTCCAGAAGTTCCTCAACATACTCGGTGATCTTAAAGAACCACTGCTCCAGACTTCTAATCTCCACAAAGGCCTCACACCTCCAGCATTTTCCATTTACCACCTGCTCATTGGCCAGGACTGTCTCGCACTGGGGACACCAGTTGATGGGTGCCTTCTTCCTGTAGGCGAGACCCTTCTCATAAAATTTAAGGAAAATCCACTGGTTCCAGCGATAATATTCTGGTTCAGCGGTAATTACCAACCTTCCCCAGTCGTAACTCAATCCCATTTTCTTCTGCTGCTTTTTCATTTTCTCAATACATCTATTCGTCCAAGAAGAAGGGTGAATCTCTTCCTTTATTGCTGCGTTCTCTGCTGGCAATCCCAAAGCATCGTAACCCATAGTGTAAAGCACGTTAAACCCTCTCATCCTCAGGAAGCGAGCTGCAACATCACCAATAGCATAATTACGCATATGTCCCATATGGAGTTCTCCAGAAGGATAAGGGAACATCTCCAGAAGATAGAATTTCTTCTTTCCCGAATCTTTAGAGATTTTGAAAGTTTTTTCCTCTTCCCACTTCTTCTGCCATTTCTTTTCAATCTTCTTGAAATTGTAAATTTTCTCCATGTTTAACTTGCACCCTCAATAAACTTACTTCTCGCCTCTGTCTTATCTATTCTTTTTTCTTCAAGTAGATAAAATACTCGATATTTCCAGCAGGACCTTTAATCGGCGAAGTAGTCAATCCTTTTACTTCTAATCCCAAATCTCGAGCTAAAAGCTTTATTTTATCGATAACTTCCTGGTGAACTTTCCTGTCTTTAACCACACCGCCTCTGTCCACTTTTTCTCTCACTGCCTCAAATTGGGGCTTAATCAGGGAAACTATCTCGCCCATTTTTCTAATTAACTCTTTAACTTTCGGCAAAACTTTATCCAGAGAAATAAAAGAGACATCGATAGTAGCCAAATCGACGGGGTTTTTAATCTCTTTTCCGTTAAAGTATCTTATGTTCATTTTTTCGATGGTGACCACCCTGGGATTGTTCCGTAATTTCCAATCAAGCTGACCGTAACCCACATCCAGGGCATAAACTTTCTCCGCCCCATTCTGGAGAAGACAATCCGTAAACCCTCCCGTTGATGCGCCAATATCAAGACAGACCTTTCCTTCAACGCTCAACCCGAACTCCTTTATTGCTGCTTCCAGCTTCAATCCTCCCCGGGAAACATATTTTCGTAAAGGAGATTCCTTTACTTCTATCTCTATATCAATAGGGAACTCAGCACCTACTTTAATAACTTTCCGACCACCCACCCATACAGAGCCAGCCATTATCAATCCCTTTGCTCTATGGTGACTTGACGCCAGTCGCTTTTCCATCAAAAGCTTATCTAATCTCTCTTTTCTCTTTTTTATTTTCACAATATCCATGCCTGAAGTAGCAGACTTTAGTCTGCGTCTGGAGTGACCCTATTTTCCCTTTATGAATTCACCAACTCTCTGGGCTATCTTGTCAGCAGTCAGTCCATACTTCTCTCTTAACTTTTCTCTACTACCATGTTCGATAAATTGATCAGGAAGTCCAATACTTAAAATACGCACATTATCAGTCGCCAGTAACTCCTTGATACCCGAGCCGAAACCTCCGGAAAGGGTATTCTCCTCCACAGTAACAACTTTGTGAACTTTCTTGGTTATTTTCTTTATTAGATCTTCATCTAAAGGTTTAACGAACCTCATGTTAACCAGATTTGCCTTTATGCCTTCTGCTTCCAGTCTCTGCTGGACCAGGAAACAAGGATGCACAGTATTCCCTATCGCCAGGATGGCTACATCATTCCCTTCTGCAAGCACCTCTGCCTTTCCCAGGGGAAGGACTTTATATTGCCTGTCCAATTTAACTCCAATGCCCTGGCCTCGAGGAAAGCGAATGGCACAGGGGAAATTCCAGGATAAGGCAGTATTAAGCATGTGCACTAATTCATTCTCATCCTTGGGAGCCATCACCACCATATTGGGAATTAATCTAAGATACGAAAGGTCGAATGTTCCCTGATGAGTTGGTCCATCTTCACCTACTATACCAGCTCTATCTATGGCAAAGACTACGGGAAGGTTCTGGAGACAAACATCATCGATTATCTGGTCAAATGCCCTCTGAAGAAATGTGGAATAGATGGCACAAACTGGTCTGTACCCGGATCTGGCCAACCCTGCGGCAAAGGTAACTGCATGTTGTTCAGCAATTCCCACGTCGAAATATCTCTTGGGAAACTCCTTCTGAAATGCGTCCAGCCCTGTGCCTTGAGGCATTGCCGCAGTAATGGCAATAATCCTTTCATTCGATTTAGCCAAATCTATAAGAACCCGACTAAATACTTTTGTATATGAAAGAATTTTATTTTTTTCTGTCTCTCCAGTCAAAATATTAAAGGGCGTTGTTCCGTGAAACTTTATAGGTTCTCGCTCCGCCGGCTGATACCCTTTACCCTTTTTGGTAATTACGTGAATCAGGACTGGACCTTTCATATCTTTTACTTTCTGAAAGATTTCGATTAAATAGTGAACATTATGTCCATTAATAGGTCCCAGATAAGAGAAGCCCATTTCCTCAAAAAGCATCCCTGGAAAGAGAAGCACTTTAAATCGCCGAACTACTCTGAGAATTGCAATGCCCCAAAAGGAGACTCTGGTCAAAAACTTTTTTACTCTCCTTTCCAGTTTATTAACCAGGCCTAAAGTCATCAATTTTGTCAGATATCCTGCCAGAGCTCCCACCCTATGGGAAATGAACATCTCATTATCATTTAGAATTACCAGAAGGTCTTTACCCAGGTGTCCGGCATTATTGAGAGCTTCAAAAGCCATTCCTCCGGTCATCGAACCATCCCCTATCACTGCCACTACCTTCTGGTTGTTGTTGCCAGATAAATCGCGGGCGCAGGCTATTCCCAGAGCAGCTGAGATTGCAGTGGAACTGTGTCCCACGCCAAAGACATCATATTCACTCTCATTGGGAGTAGGAAAACCACTTATTCCTCCGTGCTGGCGGAGAGTAGAAAAACTGTCCCTCCTGCCTGTTAGAATCTTATGGGTATAGGCTTGATGGCCCACATCCCAGATAATCTTGTCCTGAGGAGAGTCAAAAACGTAGTGTAAGGCTATGGTCAATTCAACTGTCCCTAGACTACTGGCAAGATGTCCTCCCTTCTGGGATGTCACCGTAATTATTTTTTCTCTGATCTCTTCTGCAAGTTGGGGAAGTAATTCTTTCTTGATCAACCTGAGGTCGCTTGGTCGGTCAATCAATTCCAGGACTGCCATAGCTTTTGCTTCCTCCGTAATTATAAGAGGTCTAACTCAGGTAAGGAATGGTCATAGGTCCTTCCGGGAGAACCGCTATCTTGGGACTATTCCCAAACTCTTTCTTTATTCTCGCCACTGTGCTTTCTATATTCTCAATAGGCTCGAGATGACAAGCTACCACTTCTTTTTCTGGAAGCTCTGAATATAGATAGACTCTTGCCTTAGTCTGAATCTCAGCCTGTATCTGCGCTTCCCACTGGTCAAACATGGAAAACCCGGGGGACTCGACTATTTTCAGAATTTCCTCTGGATTTTTCCCCATCTGAAGAATGCGGCGATAATTGCCGTGTTCAGGAATGCCATGCGAGCACTGGGATACGCAGATAATCGCTCCACCTTTCTTGACAATCTGGCTTGCCGCCGACATCCCTTTTACTGTCTGGTATAGATTCAGGTCGAGAGGATAACCGCTATTGGTAGTAATAACTAAATCGAATAGATGAGGAACAGGACGCATTGCACTCTTCCGGGCGAATTCCACACCCTTCTGGTGTGCCAAATTCATCTCTCCTGAAAAGACACCACTTATCTTTTTTTCCTTATTCAATGTAACGTTTATGATGAAAGTAGGTTGGGTCATAAGGGCTACTTCACGAATCTCTTCCCAGACAGGATTTCCGTAAGTAATGGACCAGTTTGCCTTTGGGTTGTCCAACATATTGGCACTATGGTTATGCATTACTGTCTCTTCGCCAGAAATACCAGGAAGCACTGATTTCGGACCTCCGGAAAATCCAGCAAAGAAGTGGGGTTCGATAAATCCAGTCAGAATCTTAACATCGGCTCGAATGTAATCACCATTTATCCATATCTCCCCTCCAGCTTTCGTCTTTCCCAGATAGACCATTTCCTCTTTCTTCTGGGCATTATGGTTAATAATTCTATAATTTCTAACAACTTCCTCACCCAACATCTCCGTAAGTTCTTCCGTTGTATTGGCTCGATGCATTCCCGTAGCATTGAGCAAAGTTATTCTATCTTTGCTGACACCACTCAACTCCTGCAAAAGCCAGGAAATAATCTTTCTATTGGGCACCGGTCTGGTTATATCCGAGAAGACAATAGCAATAGAATCTTTGGATTTAATCAGCTCCTTAAGTGGTGGACTTCCTAAGGGGTGATTCAAGGAATCGATAAAAGCTTTCCTCTCATCAGAAAACCCGGACACGAATTTCGGTTCAATAATCGTAAGACCTTCTTCCGGAAGAGTAATATCTAAACCTTCTTTTCCATACGCTAACGTTATATCCACTTCTCCCACCTGATTGGTCGGGCACTGTTTACAGTGCCGATTCCGTCACCCTAAAGGGCGACCGACCTATATTATATTCTGGATTCGACAAAGTAGTCTATTAATTTTTTGAGGAGCTCTCCTCTTTTTTTAAATATCCCCAGTGGAACTTTAGCACTTTTAATCAGCCTTTTCACTTTCTCTCTGGAAGCTTTTAAACCGTAAATTCGAAGATAGGTTAACTCTTTCTTCTCTTTCTTGTCCAAGATGTCATCGGTAATTTGAAAGGCTAATCCAAAATTTCTCCCATATTTATCGAGTGCTTTCAACTCTCCACGAGAAGCACCTGCCAATATCGCTCCCACCTTTAATGCCACGTTAATTAGAGCAGCGGTCTTGTGGGAATGGATGTAAGCTAATTTCTTCTCCCTTTGTACTTGTGTCGGTGAACTTAAAGATTGAATATCCTCCACCTGTCCTCCCAGCATCCCCTCCGTTCCTATAGCCTGAGTGACCTGGGCAATTACTTTTGCTTGAAGAACTTTATCTTTGGGGAATCTTATTTGGGATAAAACTTCAAAGGCTCTGGTCAACAATGCATCGCCAGCCAAAATAGCCATAGCTTCCCCGAATTTCTTATGGCAGGATAATTTACCTCGGCGATAGTCATCGTCATCTATTGCCGGGAGGTCATCATGAATAAGAGAGTAGGTATGGATCATTTCTATGGCACAGGCAGCAGGCAGGACATCAGAGGCTTTCCCTCCACATGCTTCTGCTGCAGCGATAAGAAGAATTGGCCTCAGGCGCTTTCCCTTTCCAAAAACAGCATAGCGCATAGCCTGATGAATTATTGGCGGATACTTCTTGGGAGAATGAAGGAGTCTATTTAAAGTAGACTCAATAGCAATTCTTTTTTCTTTTAAATATTTTTCAATCGAAAAGCTCATAGGAGTAATTCTATTCTGTAGAATTCGAATTCTCAAGAATTATTCTCTTTCTTTTCTATCTCTTCTTCCAAATTAAAAGGTTTTGCTGTTAGTTCTCCTTTCTCAGATTTGGTCAAAATCTCAATTTTCTTTTTCGCTTCTTCGAGTTTCCCTGAACAGAATTTCGATAATTTTATCCCTTCTTCAAATAATTTCAAAGAACCCTCAAGCGACTTCTCTCCTTCCTCTAACTGTTGAACTATCTTTTCCAATCTACTTACGGCTTCTTCGAATTTCATCTCTTCCATTTTATTCTCCTTTCACTCCTCTCTTTTCTGATTCTTTCTTAACCGGTATGTCGGTCTCTTCTACCGTGCAAATTATTTCGCCGCGGTGTAGCTTAACTTTCACTTTATCTTTCATTGTAACTTGCGATATGCTCTTTAAAATCTCATTTTCTGGCAATTTGTAAGCGATACTGTATCCCCTGGCTAAAATATTCAGCGGGGAGAGAACATTTAACTTTCCAGCAATTGAGTTTAATCTCTCCTTCTGGAAATCCAAAAAATGGGCACACTTAGAAGTTATTTTCTCTAAATAGTAATCTATTTCCTGTTGAAATTGAGAGTATAGTTCTTCGGGATGGAGAAAGATTCTACTGTCCACAAGGCGTCTGTACTGGCTGGTGAGTTCATCTAGTTCGTGCTTCATAGACAATTTAATCTTAGAAGTCAAAAGCAATATTTTCTTTTCTAACTCAATTTTATTGGTAACCACTAATTCGGCAGCAGCTGAAGGTGTGGGTGCGCGAAGGTCAGCAACGAAATCAGCAATAGTATAATCGATTTCGTGACCAACAGCAGAAATTACAGGAATCCTGGAGTTATAGATAGCCCGGGCAACAATTTCTCTATTAAAAGACCAAAGGTCTTCTAAGGACCCACCACCTCTTCCCACGATTAACACATCCAGAGAGGGAAAACGTTCGTTAACATAGGCTATTGCTTCGGCAATCTCGCCAGCGGCACGGTCGCCTTGCACCCTTACTGGATGGATTAAAATGTGTACATTGGCAAATCTGCGCTCAATTATATTCAAGATATCACGAATTGCTGCTCCGGTAGGTGATGTAACTATGCCAATCTTCTGAGGTAACATGGGTATTGGTCTCTTACGTGCCTTATCGAACAGACCTTCTTTCTCCAGTTTCCGTTTCAATTGTTCGAATGCTTGCTGCAATGCGCCTATACCTATAGGTTTGAGACCGTATACAATAATCTGGTATCTCCCGCCTTTTACAAAGACACTTATCTTTCCTTGGGCAATTACTTTCATTCCATTTTCTGGCACAAACTCCAATTGTCCAGCCTGCCACTTATACATAATGGCATTTATCTGAGCATCTTCATCTTTTAAACTGAAATAGAGGTGGCCTGAGGAGTGGAGAGTAAAATTGGATATTTCTCCTTCAAGCCAAATCTCAGGGAACTCTTCTTCCAGGAGATTCTTGGCTATTTTATTTATTTCCGATACTTTATAAATTTTTCTTGGCTCTTCCACCTTTCATTCCCTTTTTCCCTCAAATGGTTTAGCAATTCTCTTTATGCTTTCAGCCTTTCCCGTTTTCTCGTCGATTTCCATTACTACTCCTGCAAAAATTAAATCATCTTTTGCCACTTCAAACCTGATGGGCATCTGGGTCAAATACCTCTTCAGGATAATCTCCTTTTTTACCCCGATAACCGAATCGCGGGGACCGGTCATTCCTACATCAGTAATATAAGCCGTCCCCTGTGGAAGAATCCGTTCATCAGCAGTAGGAACGTGCGTATGAGTGCCTATTACCGCGCTTACTTTACCATCTAAGTACCAACCCATAGCAACTTTTTCTGATGTAATTTCCGCATGCATATCCACAACGATTATCTTTGTCTGTTTACTGATTTCTTCTATAATTCCATCAGTTGCACGGAAAGGACACTCTAAAGTGGACATATAAACTCTACCCATAAGATTTATGACACCAACTTTTATTCCATTATCCGCTTGAACAATCGTCCACCCTTTCCCGGGAACTTCAGGTGGAAAATTCGCTGGCCTTAAGATATTCTCTTCTTCTATTATTTCTGAAATCTCCTTCCTTGCCCATACATGATTGCCCATAGTAATTACATCGACTCCCTCTGAAAATACCTCGCGAGAAATATTAGGGGTGAGACCAAAACCGCCTGCTGCATTTTCACAATTAGCAATCACAAACTGAATATTTTCCTCTGTCATTATTTTGAGAAGAATGTTTCTCATTACTTCCCTACCCGGCTTACCGATTATATCAGCAACAAATAGTATTCTCACTTTTCCTCCTTCATCCTAACGCGAAGGGATTTGGTGTAACGAGCATTAGAATTTTTAACCAAAAATCAAAGAAAAGATGTCATTGCGAACGGAGTGAAGCAATCTGACACGGAGTGTCATTGCGAACGGAGTGAAGCAATCTGACACGGAGTGTCATTGCGAAGGACGAAGTCCTGAAGCAATCTCATCACTTGTCAGGAGATTGCCACGTCTTCGCCTCGCAACGACTTCGTCGGTTTGCCACGTCTTCGCCTCGCAACGACCCTTCGGGTCGATTGCCGCGCTCCTTTCAGTCGCTCGCAATGACAGGCGGTGCTCGAAGAAGATATTCCCTTCGGGAATACTTC
>Ga0114921_10001787_pt1 | contig 10050 bp, 5 predicted proteins | sample BentaG_FD_87016 | JGI IMG/M metagenome (GOLD analysis project Ga0114921, IMG submission 87016) | Deep subsurface microbial communities from South Atlantic Ocean to uncover new lineages of life (NeLLi) - Benguela_00093 metaG | ecosystem: Environmental > Aquatic > Marine > Oceanic > Sediment ...
CTTTAAATCCTCCAAGTACTAAATCACACAGACTTCTAAAACGTTGAACTGTTTTTTCGTCACGAGTTTCATAAAGAGTTATAAGAGTCGATATTTCTGCTTCTAAGTCGATATTTTTTGATTTATTACTAATCTGTTCGAAAATATCAGGTTGCGCTTTTTTTAATTCTTCTGCTATTGATTCCCACTCAGCTAAGTTATTTTGTTCTTTTTTTGCTTTCTGAATTTCAGTAAGCGCATTAGTTATTGTGTAAATAGTTCCTACAAATTGGTCTGATTTCATATCTGAAGGCTGGAAGTCCACCATACTTAGACCCTGCACACATATGGCAACCTGACGTCCAACATCATCAATGTATATGTGAGAAGGAACATCATGTGATTGCGTTTTCAAAACTTTAACGAGTGAACTGCCTAGAACTGCATTTCGTGCATGACCAATGTGTAAAGGAGAATTTGGATTTGGGCTCAGGTACTCTACAATGATTTTTTCCTTTTTCTTAGCCTCAACCATCCCATAAGTTGTATCCAACTCCTTTATTGAATTTATAACGAGACTGGCAAATGAATCATAATTTACAAAGAAGTTAAGATAGCCTGCTCCACCTATTACAACTTTTTTGATAAAACGTGAATTCGATAGATCGATATTTTTGACGAGTGTCTCAGCAAGTTCTCTCGGTTTTTTACCCACTTTCTTTGCGATGTGAAAAACAGGTATTGCCAACTCTCCAAACTCTAACTTAGCCGGAATTTCATGGTTAAGTGTGATAGACACGTCTGGAAGAAGCGTTTGAAGAGTTTCCTGTGTAAATGTGATACATTCCTCTTTAAAGAACTCGTAAGGAGAATTGGCGACTAAAGTTTCATCGTTTTTTCCTTGTTTACTGTTCAACGTCAAGATAATACCTCGTGATATTAATGAACCAACGTTTTGTATCTTAAGAACTAGTTACGGATATCAAAGACTTTGCTTTTTCAATATTTTCTTGAAAGTGTGTTTACTGAATATCCAATGCATTGGGTTGTTTAAAAGAAGAAAATGGTGGGACCGACGGGCTTCGAACCCGCGACTTGCAGCTGCCTATCGTCAGCCCGTCACTGGTGGGCTAGGCAGTTTCCGGCTATCTTAGGCGCGCTTTCAGATTAGAAAGCAATATGTAGGGGACGAGGCCATATAAGGCCGGCGCCCCTCGGTCGGCAATTCTTAGAGTAAAGGCTGCTAACCAGGCTAGGCCACGGTCCCAAAGGAGTTTTTATGTGGACGATGGAATCTTTTTCATGTATATTTCAACTGATGAGGTCTCATACTTTAGCGAACTGAATATTGGGTAGTTTTCTTTAATATCTTTCGATAGCTCATTCTCTTGCATTATTTGCAACTTTTCTATCGCAATTTTTGCGAGGATATCCTGTTTTCCTTCGATTAAATACTGTTTGATTTTGTCTTCATGGACTACTACAACGAGATCGATACGATCCTTAACATTAAGTTTTTGTTTCTTTCGTTCTGCCTGAACTTTCCGCATAAACTCCCTTACAAATCTTTCTGAAGCTATTTCATCAGTTACTTCCAAATCAAGATAAAGATCAAATGTTTCAGTTATTGAAGCAACCAGGTCTTCTGTTGGACTTGGTGACTTATTAGTCATAACAACTTCTTTTACATTTGCTTGATTTTTTATGACTGGAATCACTTCAGAAATATCAAGGAAACCCTCTTTTGGCTTAATAACGAGTCTTTTACAAGGCCATCTTAATTTGACGTTGTTTTCATCTCGTAAAGCAAGTGCAAGTTCCACAATTTTTCTTGCACTTTTCATTATATTCTCTAATCGCTCGTCGCGTAACGTCTCGTCAATTTCAGGCCAATCACACATATGGATAGTTTCAGGTAAATCAGGATATTGTGTGCGAATTAAATTCTGATAGACGGCTTCAGCAATTATTGGAATAACTGGAGCCAAAACTTTAGCAGTTTCTGTAAGAACAGTTATAAGGATGGTAAGTGCTGCTGTTTTGCTAGGTCCTGTCGCAGAAATCCAAGTGCGCTCTCTAATGAGACGAATATACCACCTGCTAATGTCCTCAACTATAAATTCCTGCAACACGGGAATTGTATCGCCTGGACGCATTGCCTCGAAGGCCTGGGTTATTTTGCCAAGCGCTGAATAAAATCGGGATAAAAGCCATGTATCTTCTATTTTAAGTTCAACTTTATCGAGGGAATGGTCTTGTAAATTGAAATTAGACTCTTTGACTCGTGACAACGCGAACATATAGGTGTTCCAAAGGATATTCAGGATCTTAAAGTAATCCTGCTGACTTTTAAAATCGAATTTCATGTCCTCGCCTGGGGGTGTAGCTAAGGAATAGAATCTAAATGCTTCAGAGCCATATTTCTCAATTACTTCATCGGGTGAAATCGTATTTCCAAGTGATTTGCTCATTTTCCGCCCGTCAGTATCTGCAACAAAGCCATGCATGTACACCGATTTATATGGGGAAATTCCATGTGCAACAACACTTAGACAGATTTGAGAGTTGAACCAGCCGCGAACTTGGTCCTTACCTTCCATAATAAAATCAGCAGGCCACCAGTATTCGAAAGTTTTTGGATCTTCAGGATAGGGCAATATAGCCCATGTTGCTGCACCACTGTCTAACCAAACGTCTAGTACATCGGGTACTCTTCGAAAAGTGCCACCACACTCGCAATTCCATGCTACCTCGTCAATCCATGGCCGGTGAAGATCGTCAACAGATTTTCCATACTTTTCAAACAGTTCTTTTCGTGATCCAATAACTTCCATTGTCTCACATACATCACAAATCCAGAGTGGCAAAGGTATACCCCAGTATCTTTGTCGACTAATGCACCAATCTTGCAGATTTTCTAACCAAGAGCGGAAACTCTGACTACCTGCCCACTTTGGAGACCATGTAACTTTGTCATTTTCTGCAAGGATCTTTTCTTTTTCTTTCGTTAGATTCAGCATCCATTGGCTTGTAGCTTGAAATACTAAGGGACTCTTACATCTCCAGCAGTGAGCATATTCGTGTTCAATTCGGTGGACCGCAAGAAGCAGGCCTTTCCGCTTTAGATCCTCAATTATGATAGGATCTGCATCTTTGACAAACAATCCCGCATATTTTCCTGCCTCTTCGATAAAACGACCAGCACTATCGACTGGCGAAAATGGAGGAAGTCCGTATTTTGTACCTACCTCAAAGTCCTCAGGTCCAGCGCCAGGAGAACTATGAACGATACCGGTACCCTGCAGTTTTGTTACAAACTCGCTGCTTAGTAATACTGAATGTGCTTCTGGATTTTTTTCATAAAATTCTTTTTGAATTGGAACTTCTTCAATGAGTGGATGTATATAACGAAGTCCCCTTTCCCGCAATGTTTCTCCGTTAACTTCTTCGATTATCTTAAACTTCTTTTCAAGCATTGCCGAAATAATACCTACTGAGACAAACTTTCCTATGATCCAGATTTCATCGTCCACCTGAGCACGGATGTATTCAAACTCCGGGTGTACCATTACGGCAAGATCACTTGGGAGAGTCCATGGCGTTGTTGTCCAAACGATGAAATATTCATTGGACTTGTCTTTGTCTCTTAGTTGGAACTTAACAAAAATTGAAGGATCCCCAACTGTTTTATACTCATATTCATGCTTTGCGAGAACAGTTTCACATCTTGGGCAAGAGTTCAATACCCTAGTGCCTTTATATAAAAGATCCTTTTCGTATGCCTTCTGAAGTGCCCACCAGGCACCCTCAATATATGAATCTTTGATCGTCATGTAAGGATCTTCCCAATCCATCCACACAGCTAACCTCTTAAATTGTTCTGTCATTTTATTGAGATTTTTAATCGCAAATGCTCTGCATTCTTCAATAAAGCGTTCCACACCAAATTTTTCTTCGATATCCTTTTTTGTTTGAATGCCTAGTTTCTTTTCAATAGCAACCTCGATGGGTAAACCATGCATGTCATATCCAGCACGATCATAGACGTCATATCCACGCATTCTTCGATAGCGCAGGAAGAAATCTTTGAGCAGTTTGTTCCATGCAGTACCGAGATGGATGGAACCCGTGGTATAGGGAGGTCCGTCGCAAAAGTAGAACTTTTCTTTACCTTTTCGATAGTCTTTCGTTTTCCGATAGAGATCGTTATCTTCCCAAAACTTCAAAACGGTTTCTTCCAAAGATACCGGTGTAAACTTCTGTGAAATCTTCAATGCGTATTCTCCTCCTAATGACTGCAACAAGTAATAAACAATTGATTACTCTTAAGAGTGACGCCCATATCTCAGTTTTTCGGGGGCGATATTCAATGAGATGCTAAACTTTCGGAATGGGATTATCCTTGTAGTATTCTCATAAGATAAGGATAAAGTACCATGTGTGATTTTGTTTAAAATCTTAACGTCACGATTCCACCTCAAGGAAACCCTACCCTTCAGGTTGGGGAGGAATTGAGGGAGGTTTTTACTTTTATCAGGGACTCTCCACCTTTAAATAGTGTAAAGACGACAGTAAATATCATGAAAGTGGTGGTAACCGCTAAAGTCAAACTGACTGATTGCTCTGACGTCCTGGATGATACTATAGGGATATATGCTCAAGCGGTCCAGTTTTGTGTGGATACCGCGTGGCAACATAAGATTAGGTATAAGGCACCGCTCCACAGACTGTGTTATTATGACGTTAAAGCGCGCTTTGGACTTCAGGCACAACTGGTGATCAATGCAATTACACAAGCCGTCGAAATGGTCAAGAAGGCACGTTCCAAACCACAGGTTTCCCAAGAACTGTCTATCAGGTATAATTTCCCGAGATGCGCTTCCATAACTAAGGACTGGACGGTGCTCTCTTTGGCTACCCTTAAAGGACGTGTGAAATTCCAGATAACTATCCCTCAGGTGTTTGAGCACTATCTTGAGTGGAAACTGGGGGAAAGCACCCTCATTAAGGACTATAAAGGGCGGTTCTTCTTCTGCTTTACCTTCTCCAAAAAGGTTGCCATCCAGCCTCGCAGTTACCACGACTGTAAAATACTGGGTGTTGATCTGGGAGTAAATACCCTAGCAGTAACCAGTGAGGCCGATTTCTTCGGCAGTGTGAAACAACAACGAGTCAGATGGGAACACTTGGTGGCTGAACTCCAGTCCAAAGGCACACGGGCCGCTAATCGCAAACTGCAACAGGCCAGCGGTGCGTGGAAACGGTTTATGACTTGGGTCAACCATAATGTTTCCAAAAGAATCGTTGCTACTTTGTCCGAAGGAGATGTACTGGTGATGGAGGACCTGACCTATATCCGACAGACTGCCAAGTACAACAGATGGGTGCATAAGTGGGCCTTCAGGGAACTGCAACAGTTCTTGGAGTACAAAGCTACCTTGAAAGGGGTTCGTGTCGTATATATCAGACCCCATTACACCAGCAAAGAGTGTAACCGGTGTCAAAGCCGAAACACCTCGCGCCATCGGGGATTCTTTGAATGCCATAGCTGTGGCCATACCCTTAACTCCGATTTAAATGGTGCACGAAATATAGCCCGACGCTATAGGCGGATTACCGGGCTGGGCTGCTGTAAACACGCCCATGATTTAGCGTATGATGAAGTTGAAACTCTTCTTGTAAGAGGACTGATACCAAGTACAGCTAAAAGCCTCACTGCTTAAGCGTGAGGTAGTTTACAAAACGATCTTTTCGTTACAGTTAGGGCAATTTATAAAAACATCGTTTTCGGAGGGTAAGAGGCCTTTTGCACAATGTCGATGAAAAATAGACCCGCAATGAGTACAGCGAACCTTGCAAAAATGTGTAGTACTTCCACAAGTAGGACACACCGAACTACTACAAATCTTGCATTTTGGAGAGTCAACGAGCTGGACTTTCTTTTCTTCGATCTCGTGTGTAATGAGGTCTTCGACTTCTGGGGTGATGGGCTCTTCGACTTCTGGGGTGATGGGCTCTTCGACTTCGGCAATAAGTGGCCCTTCAACCTCGGTGATAGGAATTACCTTATCTTCTTCTATAATAGTCTCTTTAATAAGTTTATCTCCTTCTGAGGGTATAACTGGGGTCTCTGGCTTTGAAGGCATTGAAAGTGTCTCTTCTTGAACAATTAATTCATCAGTATGATTCGTAGGCGGACCATAATATTCGATTACATCACTGAAGTACTCTTCACGAGGTTGTTCTTCACTTTCCACTTTAGATTCACTCTTCGCAATTTGTTCTTTGAGGGCTTCGATCTCTTTATTTTGTTGTTGTATTACGGTGGTTTTTTCCTCCAGTTGATTATCAGTCGTATTAAGTCGTCGTTTGAGTTGGTTAATTTTTGTTTCACGCTCGGTAAGCGCATCTTGAAGCATTTCAACATTTGGTTTGAGTTCTTCTTCTATTTGTCTTTCTAGTTGTGTTATTTGGCGTTTTATCTCACGCTGTTTAATCTGGAGTTGGTCACGTTCTTTTCTTAAAGCAGAAATTTCCTCCGTTTTTTCATCAAGTTGCTTATTAAAATTTTTGCGTGTATCTTCCAAAGCTATAATTTTTGCGGATTGATCTGATGTATGCAATTCCAATTCTTTGATTTTTGATGTTAACGAAGCGATCTGTTGTTCAATCTGTGTTTTGTAATTTAAAAGCCGTCTAAGTTCAACATTTTGCTGCTCTGTTTCCTCTTCTTTTTCCTTCAATAGCGTTCCTAGTTCTGTGTTTGTTTCCTCTAGTTGACTAATTTTTTTGCCACGCTCTGAGTACATTGCTTCCAGTTCGGTTAATTTCGGGGTAAGTTCCTCTAAAGTTCTCTCAAGGTCATTTACATGTTCTCGATATTTCCCAAGGGCGTCATCTAGTCGAGTATGCTCGTTTTTCAAATTCATTAGCTCTTCTTCACGAGTATTTAGTTCTTCTTCTCTAAGTTTTAGGTCTCTAACTTGTTTCTGGAGTTGATCTTCAAGGGAGACAATTCTCTTTGTATATTCTGAGATTTTTTCGGTTAACATGTCTGTGTTATCCTCTGGCAAGCTAATCTCTGTAAGAATATCTTCAGACTCCATAAGGTCACTATTTAATTCCATTTGTTCTTCAATAAGCGTTTCAGAAAACTCCATCTTTGGTGGAGGTAAATCGGTAATTACTTCAGAATCGGTAGTGTCGAGTTCTGTCGCAATTATATCTTTTTCTTCTGCAAGAAATACCTGTTCTCCTTCCATTTTCGGAAATTCCTGCAATGATGTTGTCAATTTGCCATTTATATCAACTTTATGATCTGCTATGATCCTTAATTGATCCGAGGGAATTTCTTCAGGCTGCAAAATCCGAAATGAGAGAGGTATAGTAGTAATTTTGAGTAAACTTGTGTCCTCTTTCTCAAACATGAATTCAAAAATAAGTTGGAATTCACTAGGTACCTGACCACTTGGTGCAATGAAACTTACTTTCTGGTGCGTTTTATCCCCTTTTTTGAATTTTCTCGGAAATTCTTCAACCTGTGCAAGTTTGAAGACCTTTGGCAGATGCTGAAACCTTCTAAAGTTGTGTGGAATATTGGTTTCTACCGTAAAAAACACGGCAAATCGTTCTCCAGGCGAAAGCGCTGTTTTTTCAACGCTCATTTTTAAGGAAATGGCTTCCTTAGGTTCTTCTTGAGTCAAGGGAATACACGCTCTTTCATTAACCTTATCTATATTGGCAGAGGATTTCTTCTCACCTAATTTGAATATTAACTAGTATATTTTAAAGCTTTCACCATGTTAAAGTATATGGTGACTATTCGCGCGCAAATATAAAGATGTTTTTTTCGCTTAATGCAAACACCTAGGTTCTGAAGAACAAATTACCCACCTGAATAGGAGTGAATTAAGACAAAAGACAAAACATTCATTAACCACCGTGCAGTGGCTCCTATGAAAAGGATTCTAGTTTCTTAATCAAATAAATTAAAGAATGAAAACGATCGGTGATGAATTATGGTAACAGTTCTCGCTCAATTTGCACCTGCTATTCTTATAGTCTCGGGACTTCTTGCTATAGCGTGGTTAAGTGAAAATATTGCTGAACGTATGGGAAAAGTAGGAGAGGTTTATGCTATTCTTATCAAGATTTTTGCTGCTCTTGGCTTCTTTTTTGGAATTCTAGCTGTTGTGACCGGCGTTGTAGTGTGGGTAACGCCTACTAACGCGTTTCCCCCAGGCCAAGCTCCATCATGGTTGGGTGATTTTATATTGATAGCCCTATTACTGGTGATCGGCATTGCAAACGTGATGAAACCATGGACTGTGGTTCCATGGGCTGCGCTTCTTGGATTAGTCGGTGGGCTTGCCGCTGCTGGTGTCGCAGTCTTTATAATGGTCGCATTAGGCGTGTCCTTAACGAGTTACTGGCTGGTCATCGCAATTATATTCATAGTCGTTGCTGGAATAATATTTTTCTTGTTCAAATGGATCGAGGAACTCCTAGAATTCATAGCCAAAGTGCTAACCTTCCCACTCATCAGTGTACCCTTAGGCTTCATCGCAATTGGCTACGCAATTATTATTCTGCTCGCCTGATGCACTCTTCTAGCGTCTAGTGATTCAACACAAAAAATACGGTTCCCTTACATCCTTTTTTTCTTCTTATTTTGCAACGAATGAACTGCGAGTAACTCTCGCGTGCGGAAAAGGATTTTTCGCCGATAAAGTTAAAAACTCAAGATATACTATACTTCTGACAACGAATCCTCTGTAAGTCGTTAGTCGTATTAGTCTCTTAAGAACGGGTCCGTGGCCTAGCCTGGATGAGGCGCCGACCTAGGCAAAATTTGGTCTAGGGCGTAAGCCTTCGAAGCCGGAAAAGTTCTCCCCCAATAAGGAGGAGGCTCTAAATCATGGGTTCAAAGTTCCTTGAGTATCCTCGGGAATGAAAATCCCATCGGACCCGCCATTTTTAACACGGTTTTATTTGTACAACAAATGATAATATCTTCCCTCGATTTATTGGAGAAGATTTTTCAAAACGAAGAATTATAACATGGGCCCGTAGCCCAGCCAGGATAGGGCGCAGGCCTCCTAAGCCTGAGTACAACCTTCACATCGAAGTTGTAAAGGAGATCGCGGGTTCGAAGGGTTTTGAGCAAGATGCTCTTTCCCGAAAATCCCGCCGGGCCCGCCACTTGCTTATTAACCTTAGATTCATTTTAGAGAGCGTCTATATTGCTTTAATATAGCCTTAAATTTTCTGCATCCGGCCCCATAATGCGATTTTTCTCTTAAATCACCTGCTTGTTGTTCAAGAAAGCGTTCCAAATGCCATTGAGGATCAGTTTTTATGGAAGGTTCAGTATGTGCTCTAATCCCGTAAACTTCTTTTGAGTCAGAAAGCGAGAAGAGTCGTAAATGCAATTGCCGATCGTTCCAATAATAATGGTATTCAGCCTTCGAGCCACGCGAGATTTCTTCGTATCTATCAAAATCCATTGCCTTCAACATCTCGTCTATTCTCGCGAAAGTTATGTTCCTAAAAGTAACACAGTATTTCTGAGCGACCATAATTTGTCTCCAGTTATCTTAAAAATCTAGCAGAGAGATTTTTTAGTGCTCAAAGGATTTTCCCTTTTAAACTGTTAAACAATAAAATGCATGGTATAAAAGTTCAACGAAATGTCTGTCTCTAATCTTCTTGAAAATCATAAAAACAATTAGAAAAAAGAAGCGGATACCAAGATCCACGTAAAAGTGAAGTGAAAGAGAGGTCGTCAACTCACTGTATTTAGAAGTCATTTATATATTTTTCGTTTTTGTGTAAATCTTCTTATAAGCATGATGAAAAAATTGACATTTACATGTTAACTCGTGTTTAAAATATTAACAAAGTAATTGTGAGTTCTTTACAGGTTTTTCTTTGACAGAGGATATGTTCTTTAATTTGGTTAGTAATTTGAACCTTACTTTGAATATGATTATGTTAAACTAGGTTATGAGATGCGTCATATTAGAAAATAAGATATATTAAATCTTGTTTTAATTCATCTAACTATTCGGA
>Ga0114921_10001788_pt1 | contig 10049 bp, 10 predicted proteins | sample BentaG_FD_87016 | JGI IMG/M metagenome (GOLD analysis project Ga0114921, IMG submission 87016) | Deep subsurface microbial communities from South Atlantic Ocean to uncover new lineages of life (NeLLi) - Benguela_00093 metaG | ecosystem: Environmental > Aquatic > Marine > Oceanic > Sediment ...
AGATGCCCACGGGCGTTCCCGTCGCCTGCGTAGGCATCGACTCGGCCAAGAATGCGGCCCTCCTCGCCGCTGAGATTTTAGCCCTGGGCGACGAGGCCCTCAGGAGGAGGCTTGAGGACTACCGCCGGAGGCGGGCCTCTAGAACCTCTTCTCCACGTACCTGACGACGGAGTCGAGCACGAGCCTGCCGTCCCCGTACTGCGGCGGTTCATCCATCCGCGTCCAGTCCGGGGTGAGCCAGCCGAAGTAGGCCCTCTCGGGGTGGGGCATAAGGCCGAGGACGTTGCCCTCCGAGTTGCATATGCCAGCTATGTCGTGCCAAGCCCCGTTGGGGTTGTGGAAGGCCTCGCCGTCTGCGAAGGAGCCATCGGGTTTCACGAATCTGAAGACAAGCTGATCGTTATCGTACAGCCTCCGGAGGTACTCCTCCTGCCTGTCCCGGGGGAATAGGAACCGCCCCTCGCCGTGGGAGACCGGCAGCCTGAGCACCGCGTCCCCGGGGATCTCCCGGGTCAGGGCGCAGCTCCCGCGGTTGAGGTGCCTCACCCTGATCCACCTGCACTGATAGCCGCCGGTGGCGTTGTTGGCCAGGGTCGCCTCAGGGAACCTCGATCTCCCCTCGAAGCCGGGGAGGAACCCAGCCTCCACGAGGAGCTGGAAGCCGTTGCAGATGCCGAGGACTGGGCGGCCGTCGTCGACGAACCTCTCGAGCTCGGTGCCGATTCTGTACTCGCACTCCTTGGCCCAGATGGCGCCGCTCCTGACGTAGTCCCCGTAGCTGAAGCCGCCGGGGAGGACGAGGATGTCGTAGTCGAGGAGGTTCTTCTCCCTGAACACCCTCTGGGTGTGGACTACCTCCGCCCGGACGCCGAGGTCCCTGAACGACCTGGCGGTCTCCGCGTCGCAGTTGGTCCCGGGCGCCCTCATCAGGAGGACCCTGATCTCCGACCGCCTCATCTCGACCCTCCCAAAGGCGTCTTCCAAGCCTCCATCAGCTCGTTCAGAGGAAGGCTCATTAAGGTTCCACCTTGGTCGGAGAGGGTCAGCCTCCTTTCGCCTGTCACGACCCCTATCCTAGAGTGGACTGAGCCCTTCATTGTCTCCTCGAAGGGGGCCTGAAGCTCCAGCGGCACCTCGACGAGGAGCCTGCCGTTCGACTCCGAGAACAGGAGCACATCGCTGCGCATCTCGCCTGCAACCGGGACCGAATCGAGGTCCAACTCCAGTCCCAGTCCGCCGGTGAAGGCCATCTCCGCGGCGGCAACGGCGAGGCCCCCCTCGGACAGGTCGTGGCACGCCCTGACGAGGCCGGCGTCCATGGCTGAGTTTAGGCGCCTATACGAGCTCGCGGCTTTATCGGCCTCGAGCCGGGGGACCGACGCCCCCAGGAAGCCCATCAACCTGTAATACTCCGAGCCCCCCAGTTCCCGGTGTGTTTCTCCGATCAGGTAGACGGCGTCCCCTTCGCGCTTCAGCTCCATGGTGACGGCCTTCCTGACATCTGGGACGATGCCGAGGGCGGTTACGAGCAGGGTGGGCGCCACGGGGCCGAGGGGGGACTCGTTGTAGAGGCTGTCTTTCCCCGAGATGAAGGGGGTTCCGTAGGCCACAGCGACATCGTAGCAGGCCCTGCAGGCGTGGACGAGGCCGCCGAGCCTGTCCTCCCGCTCGGGGTTGCCCCAGGTGAAGTTATCGAGGAGGGCGATGCGCCTGCCGCCGACGGCGGTGTTGTTCCTCACCGCCTCGTCTATGGCCGAGGCCGCCATCCAGTAGGGGTCGATCCTGCCGTAGCGGGGGTTCATGCCGCAGGATATGGAGACCCCGAGCCACGAGTCCTCCAGGGGCTTGAGGACGGCGGCGTCGTTGGGGCCGGCGTTCCATCCCTGCAGGGGCTTGACGACGGTGCCCCCCTTGACCTCGTGGTCGTAGCTCCTGATGACCGTCTCCTTGCTGGCGATGTTCGGCGCCGCCAGCAGCCTCTTCAACGTCTCCCCGAGGTCGGGGGGCTCCGGGAACGAGGGCTCCTCGTGCCTCGGCGGTTTCCACGAGGTGGAGCGCCGGACCCTGGGTGGGTTGAAGAGGACATCGAGTTCAAGATGGGCCACGGGAACTCCGTAATTGATCTTGACCTCGCGGTCGTCCGTGTACCTGCCGATGGGGGTGGCCTCGACCTGCTCGTCTCTGAAGATCTGAAGGACCCTGTCGAGGTTCTGGGGCGGCACGGCGAGGCACATCCGCTCCTGGGACTCCGAGACCCATATCTCCCAAGGCGCCATCCGCGGGTACTTGAGCGGCACCTTTTCGAGCCAGACCTCGGCGCCGAGACCGTACCTGTCGGCGGTCTCACAGACCCCACAGCTGAGGCCTCCTCCGCCCAGGTCGGTGATGCCGGAGCCGAGGGCCTCGTCGGCGACCTGCCTGATGGCCCGCTTGATCTTCTCCTCCTCTATGGGGTTAGCTATCTGGACCGCGGGCCTGGACACCTCCTCGGACTCCTCCGTCAGCTCGGCGGAGGCGAAGGTGACGCCGTGGATGCCGTCCAGCCCGGTGCGACCCCCGGCAAGGACGATCCAGTCCCCGGCCCTCACCTTCCGGGCGTACCGGTTCTTCCTGAGGAGGCCGACGCAGCCTGCGTAGACGACGACGTTCCCGGTGTAGCCCTCGTCAAAATAGACGGCGCCGTTCACCGTCGGGATGCCGATGCTGTTCCCGTAGGAGCCGATTCCGGCGACGACGCCCCGGAAGATGTAGGAGGGGTGCTTGACCCCCTCGGGCAGGGCGTCGTAGTCGAGGTCGAGGGGGCCGAAGCACAGGACGTCGGTGCAGGCAATGGGGTCGGCCCAAACGCCGAGTACATCACGGATGACGCCGCCGAGGCCTGTGGCGGCGCCTCCGAAGGGCTCTATGGCCGATGGGTGGTTGTGGGTCTCGACCTTGATGGCGACGGCGTGCTCCCCGTCGAGGTCTACGATCCCAGCGTTGTCCTCGAAGACGCTGAAACACCAGTCCGGTTTGAGCTCCTCGACGACCCGGCGGATGTAGGATCTGAGCAGGCTGTCCACGGTCCCCTCCGGCGTCTCGATGATCCCCCTGAAGGTCTTGTGGGAGCAGTGCTCGCTCCACGTTTGGTCGTAGGTTTGGAGCTCCACGTCGGTGGCCCTCCGCTCCTGGACGACGTAGTGGTCGCGGATATGCCTGAGCTCGGGGAGGGTGAGGCCGAGGCCAAGGGCCCCAGCAACCTCCTCCAGGTCTCCGTCAGAGGCGTTCAGCAGGTCTATGGTACGGTGCTCGAAGGGGTGGCCGCTCCCAGCTATACGGCTCATCGTGTCTCACTTATCTCGAAGCTATAGTCGTCCTTCGTCGGGTTGGTCAGCAGCCTCCTGCACATCTCATCTACGGCAACCTCCGCCGCCTCCCCCGTCTCTGCCTCCAAGACCACCTCGTACGCCTTGCTCACCCTAACCTCATCGACGTCGTAGCCGAGGCCCCGTAGGGCCCCAGCGGTCGTCTCGCCCTCAGGGTCCGAGTACCCCGGTTTCAACCTCACATAGACCGTCGCGAAGTACTTCATGGCTATCATCCACACAAAAGGGTAATCAACGTCACATAATAAAAAATGTCGGAAGCATACGTGAAAAATTTACATATTCCTGTAAATCAGATGTTCTTCATCATGGATGAACGCATTTATAGGGGTAACAAGCCCCTCAAAACGACGCTCCTCGTCAACGCTTCTAATAAGCCCGACTGGTCGCGTCCTCAAATCGGATAAACTGTTTCAGCGGGAACCAGCAGACGAATGAGGCACGGGAGACCCAGAGGGGTCAAAGGAAACTTTTTTCTGCTCTGGCACTAGATCCCGGGGTCTCCTTCCCTTGAGGAATGCCTTCACGCTGTCGGCGCAACTCTCGGCCATCTTCCTCCTGGTCTCCTGTGTGGCGGACGCTATGTGGGGCGTGACCAGGACGTTCTCCATCGTCAGTAGCCGGTCGTCCAGGGGGATGGGCTCCTCCTCGAAGACGTCTAAGGCCGCCCCGGCGATCTCCCCGTTTTCCAGGGCCTCGGCAAGTGTTCTCTGGTCGATGACTGGGCCTCGCGACGTGTTCACGATCAAGGCCGTGGGCTTCATCATCTCCAGCTCCTTCGACCCGATCAGGCCTCTCGTTGACGGCAGGAGGGGGATGTGGAGGGAGACGATATCCGACTCCTGGAGGAGCGCGTCCAGCTCCACGAACTCTACACCGTACTCCTCTTCAAGCTCCGGTTTCCGGACCACGTCGAAGTAGATGAGCCTCAGCCCGAAGCCCTGAGCTCTCCTGGCTACCTCCGCTCCTATGGCGCCGAGGCCGACGATGCCCAGGGTCTTGCCGATCAGATCTGTGCCGAAGGGGAAACGCTGCCTCCTGAGCGCCCACTCCTCCCGCGCATAGCGGTCGGCCTGAGGTACCCTCCTCGTGAAACCGAGGATGAGGGCCCACGTGTGCTCGGCGACGGCGTCTGAGAGCACGCGGGGCGTATGGGTTACGTATATTTCCCTTTCCGTGCACGCCTCGACATCGACGGAGTCGTAGCCGACCCCGAACCGGGATACAAGCCTCAGGTTGGGCGCTGCGTCCAAGTAGCTCTCGTCGATCTTCTCCGTCCCCAAGATCCCCGCCACAGCACTGGATAAGATGCGCCTGTAGTCCTCCGGCGCGGAGTAGTTGACATCGGCCAACGGCCTTAGGGATTCTGCGACGTCCTCGGGGAAGTTCGTCTTCCCCACGCTCACCAAGACTGTTCTCTTTGACGTCATGAATATAAAATCTGTAAGGTCTAGATAAAACAATGACGAAGCCCGTAGGCCGAATATGTGGGCCCGGTGGGATTTGAACCCGCGACCACCTGGTTATGAGCCAGGTGCTCTGACCAAGCTGAGCTACGGGCCCTCCAACCTAATACCGCATCCTCGGGATATAAAACTCTTCGAATCCTTCTTCAGAAAACCTTTTCTAACCCATAGCCGGATTCACTCCTAACGTTGTCGGTCGAACAGCTCTGGCGGCCCTCCCTCTACCTGCTGGGGCAGGGGTTCATAGGCGGGCTGGCGGTGGGCTTCCTGCTGTGCAAGTTCAACAAGGTGGTGGCCGCCCTAATGGGTGGGGCTATCCTCTCCCTCAACGTCCTCTGGTTCATGCGCCAGCTGGGCATCGACACGGGTTTCGAGGTGCTGAGTAGGCTGGGCGACGCCCTCTTCGGCCTTCTCCCCTTCTCGTTGGGCGATGTCACGCGGGAACTCGAACCCATGATGGTGGTGTCGACCCAGGTGCCGTTCATAGGCGGCTTCATCCTGGGATTCGTGGCGGGCTTCAAGCTGGCCTAGCCCCGGCAAGAATTATAAAGGCGCTCAGATTCCCTTTTATAGACCCGACGTGCTCCGGTGGTGTAGTCCGGACAAGCATTCTGGCCTTTCGAGCCAGAGATCCCGGGTTCGAATCCCGGCCGGAGCACCAATTATCGCTATTTTAAACGGTTTTCGCGCGCGTGACATGGCAGGGGCTGGGGGACGCCTCCATCCACGTGAGTCTCGTCCTGATGGTGGTTCACGCCGTGGCTATCGCCGCCTATCGCATCGGGAGGCCCGAGCTGAGGTAGAGCATCGCGTACTTCGCCTGAGGGAGGAGCCCCGGGGATTGATGGATGGGTTAGAGGATGCCATGCGTCCATTGGCGACGAGGAGGCTCTATGCGACATCGATCCTCATTTATTGATGGTTTTGGGAGGAGTCTTGGTCTGGATTTTCTTCGGAGCTGGTCAAAATAGCAGTCACAAGCATCCCATCGAATAAAAAACGTATAATTATTAAACTCACCTGCACGTGCGTACAGGGTTTTTTAGAGTAGAACAATTTATATATTAACAAAGTTATACATAACAATGTTAAATATGTGTGGTGGTGGGAGAATCACATGAGAAGATCGGAATCCCCAAGAAGGCATCACCGGCCTAGACGGAAACGCAGATCCCTGCCCGAGAGAGGGTGGATTCAACTCCTGACACTTCGGATCATCCACGAGGAGCCAATGCACGGCTACAAACTCATCAATGAGATGGAGGAGCGGGAATTCGTGGAGTTGGGACGGTTCATGACCGGCTCGATATACACCATATTGAATAGGATGGAGAAGAGAGAGCTGCTCACCTCGGAGAACAAGGAGGCAGACTCCGGTCGGATTAGACGGGTTTACAGCATAACTGAGAAAGGGGAAGGCGTCCTGGTGAAGGGGTTGAAGGCAATGATCAAGCGTAAAAAGATTGCCGACGAACTCTCCGATTATTATAATAAGAGTTTTCTCGACTCCAAGAGGGAGTCATCAAACGTTGATTTGGAGTAATTACACTCTGCCTTATGCATTTAAATTGGTGAATGAAATTTGGGGTACGCAATAGAGACGAAGTCGCTTGTGAAGAGATATCCAACGAGTAGAAGGAGAGAGATGAGGGGACATCACCGTGGTCACGGTAACAGCATAAGATCCCTTGATGGCATCATCAAGGTGATTAAAGGAAACCAGGGGTCTTTCATAGAGGCCCTTGGCGGTTTGGATCTGCAGGTAGAGGAGGGAGAGATATTCGGCATCTTGGGGCCCAACGGCGCGGGTAAAACAACGCTGATAAAGATACTATGCACCTTGGTGCTCCATGACGAGGGAGAGGCCTATGTTAACAGCTTCGATGTTCAAAAAGAACCCGGGAAGGTCCTCGATAACCTCCAAGCGGTCCTGCCCGGGAGCAGGGGATTCACCTGGCGGCTCTCCGGCAGGCAGAATCTGGAGTTCTACGCTCTGCTCTACGGGCTGGAAGATGAGGCGGCGCGAAAGCGTATCGACTACCTGCTGGAGCTTACAGGGCTCCTAGAGAGGGCTGATGACGGCTATCAGAGGTACTCGACGGGCATGCAACGGAAGCTCCTTCTATGCCGGGGGCTGCTGAGGGACACTCCCATCATCCTCTTCGATGAGCCCACAACGGGTTTAGACCCATACTCCGCCGCCGAATTCAGGAAGCTGCTTCGTGACAGGTTGGTTCGTGAGGAGGGGAAGACTATTCTCATGAGCACCCACAATCTCTCTGAGGCCCAGGAGATGTGCGACCGGATCGCCATCCTAGATAGAGGGAAGATCATCGCCTGTGACACTCCTGATAATATCAGGTACAAGATGGTGGACACCAGCCAGTTCAATGTCGCCCTCCATGAGAATGCCTACGTGGAAAGGCATGAGGAGATGCTCGCCCAGCTGCAGGGAATAACTGGCGTCTACAGAGTTACCCCTGACATTAGCCACGAAGGGGAGCTCAAAGGTCTCTCCTTCAGGATAGATAAAGACATGGACCTCTCGGCCATCCTCGAATCTCTCCTCGGATACGAGCTCAGCATCAAAGCGATAAACTCCGAGGAGCCGACCCTTGAGGACGCCTTTATATCCATAACCGGGAGCCTGCCTGCTCCACCCTGGAGGAGGCACCGACGGTGAAGGTATCAATAGCACTGAAACAGATCATGGCCTTCACGAAGAGAGACTTTAAGAGTTGGACCACTTACAAGACCTCGGTGATAACACAGCTCATCAGCATACTCATCGGCGTTTTTTCCTGGGGCGTCAGGGCGTCATACGTGCAGAGGGCGGTGAGCGAGATGTACGACAGCGACTATATTTCCTTCCTGATTGTGGGAATCGCCATCGGGAATCTGATCATGCCTCTAGTTCAGGGGGTAGAGAGACGCCTGAACCCATGGACCCTTGAGACCATACTGATGACCAACATGAGTACGCCCGTGTTCGTTATAGGGAACGTGATGTGGAATTATCTCTTCTCAATAATCACCTTCGTCCCCTACCTGGTTATCGGTGTCCTAGTCTTCGGCGTTGAGATGAACGTGAACATTCCGGCGACGATACTGGCTTTCTTAATATCAGCCGCCATACTCATGGGACTCGCCATGGTTTCTTCAGGTCTGAGGATAGTGACGAAGTCCACTGACCCCGTCACATGGGCTATAAATGTACTCCAGAACCTCTTCTCAGGTATCGCATTCCCAGTTGTTTACCTCGACACCATATTCTTCCCAGGAGTCTCCACATTCTCATGGTTCCTCCCCCAGACTTGGGTCTACCACCTGTGTAGATTGGCAATACTGACGAATCCATCAATAACAGATCCTGGTATCGCCATACAATTTCTGAAAGGGCTGATATTCGCAGTGGTTCTCCTACCCGTCGGCTACAAGACATTCAAGTGGGGTGTAAATAGAGCCAAACGTGAAGGGACGCTAGGCCACTATTGATCGCGCGCGACGTGCTCCGGTGGTGTAGTCCGGACAAGCATTCTGGCCTTTCGAGCCGGAGATCCCGGGTTCAAATCCCGGCCGGAGCACCAATTTCTCGACAAATTTCAAATAAATTTAGAGTTAATGTTAGAAATGGTTTTAAGACGAAGACATGCCCGATGAAGAAGTAAATCTTTAAAAATATAACTTCAGTTTAAACATTATAATATGAATGGAGAGGATTTTTATAATGATTAAGGTTAAAAAAAGCGACTATTGGAAGTCAACGCACTCACCAGAGGCCGAGCCATATGAGGCCTTCAATGCATGTAAGATAGAAATGGCCCTCATAAGGGCAGGCGCTAGAGGGCCTGAAGTGAAAGAGATCGCGGCCATGGTGGAGCCATTTAAAGGGATAACCACCGAAGACATCGATACAATCGTAGTTGAAGCTCTGGAAAGGAGAGACCCTGATACAGCAAAGTATTGGAAGATGATGACAAACTACAAAAGGAGCAGGTTTAAGAGGTAGAGGCGGTTAAGCTGAAGTTAGTCACATTTCTTCTGGATGGAGATGAGAGGATAGGGGTAACAAAAAAGGATTATGTAATTGATTTAAGAGAGGCTCGCACACTCCAGCTATTATCCCTGAAACTATCTACCAGAGAAGCGATTCACAGAGCATGTAACGAAGTTCCTGATTGCATGATCGACTTCATCATGGGCGGAGAAGGGACCTTGGAAATAGCTAGGAAAAGCGTAGACTTCTGCATGAATAATCCAGATGTTGGGAAGGCAATATACAATCTACGAGGTGTCAGGTTAAGGGCACCAATTCCGAGGCCTCCTATGATCCTGAATATGGGCAACGCATACCGTCCAATCCCCATACGGGGCTTTTCCTTCAAGCCGATAACCAGCGTTATCGGACCCGATGAAACCGTAGTAATCCCGAAGGAGATAACGGATTTCGGGGCCGTTTTCGAGTGCGAGATTGGAATAATCATAGGTAAAAAGGCCAGAAGAATTTCTAACGATGAGACCGCTTACGAATATATCTACGGCTACACGGTTTACAACGATATCACGGATTATGGAAAGCAAATCGAGGGAAAATTTGACTCCAAACTGCATGATACATTTTGCCCCATGGGTCCATGCATTGTTACGAAAGATGAAATAAAGAATCCGCACAATTTGATCAAAAGAGTGTTTGTAAATGGCATGCTGGCCACAGAAAGAAGTACCAAAGAAATGTTACATAAGATCCCTGAATTCGTTTCAATACCGTCACAAACATTAACCCTGCTGCCGGGAACTGTAATCAGCACAGGTGGATCAGCCGCGGGTCGCATCAAACCAGGCGATACCATAGAACTAGAGATCACAAATATCGGAAAGCTCAGAAACCCTGTAAGAGCGGAAAAATAAATTTATAACATTTTGATATTCAATCGAGTTCTGTAAAATCTTCGGGTTACGTATGTGGCTGTTAAATGTCGGATGATGAGTAAATTTTCACGCGCGCGAAATTGTAACCAAACAGGGACCGATCTTTGGGGCTTCGGGTTAAGGCGATAATCAGCCGGGTCAGATGCATGGCAAAAATCCGGTTTACCCCACTCTATGGCCCTGTGAAGCCGCATTTGGGGCAGTGGTACTCCCTGCCGAAGAGCCTGCACTTCTCGCAGCGCCAGATGGTGATGCCCCCGCAGCTGGGACACGAGAACTTGACAGCCTG
>Ga0114921_10001790_pt1 | contig 10044 bp, 7 predicted proteins | sample BentaG_FD_87016 | JGI IMG/M metagenome (GOLD analysis project Ga0114921, IMG submission 87016) | Deep subsurface microbial communities from South Atlantic Ocean to uncover new lineages of life (NeLLi) - Benguela_00093 metaG | ecosystem: Environmental > Aquatic > Marine > Oceanic > Sediment ...
CAGGGCGAACCTACCTCAGCCCTGGTTCGCATGGCTAATCGAGACCACCACCAGGTTCATATTCTACGTGGAGACACCGTAGCTATTTCAGCTACCCCTATTCCGGGTAACGAGTCGCTAGTCAATAGAACCGTGGACAACCTGTTTAAGCAAGGGGCTCGGGTATTATATGATAAGGTAGCGCAGGTTCATGTCCATGGGCATGGCAGCCAAGAAGAGCTAAAACTGCTGCTAAATTTAGTCAAACCGAGGTTCTTTATGCCTATCCATGGCGAATATCGCCACTTAAGCCTTCATGCTAAATTAGCCCAATCGGTAGGCATCCCAGAGGAAAATACCTTCTTGCTAGAGGATGGTGATATTCTTGAGCTTAACCCACAGGCAGGTAAGATAACAGGCAAGGTTAGTGCCGGCGATGTGTATGTGGATGGTCTGAGTGTAGGTGACATCGGCAGCGTTGTTCTCCGTAACAGACGGATGCTGTCAAGGGATGGGATAGTAGTGGTGATTATCGCTATCAATAGGCAAACTGGTAAGCTGGTGGGGCGTCCTGATATTGTATCACGGGGTTTTGTTGATACTAGAGAGTCCAAAGATATGATAGATGAGAGTCGTGACTTAGTAGCTCGAACCCTAGACCATGGTGGTGACCGCCCCGCTGAATGGGGCTTTATCAATACTAAAGTTAGAGATATATTGAATAAATTTTACTACGAGCAGACCAAGCGCCGTCCCATGATTCTCCCAGTTATGGTAAAGGTGTAGCTTCAAAGCATTTTGTTCACCGAGGGCTATATGGCGAAGAGGAAAGCTGATACTAGGGGTAAATTCAGAAGGAAGCTTAAGAGAAGGTCATGGTTGAGCCGGCTATTCTATTCTATGATGCTACTAGCCCTCATCATAGGACTAGCATGGTGGCAGTGGTCAACACTGACCTCGCTGGCTACTGGTATTAGAGATAGCACGCTAAGGCTGTTTGGCTGGGGGCTAGTCCTTATAGCCATAGCTGTCGTAAGCTTGGTCTGGGTGCTGGGGCAACGGAAGTTATCCTCACTTATTTATCATTGGAACCAGTGGCTGGGTGGCGTCGCTTTTATTCTGGCTGTCTGGGGAATTCTAGCCTTTTTCCCGGGAGAAGGTGTCCTCCGTCGGGTTAGCCTGGGGGGTAGCTTTGGGCTGGGTATCATTGGCTACCAGGATTTTGTCGGCATCCTTCGCATACTGGGATTAGTTAGCATCGGTATTATTCTGGTGTCCCCTAGAGCTTGCTTCCGTTTTGTAGCCAATACCATCTCGTGGCTAGGTAAACAGTTGAAAGGGCAACCTGTTCCCCGCCCCATCCCTAAACAAGAGCCAGTATATCCCCCGGCTACGGTAACCCCTAAACCGCCAAAGGTAGAACCAGAAAAGGTGACAGTTACCCCGGTGCTTGCCCCTACCCAGGCTCAACAGGAACTACGACAGGTGGCTCAGGAGGTGTGGAAGAAATATGGTGAATCGCCAGAATTAATTACTATTGATGGCTGGCGGTTACCGCCCATTGATATTCTAGATACGGCTCCTGAGGTTGAGTTTGGTCAGGCTGATAATATGGAGAGAGCTAGGCTTATTGAAGAGGCTCTAGCCAGTTATGGGGTTGAGGCTAAGGTAGTGCAGATAAATGCCGGACCAACAGTAACTCAGTTTGGCGTGGAACCGGGCTGGGATAGGAAGTGGAAGGAGATAAAGGAAAGGGATAGAGACGGAAATATCAAGGTAAGGCTGGAGGAAGTATCTAAGACAAGGGTCAAGGTGGAGAGAATTACTTCACTAGCTAACGACTTAGCCCTTGCCCTGGCTGCACCCAGCATCAGGATTGAAGCCCCGGTGCCAGGTAAGTCAGTGGTCGGAATTGAGGTGCCTAATACCATTTCAAGCCTGGTTAGCCTGCGCGGGGTAATAGAGACTAGCGTTTTTCAGAAAATAGAGGCCAGGTCTAAGCTGTGTCTAGCACTAGGTAAAGGGGCTGGGGGTGAGGCGGCAGCTGCTGACCTGTCTCGGATGCCTCACTTGCTCATCGCTGGGGCTACAGGGAGTGGCAAGACTGTTTGCTTAAACTCCATTATCTGCTGCCTAATGCTACATAATATACCTAATGAAGTCCAGTTCATTATGATTGACCCCAAGAGGGTGGAGCTGACCCCTTTTAACAGCATACCTCACTTGGCTACCCCGGTTATCGTTGATACCAACAAAGCCTTGGCTACGCTGCGCTGGCTCAACCGGGAAATGGACAAACGGTATCAACAATTGGCTGCAGCCGGTGCCCGTAACATTGAGGGTTACAACAGGAACAGGCAGGGAGACGAGAGGCTACCTTACTTGATACTTATTATTGATGAGCTTGCTGACCTAATGATGGCTGGCTTTGATGAGGTAGAGCATACTTTATGCCGATTAGCCCAGCTGTCTCGAGCTACCGGCATTCACCTCATTGTGGCTACCCAGCGTCCTTCAGTAGACGTAGTCACCGGTTTAATCAAGGCTAATTTTCCGACCCGCATTAGCTTTGCGGTTACCTCTCAGGTAGATTCACGCACTATCCTTGATATTGGTGGTGCTGAAAAGCTGCTGGGTAGCGGAGACATGCTCTATATGCCCACTGAAGCAGCCAAGCCTAAGCGCCTTCAGGGGTGCTTTGTCTCTGATGCCGAGGCAGAGCGGCTGGTCTATTTCTGGGGAAGCCAACGGAGGGAAGAGTTAGCCCCGCTAAAGATTGAGGAGCTTGTCCCATCGCAAATTGCCAAAAGAGGTGGCTTCCCTGAGGATCCACTCCTTGAGGCAGCTAAGCAACTGGCACAAGAACACAAGCACATCTCTACCTCTTACCTGCAAAGGCGGTTGCGTATCGGTTATCCCCGAGCCGCCCGTATTATGGAACAGCTTGAGGAGGAGGGTGCCACGGGGGAAGAGGAATAAGCATCGCTATCGGTTAGAAATCTGAATTTATTGCTTGGCAAACAGGGAAATCATAAAACCGACGAACCAAGCAAGGAGGAATATTATGCCTAGAACTAAAGCAACTATTGAATAATACCATGTTAGAGATATAAGCCAAGCAACACCCAACCCAACCCAAACATGCCCCCAACAGCACCAATTAATATGCTCGTGGCACCATTTAGTCCTTCCCTCCATAGCTACCACTTTATTAAAAATATCTGGGTACTCTTTTCATATAGTCCACATACTCCTGGCCGAATCTTTCTATACACAATTTTTCTTCATTTAGGACACCAAAATGGCTCAGGGCAACGTATAAAGCAAAGTAAACCCACAAAATGATATAGATAATTGATTGTGGGTTCCATCCCATGACAATTACGCCGAGGAGACAAATTATACCTGCCAGGACATGGGAGTGTCGGCTAACCTTATAGATACCCCAATCGACAACAGCTTGCTTTTTCTCAGGGTGCTCTCTCATAGCGATGTAGCCTAGAGCAAAGACCACTTCTCCAAAAACAATAATGCCAATCCCGATCCAGAAAGCCAGATTAATACTAAAGGTAACAAACCACATTAATACCCATCCTACAATGAAGCTTGTCCAAAAAGCGAGCACCCATGGCTTGCTAGGTCCTGGACCACTCATCCTTTTCGCTTTTATAATTCCAAAAAGAAGCCAACTGATAATAAACCATGAGATGTTCACAAAGAAGAGCCTAAAATACCAAACCGTTTCCATATCATTTCCCTCCTTCGTAGTTACTTCCTTTACTACCTCTTCTACTATTTGTCAACCCGGTGGCGTTTTAATTGCTTGAGAACGACTTCTTTATGCCGGTTAGACTTCGTCCGTCCTCAGACATTTCTCTCCCGCTTTTTCCCGAGCTTCTGTTCACGGTGCTCCTATCTTGTTTCCATATCGCACAACGCACCCGGTTAAAGTCGCTGTCGAAAAGGTGGCTACCTTTTGGGGTGTTCTGGTTACTTGTCCAAATTAAAAAGGACTAAGCTTGTAACTACTTAGTCCTCATCGTAAACTTGGTAGCGGGGGTTGGACTCGAACCAACGAATGGCGGAGGCGATACACGAACTAATTCTAGACCTGGTAGATGCATTGGCAGCCACTGTAGTAGATAGCAGAATTCCACTAAGCTAGAGCGGATTAGGCTAAATCCAAGTTCGTCTATATGGCTATTAGCTGACGCGCGCCCGCCCGATTTCAACTGCATCATTGAACATCGAAGCGGAACTGGGAGGTGAAAAATGAAAAAGCCCTCCTTGTTCCCCTTATATTTTGTGGAGAGAACCCGAACACACTATTCACTAATATAGGTTGACTCCAAAGCTTGGTTTGATGTAACTTTTGGAAATATGAGTGTTTAGCACATTACGAAAAAGCAAAGGAGGTTCAAATGGTTACTACGCAGCTTAAAAAGACTGCAGATGTAGTGATAATCGGTGGCGGTTGTAATGGTACTAGCACTGCGTTGCATTTAGCCCAAAGGAGGGTCAAAAATGTGGTGCTTATGGAAAAGAAGTACCTAACAGTCGGCGCTACCCAAGATAGCATTGGCAACCTACGTCCATACACTTCTAGCGAAACAATAGCGAAGATATTGCAAAGGTCTATTGAGATTTTCCAGAACTTCAACCAAGTAATGGGAGGAGATGCTAAGCATATACAGAATGGCCGAATCTGGGTGGTGTCCGAAAAACGGAAGGAGATGCTTGAAGCCACCGTGGCTAAACATAAACAGTGGGGGATTAAAGCCAAGCTCATCTCCCCATCGGATATCAAGGAGTTATTGCCTCAGGCCAATGTTGAGGGCATAGGTGCAGCAGCTTACTTTGAAGAGGCAGGGAATGCCGACCCAGTCGCTACTACTTACGCCTATGCAGCAAGAGCTCGAGACCTCGGGGTTACTATCTACGAGGAGACAGAGGTCACTGAGATAAAAGTCTCAGCAGGTAAAATCCAGTCTGTAGTTACCAATCAAGGCGAGATTTCCACCCCGGTGGTTGTCAACGCCGCTGGCTATTGGAGTGACCGGATCGGCCACATGGTGGGGCTAGAGATCCCTATCTCAGTCCAACGGCAACAGAATATTATGCTTAAGCGCCCCTACGATTTCATCGGTACCTTTCCTCAGTATCACAATGGTGTCACTGAGACGGCATACAGGCCTGGCAGACCTGAACTTGAGCGACTTATTCAAGTATATAAGACCATAATGAAACCCCCAGAGGTGGTCGACCCCGATAATTATAAGGACGATGTCGATGATGAATTCCGTGATATGGTCTTAGCAGAAGCATACCAGTGCATGCCAGTTCTGAAAAGAGCGTCCTACCGGGGCGGTGCTACCGGCTGTTATGATGAAACTCCCGATGACGGACCTATCCTTGGTGCAGTCCCAGAGGTCGAGGGGTTCTATTGCCATTGTGGATGGAGTGGGCTCGGCTTCCAGACGAGCCCGGTGGTGGGTGATTTGATGGCTGAGCTCATCACCACAGGCAAGACAACTTTGGTAGATTTATCCATGTTTCGCCTTAGCCGGTTTAAGGAAGGTAAACTTCTGGAGTCGGATTGGTACGTATCAGAGGAGGAATAATGTGATAATCTTAGGATAATCTTCTCTAGGTTTGCTAAAACTGAGGGAATCTCATCTCCAAGAAGTTAGGGAAATTCTAGATTCAATTGCTAAATAAAATAGCCAATTTCCGTATCTGACTAAATAGGAAAGGCACAGATTTTAGTTTGTGCCCTATCATTTTCTTGGTAGACCGTATCGGGGGGCATTCCCAACTTTTCTTTGAGCAGAAACAACTGATTCCAGCTCTACAACAACTGCTTGTCTCTTACTCAAAACCCGTAACCGGGCGCTTTATTCAACACCAATAGATAAGTTTTGGCGTTTTTCTCTGTTCGTTCCGCGATGGCTCAGAAGCCTACTGCAGTAAGGTTGATGCCAGTAAAGCTCAATGCTAATATTATGTAAGCCAGAGTGGATTAGGCAAACCCGAGTTCAAAACGGGAAAGTGGGAACAAAACGAGAAAATTGGTAGCGGGGGTTGGATTCGAACCAACGACCTTTGGGTTATGAGCCCAACGAGCTTCCACTGCTCCACCCCGCGCTTTTTTAGTATAACTGCTAGCGGGGAAAGGTGTCAAGGATGTGTACTCGTCCACTACATTAGTGACACATCATCTCTTCCCTTTTGTGATGTTTTCACTGCTTCAGGAACTTAAATGGAGTTAAGCAGTCTACAGCTTTGATATGGTGATAAGATATACTAGGTTAGTTAAGTTTGAGGATAGCCTAAAACATTGTTATCGCCTTAACAGTATGTGTTGACAAAGGTATTAGTGAGGACTATAACAGCGATTTGAACTCTAACGCCTCTGCCTAACCATAAAGAATGCCACTATAAGAATAACAATCAATGCTATACCAATCCAAGTCCACATTGTTAGTCCCCCTCAGTTTTCAATATTGGGACAAATTCCTTATGACATTATAACATAACATTCCAAACTCAGCTTGGATATAAGTTAAGCGTATGTCATCTGCAAAAGTGGGAGGTTTTGGAAATCTGAGCCAACACCACTTCTATCTCCAAGGTTATAGCTACAGTCCATACGCCTAGGACCCAGCTCTATATTTGTCTGGTATTGACCATTTTCTTAAGCGGGACTATGATTATTAGACAAATGAGAAGTTTGGTAATTACCTCCATACTGATTTGCTATCTCTTGGTCTCGGCGAGTTGTGGCGCTCCACCTATTCCAAATCCGTCAGAGCCACGACATCAACTGCCGGAGGTGATTAAGGAGGTTCCTCAGTCTACTGGGTTAATTACTCAGCATTATACGTGGTGGGTGTGTAGGGATAAAAAGTGGACTAAGTGGACTTGGGAGTTGCCAATGCCACGAGCGCTATATGACTATTACAAAGAACTGCCAAGACCCCCTACCTCGAATTACTCTGTCTTTGTTACCCATCCTTTTGATGACGACTATATCAAATTGTTAGTTGATAGCATGGAGAAGATAGCCCAACAGGAGCAGTTCAGTGACCTTGAGAAGATAGAGTTTGCTACAGCCTTTGTTCAGCACCTACCCTATGCTTTAGATTCTGTGACTACGCCGTATGACGAGTATCCCAGATACCCATTTGAGACTTTGGTAGATAACGAAGGCGATTGTGAGGACACTTCGATACTGCTTGCTTCATTGCTGTACGAGATGGGTTACGGGGTTGTTTTGGTCATTTTCCCTGAGACACCTGATACTGAGAGCCATTGCGGAATCGGTGTTCTGGATAGTGAAGGCATGTTTGGAACCTACTTTGACTACGCTGGAGGAAGCTACTTCTATGTGGAGACAAGCGGCAGGGGCTGGCATGTTGGTGACATCCCAGAAAAATATGAAGATGTTGAAGCCTACCTTTTTGATATGAAGCCGACTCCCATATTAACGCACTCTTGGACAGCCACGAGTGAAGAAGCTATGGTCGAGTTGGAGGTTGCGGTTGAAAATTTGGGCTCTGCTACGGCACATGATGTCTACCTCCTTGTAGGTTTTGATGCTGGCGCAGGTATGCTGTGGAACGCACAAGAAAGCCGACCCTTTCAACTGCTGATAAATGAACGTATTACTGTTACATTTAGTCTGGAGGTACCCCTTGAGAAGCATACTCGTTTGGTCATACACGTAGTAGATGATGGATACGCTGTAGATGAAAGCTATTCAGAGTGGTTTGATACGCAATAGGCTCTCATATTGTTTGTCTGCTGTGGTCAGGACATGGAAAAAAATCGAGTAAATAGGCGATTGACAAGACTGCCTAACTAATCAAAGATGGAAAAGTTGAACAAGATAATAGCAGCGGCATTATCTGTGCCTTGGGAAGAATAAATGTATTACTTTGCCTATGGCTCCAACCTTAACCGTAAGCAGATGCTCGAACGTTGTCCAGACAGCAAGCCAAAGTTTGTAGCCACCCTTCCCAACTACAAGCTGGTGTTTGTAGGCTGGGATAGGCGGTGGCGAGGTGGAGTCGCTACCATCATGCCGTTTCGAGGGGAGAAAGTTCTGGGCGCCATTTATGAAGTTTCAGAACGAGACTTAAGACGACTAGATAGTTATGAGGGTCATCCGGCCAGCTACCAGAGAATAAATGTGACGGTATTTGATGAAGATGGTAATCCCGTAAAAGCTGTAACCTATATCAAAGCTGGGCGGTTAGAAGAAACCCAGCCTTCAAAGGAGTATTTGTCCGCCATCCAGCAGGGCTACAAAGACTGGGAAATCGTTTAGCTAAATTCGTACCAGCGTAAATAGTAAGTAGAGCATCCAAAAGAAGACTACTCTAGTTCCTCTCTGATACCAAGTTCATCTTCAAAGTTGTAACTACATTCCCACCCACTTCTCAGCTAAATTGCCTGCCCTGGGTAACTTATATCTTGTTCCCTGATAGGCTTTAACCATTAGGACTATCCACAACACGAAAGCCAGAACACCAATTATCCAGTTCGCAATATCGAAAACAACTCCAAGAAACGGTATCAAACCCAAAATGGATAGTGCAATCGAAATTATGGTAATACCACCAAAGGTTACAATTGACTGCATGGCGTGGAAGCGAACGAACTTGTTTTCCGGTTCAATTAAGATGAACACAATCCCGCTTATCCAGCCTAAGACGTAACACAGTAGTCCTGCAACATTTTCGGCCAGTCCTGTGGAAGTCTTTTCCATGTTACTGTCCCTCCTTAATACATATAATTTAGCTACAAGATTATACTACGGTTTGCTTATTGTCAATACGAGTTTCCTCTCTTAAGGTATCTGAAGCTATACCCCATTTGTGATTTCTTTGTGATGGGTTCAAGTGTTGTTGTGACGTAGTTGTGAGTCGACTTCCCGATAATTCAAGAGGTTTTTATAACACGTTTATAACATTTTTATGGGCAATTTATATCAACATACTAGGATGGAAGTATAGAGATAAATAACTTGAACAAGAGAAAAAGTGGCCAGAAATGGCAATTGCATGTGCTTGGTGGGTGCGATTTTGTCTCAAACGGTGCAGGTGAGATGGCGAGCAATTTACGCAGCGAAAGTATAAAAGTTGGGGAACTGGATATTAGATATCTTACTGGTGGGCAAGGAGACCCGCTGGTTGTACTTCATGGCGGGGGCGATAGTGGCAAGACGTGGCTACAAAATGCAATTGAGCTCTCTAAGTATTACAGTATTTATGTTCCTGACCTTCCAGGCTTTGGCCTTAGTCAATCAATGAGTGATAATTTTGATTTATCAGAATATGTTATATTCGTGGAGGACTTTGCCCATAATTTGGGACTAAAACAGTTCTATCTAGTAGGACATTCGCTTGGTGGTGGCATTGCCCTGCACTACGCACTCAAATTCCCACAAAAAATAAGGAGGCTGGTCCTAGTAAGCAGCATTTGCTTGGGGAAGGAAATTGCGCTGTGGGCTAGGGTTCTATCTCATCCAATTTTTTACAGGCTTCTTGGAGGAGCTGCTCTTTCTATCCTGAAGGCCGTCAGTTGGCTGGTCAGATTATCTTATGCCCCCTTTGAAATTACTAACTCTCCTTCCTTAGTTAGGATGAGTATAGGGAAAAGCATAATGACGTTAAAGGGGCAGACCACAGTATTGCTGAGCCAACTTTCTGAATTATTGGTGCCTACATTATTAGTCTGGGGTGCTAAGGATAGCATAGTACCAGTAAGCCATGCTTATGCTGCTGCCCAGCTAATTCCTGATTGCCAGGTGCAAGTTTTCAAAAGTTGTGGTCATAGCGTCTATAAGCATAAGGTTCATGAGTTCTCCCAGCTGCTGGTAAAATTCTTGGGCTAAAAGTGACGACTCAATCCTCTTAAGTCGCCTAGAAATTGGTTTATCCCTTCCGGTGTTAACTCATAGTCTTCTACGAGAGGCTTGAGGCAAGTATGGTAAAATGCTATAGTATTTAGTAGATTTCGTATTTGGGGGAGTGTCGGAATTGGCAGACGAGCATGACTTAG
>Ga0114921_10001791_pt1 | contig 10043 bp, 10 predicted proteins | sample BentaG_FD_87016 | JGI IMG/M metagenome (GOLD analysis project Ga0114921, IMG submission 87016) | Deep subsurface microbial communities from South Atlantic Ocean to uncover new lineages of life (NeLLi) - Benguela_00093 metaG | ecosystem: Environmental > Aquatic > Marine > Oceanic > Sediment ...
AGACGAGCTGAAGGGAAAAAAGTTCGCGCCTAGACCTATACCAAAGATGAGAGCCCACCAGAGCAGGGACGACCCAGGTCCCGCGCGCGCGCGCTCGGAAAGGAATGGAAACCGCCCAAATGTAACTACACACAAAAACTTCCATTCATTCCGACAGAGGAAGAGCTTGACGCTTTAATAGCTGCGTGTGGAAAGAAGCTTGCAACGTTTCTCAGGACGCTGAAGGAAACTGGTGCTAGGTCTGGAGAAGCCATACAACTGAAATGGATTGATGTTGACAATCGAAACAACACCATAACCATAAACGAGCCTGAGAAAGGTGGTAACCCGCGGAGAATAAAAGTTTCAAGCAATCTAATCGCCATGCTTAACGACTTACCACACACCGAACAAAAAATCTTCGGATCTACACTACTCAACTACGTGAGAAGAAACTTCACCGCCCAAAGAAAGAAAATCGCAAGAAAGCTCAAGAATCCAAGGCTCATGAGAATTCATTTCCACACTTTCAGACATTGGAAAGCAACGATGGAATACCACAAAACCAAAGACATTCTACATGTCAAGCAGCTTCTAGGCCACAAGAACATCAACAACACTATGCTGTACACGCAGCTCATTCGTTTCGAGGGCGACGAATACCACGTGAAGGTGGCCAAGACACTAGAAGAAGTGAAAGAACTTTTGGCAACTGGCTTTGAATACGTCAAAGACCATGATGGTATCTCAGTGTTTCGCAAGCGGAAGTAAAGACATCACCCAATTCTCATATTTATGAGAGTTTCTGATGTAGACTGTTTAAATATTAGAACTACAAAATAACGTAGCTAGAGGATAGAAGAGTATGGGTTCGAAGGCACCGAAGGGCGAATTCGCCGCGAGAAAACTACTTGAGAAAAGGAAAAAGTTCAGGTGGAGCGACGTCTACTACAAGCGCCGAATGCTCAGATTAGATGTTAAATCTGACCCGTTGCAAGGGGCTCCCATGGGTCGCGGAATCGTCTTAGAGAAAGTGGGTGTTGAAAGTAAGCAGCCCAACAGCGCGATACGAAAATGTGTGAGAACCCAACTCATCAAGAACGGCAAGGTTATAACAGCCTTTCTCCCGGGGGACGGGGCCCTCAACGCGGTTGACGAACACGACGAAGTGATAGTGGAAGGAATCGGTGGTTCCCGCGGTGGAAGCATGGGTGACATCCCTGGAGTTCGATGGAAAGTCATTATGGTCAACGGCGTTTCTCTTAAAGAGTTAGTTCTCGGTAAGAAAGAGAAGCCCATGCGGTAAAAACAAACTGTCTTCTGAATAACCCTTAAATAGAGGCTTCTTAACCCAGAAGGTTTGTCAAGGTGACGCACTTGAGCAAGGGACAGGAGATCAAACTATTCGGAAAGTGGAGTTTTGACGGGATCGAGGTAACGGACCTAGGGCTCAAGAGGTACATGTTCGACGCGCGCACACGCTCTCTTAAACCAGTTTACGTTCCGCACAGTATGGGGAGACATGAGCACGGAAAATTTCGTAAGGCTAAAGTTAACATCGTAGAGAGACTTGTAAACAACCTTATGCGGCCGGGCAGCAGCGCTGGAAAAAAGACCAGAGCCATCAATCTGGTTAAAAACGCCTTCGAAATCATTCACCTCCGAACGAAACAAAAACCCATACAAATCCTTGTCAGAGCAATCGAAAACACCGCCCCTTGCGAGAATACCACTCGCATAAGCTATGGAGGCATTGCTTATCACATGGCTGTGGATATATCTCCTCAAAGGCGAGTTGACCTTGCCCTACGTTTTCTTTCCGAGGGAGCAAGGAAGATCGCTTTCGGCAACCCTCGTTCCTTGGATGAGTGCCTAGCAGAAGAATTGATTTTAGCAGCCAACAAAGACGTAAAAAGCCACGCTGTGCAAAAGCGCAACGAAATGGAAAGAATAGCCCGGTCTTCTCGTTAGACAAACTTCCTATTGTACACGAGAGACTTTAAGAGAGGAAAGCATGGCAACATCTCAAATCCTTTCAAAAAATTAAAATAACTGAACCAACTGTCTTCTCTACGAATTACACTCCAATTGGAGGAACAAGCTCAAATAAAATATAGGAGAAAAAAAATGAGTAAAGCAGAAAAACCTCACTTAAACCTAGTTGTCATCGGACATGTAGACCATGGAAAATCCACAACCGTAGGCCACATGTTCTACCTCACAGGAACCGTCGACGAGAGAACCGCCAAAGTGTACGAAGAAGAAGCTAAGGCATTAGGAAAAGAAACCTTCAAATACGCTTGGGTTTTAGACAGATTAAAAGAGGAAAGAGAAAGAGGTCTAACCATAGACGTTGCTTACCTGAAATTTGAAACACCGAAATACTTTTTCACCGTCATCGACGCACCAGGACACAGAGACTTCATCAAAAACATGGTCACCGGAGCCAGCCAATCAGACGCCGCTATCCTCTTCGTTTCCGCTAAACGAGGAGAATTCGAAGCAGGTATCGGACCGGGCGGGCAAACCAGGGAACACGCCTTTCTCGCTTACACGCTGGGAGTGAACCAGATGGTAGTTGCCATCAACAAAATGGACGATGCATCGGTGGACTGGAAACAAGAGAGATACGAAGAAATCAAAAATGAAATTTCCCGCATGCTCAAAATAGTTGGTTACAAAGTTGATAAGATACCATTTGTACCCACCTCAGGGTGGACCGGGGACAACCTCATTAAACGTAGCGATAAGATGCCCTGGTATAAAGGTCCAGCCCTCTTCGAAGCTCTAGACGCCTTCGAAGTTCCACCAAAACCCATTGACAAACCCCTGCGCCTTCCAGTGCAAGATGTTTACACAATCACCGGGGTTGGAACAGTTCCTGTTGGAAGGGTGGAAACCGGCGTGCTAAAAGAAGGCGACACCCTCGTGTTTATGCCATCAAACGTCCAAGGACAAGCCAAATCCATCGAGACCCATCACGTTAAAATCCCGAAGGCTGTACCTGGCGACAACATTGGATTCAATATTAGGGGCGTCTCCAGAAAGGACATTCACCGAGGAGATGTGGGTGGTCATCCCGACAACCCGCCAACCGTTGCAAAAGAGTTCATTGGACAAATAATCGTGATCTATCATCCAACAGCCATCGCCGCTGGATATTCTCCAGTGTTGCACGCCCACACAGGCCAAGTTTCATGTAGATTCACAGAGCTAATTGCGAAATTGGATCCAAGAACTGGACAAACCATCGAAGAAAAACCGGCGTTTCTGAAGGCCGGAGACGGTGCAATTGTGCGATTTGAACCGATATACCCCATTTCTGTTGAAGCTTACAGCGACTTTCCTGAGCTTGGGCGGTTCGCGATACGGGACATGGGAACAACCATCGCCGCTGGAGTGATCAAGGAAATCACAAAGAAGGGCTAAACAACACTTAACGTAATTGCTTTAAACGGTTAAACACGTCTATTCCCTTTTTCTTCTATTAATAATCATAGATCACTTGATATTTCCTGTACTCATAATCAGATACCTGACACAATCAACTCCACATGCATTAACAGTTCTTTCATTGTTTGTTCAAACGATACTCCTTTATTTATTCACATTGCGCGCGCACTTCTCCACTTCTTTTCGAATCGATTAAGGAAACAATATCGTGAATAAGCTTGTGTTAAGAAGCAGAAGAATTCCCTGAGCAATGCATATTAACCCTAGAACAAGCGTTACAGGCTTAAAAGTCAAAACCATTCCGATAAGCCTCAACACATCTTCTATAAACTTGAAGACCATGTAAACAAACAACGCTGGAATAAAGAAGATTAGTAGGTAAATCCAAGTAGACGAAATGCCGTAAACCGTTTCTGGCAAGGAATAGAATAAGAATACAAATCCAGCGCACAAGCCACCCACACCCAAACCTAACAAAGCCGCCCAAGGAATATCCTTCATCGGCTTCAAGAACAAAGCTAGTCCGGCAACGATCAGCAAATATTGGGTGCCAGTATCAACCTGAGACGCTTTTGTTGACCAAGCAACCGCCGCCGTTACGATCAAAAGAATTCCTACAAAAAACCCGAAAAAGTATAGGATCTTCATCAACCAGCTCGTGGGTTCCCCCGCGACTGGCACAGGCTTCACCAATCTTTCTAGCAGCCAAGAGATTGCAACGATTCCTCCTAAGATCAGTATGTAGGGCGCATAATCAACGAGAAATGTTGGATCCATCTTTCGCCCTCGCCAAGTTAATTAGTCGTTTCTGGTAGATTGTTTTGTGGGTTTAAAGAACTTTAATCTTTGCCTCATAGTTCAACCTACTCTCCTCGACTAAAGTTAGAAACCGCTGGAGGTGAATGGGAAAGATTTTTGTGTATGTACCTCTATACTTTTGCCTCTTATGTCTAAAGTAGAGTGTAGGAGGAGATGATGAAATGGAGATCAAAAAAATTGCGGTTCTCGGTGCTGGTTTGATGGGGCATGGAATAACGCAAGTAGCGGCTACTGCTGGTTTTGAAGTGAAAATGAGGGATATAGAAGAGAGGTTTCTCAGCAGTGGTATGGAAAAAATAAAGTGGAGCCTAGGTAAATTCGCGCAGAAAGGTCGAATATCAGAGGAAGATTACAAGAAAGCTTTGGAGCGGATTAAGACAACAGTTTCACTCGAAGAAGCTACGAAGGATGTGGATTTCGTAATAGAAGCTATTCCCGAAAATCTGAAATTAAAGCAGCAAGTGTTTAAGGAAATCGACGGGTATGCACCTTCGCACGCGATTTTAGCCACGAACACCAGCGCTTTGCCAATAACCGAAATCGCTGTTGCTACCAATAGACCTGAAAAAGTTGTCGGTATGCACTTCTTCAGCCCTCCGCAAATGATGCGCTTGTGCGAAGTGATCAGAGGTGACAAAACGAGCGATGAAACGCTAAATACTACTATTGAACTTGGGAAGAAATTTGGGAAAGAAGTGGTCGTCTGCAAGAAAGATATTCCAGGTTTCATAGCTAACAGGATAACGACCGCAGGATCAAACCTCGTTGCTTGGATGGTGTATAACGGAGAGTACACAGTCGAAGAAGTGGATGCTGCAGTAATACATAAAACTGGAATGCCTATGGGAATGTTCGGGCTGCTGGACTTCGTGGGTATAGACGTCGGAGGCAGCGTGGCGAAATTCATGGACGAGAGATGGCCCGGATACGACATGTGCCCGCTCTTAAAAGAGAAAATTGAGAAAGGAGAACTAGGAGTAAAAACAGGAAAAGGCTTCTACACATATCCTGAAAAAAGATGGGTACCACTCGACCTACCTTTGGAAAAAGCCGAGAAATTTGACGCCATGACTTCAAATTACGTAAATGTTAACGTTGCGGCAGAGTTGCTGAGGGAAGAAGTGGCTACTACAGAGGACATCGACAAATCAATAAAGCTAGGCTTCAATGCACCGATAGGCATACTAGAATTGGCAGACACTATAGGCATAGATGTCGTGGTTTCGAAGCTGAAGGAATTCGAGAAGAAGTATGGACCATTCTACAAGCCTAATCCACTATTGGAGGAAATGGTGAAGAAAGGCGAGTTAGGAAGCAAGACGGGAAAGGGCTTCTACAAATATTAAATGACGAGAGAAAGCAAACAGACTTTCAAAGCCCCCTTTTTTTCTCTATTTGCCTGGACTCGTCTCTTTTTAACATAACGTGCACCAGCGGAACATGCGATTCTGGAAAGAGAGCGGTCTTGCCAGCTCAGATAGTTCTAAAAATGGCTACAATAGACGGCGCCAAAGCCCTAGGCCTAGAAAAAACTGTGGGGTCGCTGGAAGTTGGCAAGAAGGCAGACGTGATCCTCTTAGACTTCAAAAAACCTCACTTGACACCGGTTCATGACTTCTACGCCAACATAGTCTATTCGGCCTGTGGTAGTGACGTAGACACGGTCATCGTAGACGGAAAAATACTCATGGAAAACAAGGACGTTAAAACCCTAGACGAAGAAAGGGTTATACTGAAGGCCCAAAAAACTGCCGCAAACCTACCAAAACGCGAGGCTCCTATTTTTTAAGTTTATTAAGAACTTCACATAAATTATCCTACAATTCGGTGAAGGCGTTGTCGTCCCAATCAGTCATAACGGTTTCAAACCTCACAAAATTCTACGGAGACTTCAAAGCCCTAGACTCAGTCTCCTTTGCAGTGGAAAAGGGATGGATCTACGGCTATCTAGGACCAAACGGAGCAGGAAAAACCACAACCATAAGAACCATGCTTGGTCTCCTAAAACCAAACCAAGGTGAAGTCCAAATAACCGGCATCAACCCGACCAAAGACCCGGTTCAAGCGCTTCAAAGCCTAGGATACGCCCCGGAGCTGCCAACCCTGCAACCCTTCTTCACCGGAGAACAGCTGCTGGATTTCATGGGAAAGATGTTTGGGTTGGCTACGCAGGCTAGGAAGGAGAAGATTAAACAACTCATTGACCTCGTTGGCTTAAAAGAGTGGGGAGACAAAAAAATTGGAAAATACAGCAAGGGAATGGTTCAGAAGCTCTCCATAGCCCTAGCGCTCATCAACGATCCGTGGGTTCTCATCATGGATGAACCTACGATTGGTATGGACCCAGAAGCCACAGCCCACTTCAGAAACCTCTTCACAACCCTCTCAAAGCAAGGCAAAACCATCTTCATCTCATCCCACCTCCTAGACGAAGCTCAACGAATCTGCACCCACGTAGGAATGATCAACAGAGGCAAGATGGTCTTTGACGGCCCAATAGCACAGGTGTTGGAAGCCTTCACCCAACAATGGATCATAGAGGCGGAACTGAAAAAAGTAACAAAAAGAATGATCTCAGCCCTCAAAAAACTCGACTACGTGGAAGACGCGAAGGCGGAGGGAAACAAACTAAGGATAGAACTGAAGGAGAAGAAGGACCTTAGAGGCGAAATCTCTTCAGAAATCTTCAAGCGAAAAGGCGTGTTGCTAAGCTTAAACCTCCACAAGATTACGTTAGAAGACGCTTATCTCCGCGCTCTAAAAGGAGGTCAATAAAATGAACGCCCTCAGAAGAGTTGCGGTAATCATTGGCTACGAGTGGAGAAGAGCGTTAGCCAAGAAGTGGTTTTTCGCTCTGGTCATCTTAGCTTTCGTAATCCAAGTATTAGTCTTCGTGGTGTTCAACTTTCTTTTTACCAACCCCTCTCCTAACCTACCTCATATTCTTCAAGCTAATTTGGAACAGATTAAGCCCTTCATGTGGACTGTTGAGGTGTTAACTCCTCAAGGATTTTTTATGTCCCTCATAGTCATCATGATCGCAGGCGGATCTATGGCTGAAGAATACGAACAGGGAACATCCGACATACTGCTGTCCAAACCAATTACAAAACTTGAGTACATGACTGGAAAATATTTGGGCGGTTTATCCCTTTTGAGCTTCGTCACAGCCCTGACGACGATCCTCGGAGCCATTTTAGCCATTGCATTTTTCAGTCCCCAAGAAAGCCTTCAGTTCATCCCGCATATTTACTTGGCTATCGTTTACTCCAACCTCGTTTTCTTGTCGTTAGCCTTTATGTTCAGCGAGGTTTTGAGAAGAACTACACTCTCCTACTTCTCTGCCATTGGCGTATTCATAGCTTCTATGGTGACAAGTGGTGTATTATCTACTGCTCATGCCTTTACAGGGGAACAGCTTTACTTAGATGTTAGCAAATGGCTTCCAGACTGGGGTGCTTCCAACTTCCCTAGTTTTGTGATGGAAAAACTCATGAATGTTCCAAGCACCCCATTCATATCTCCAACGCAGGGAGAATCTGATCTTCTTTTAGCAGGTGCCTTCATAGCAGTGTATACCGCCATCTTCATTATAGTGGCTACCATTAGAATAGTTAGGTCAGATGTTACAAAGAAAACGGCTTAACGATATCTCTAACCTTTCTGTTATATCTCAGCCTTGAGTAAGAACTCTTCCGCGTTTTTGAGGGCTATCTTATAGAATACAAAGGTTACGACGAGGGCTACAACTGCGCTTATGGAAACTGCGACAGTGAGGCTTATTTTTGGTAAGGTCACGGGAATGGGTATGTACCCCATCGCAACTGCGTGTAGAAGGAGGGGAGAGAATATCGCCAACGCCAAGACCAAACATAAGAGCATGTAGATGAAAGCCGTTAACGGCCTAACCATTCTAGGCCTCGGAGCTTCGGTGAAGTCAGCTCCTTTTATTCCTGCTCCGAGGGAAATTGCGCCTAAAGCGAAGATTAGCAGCATGGACTCTATTAACAATGCCATAGCAATGTCTGGCGAAGGACGGGCGACTAGAATTCCAATAACGCTGCACACCAACATTACCACAAATGAGAAGATAATTACAAAGGCATACTTACACTTGACTAGGCCGCGCGCTGTGATGGGCGAAGAAAAGAAAAGCCATACAGACTCACCTTCCTCGCCGATCATCATAAGGCCCAACATACCAGCCATTATAGCTCCCGGCCCAAGAAGTATCATAGCGAAAAGGAACCGAGAACCCCCTAGCGGTACAGGCGTACCATATATTCCCGAATACTGCATCAAGGGTATAAGTATAAAAACCAAAGGCGTTATGAAAATATACATGAGTTCCCGACGTCTCGTAAAAGCCTTGAAATCCTTCTTCATCACAGCTGCCTCCAAGGAGGAAAAACCAAGCTTCCCCAAAAAGCCAACTTTTGGAGCGTAGACTCCTCGCGAAACCGTGATCGCCGGCGGCTCATACAACCCGAATCTGGCGTTCAACTTAACAGCCACGTAGAAGAGAATTAGAATAAACAGAATGGAAGCCAGCGAAAAAATCACAGTTTGTACGAGCAACCCGCTTACAAAAGCAGCCAAAACCACTCCCAACCAGACGTAGGGAACAAACCAAACCGCCTGTTGGGCACCAGCAACAGCTTCGATGAGGGCAATAGAACCTGTGCCAGAAGTAAAAGCAAACCAAACCACGTAGAAGACGATTAAGAAGAGCATGGAACCTAAAAATCTCACCCAAACCGCTGCCTTGCCAGTAGACTTATAAACAGCCCCGATAAGCCGCACCTGCAAAATTCTGAAAATCTCCGTGGTCGTGCTGGCTAGGAAGGCGCTGGCTAGCAAAGCAAAAATCGTAAGGGTGGCGAGAGGCACCTGCTCTAAATAAATTGAGACCGTGGCTACGGCTGAACTCAACAAAATGAGGAAAACCAATGGAAAACCGATGAGGTTAGCTAAGGTTGACGCAAGGGTGTGTTCCTCCCAGGTGATGGGCAGCCAGTAGGGAGGTTGAAGAGAGGCCCTCACCCCCATACGTTGAATTTGCCCCATCATAGTGAAGACTAAACCGAAAATGAGAACCAGACTGGGGAAGGATAGGAAAAGGGAACGGGCGCCCTGGTAAAACAAGTCCCTCAATGCTTGGTCAGCTACTCCGGTATAGAAACTCCCGGCACCTATTCCGATTGCTAATCCTAGGATGCAGGCTCCTCCATACAACAAATACTGAAAAATTCTTCTCTCTCGATATCTTCTTAGCCTTTGACCCCTAATCAGTCTGCCAGCTTTTATGTCAACGCTTATCAGCCGAAGAACGTTCTTCCAGTTCATTTCAGAAGCGCCTCAACCACCTCTCTTACGTCTTCTGTTCCCGTAAGTTTCAAGAAAATATCTTCTAGGTCTGATCCGGGCAGCCTCGCCTTCTGCCTCAGTTCCTTCATGTTGCCTAGAGCCAGCAGTCTTCCCTCGTACATGATGGCGATGCGGTCGCACATGGCTTGGGCAATCTCTAAGATGTGGGTTGACATGATAGTTGTTACTCCTTGTGATTTTAGTTCACGGAGTAGGTCCTTCACGATTCTAGCCGACCTAGGGTCTAGACCGCTTAGGGGTTCATCTAAGAGTAACAGTTTCGGCTTGTGCAGAAAGGCGGAGATAAGCACAATTTTCTGCTTCATTCCTTGAGAATAACCGCTTATCATGTCACCCTCTCTGCCCTCCAGTTCAAGAGCCTCCAAATACTCTTCGATTCGAGCCTTCTTCTCTGACACAGTTAC
>Ga0114921_10001793_pt1 | contig 10038 bp, 8 predicted proteins | sample BentaG_FD_87016 | JGI IMG/M metagenome (GOLD analysis project Ga0114921, IMG submission 87016) | Deep subsurface microbial communities from South Atlantic Ocean to uncover new lineages of life (NeLLi) - Benguela_00093 metaG | ecosystem: Environmental > Aquatic > Marine > Oceanic > Sediment ...
TAGCTTTTACTAAAAAGATGCAATCATTATATCCAGAGAAAATAATTTCCTATATTCCATCAAATTTTTTATCATTTGAGATAAAAAGCCTTTTTGATGAAGATGCCAGAGATATTTATATTGGAAAACTAAAGGGGATTGATACCATCCTCTTAGATGATATTGAGAATGTTGTAAATGATGGAGAGTCCAAATCACTTTTTGTTGCTATTCTGGACAATTTTAAGGAGGAGAAGAAACTCTTAGTTGTGTCGTCCAAGTTACCACCAGAAGAGTTAGATTTAGAAGATAATTATAAAGAGCTCTTTTTATCAGGAACTGTGGTTCCCATTAAACAACTCGATGAGGAAGATAAGAAGGTAATAATCAATAGCCTTTTTACTTGTAAACGGATTTCTTTATCGGATGAGATAAAAGAATTCCTTAGCAAAAATCTTGTTGGAAATTTCATAGATATAAAAAGGAGTGTGGCAAATATCATTAAGAAACTTATCGAAGAGAATCTTGAATTCTCAATGGAAAACGTTTCAGCTTGTATTGGTATTGAAAAACTTGTACTTGAGAAGGAAAAGAAACTGGAAAAAATAGAAGAGTCAAAGCTTCCAACAACTACAGAAGGGAAGATATTACTTTCTGAACTTGACCAAAGATGGCCATACCTGAGTGAAAGAATTTTTGAAGACCACAATCTCGAGTGAATATCTGATGATAAATAAGATTAAAACTGAGATGATATAATGGCGATAAAAGGATCATTCAGAGAGGCAAGCCTTCCGGATGTAATACAACTTCTTTCTATGGGTCTTAAAACAGGTATTTTGACAGTAACAGAAAAGGAACATTTTGGTTCTATTACATTTTTTAAGGGTAACATCGTTGATAGTTATTTAATAAATAGAAAGAACAGAATAGGCGAACTTCTGGTTGCTTCCGGTGAGATGACCGAAGAACAGCTTTCCGGGGCACTTGAGATACAGAAGAGAACCGGTGAAAAGATAGGAAAAATCATATTAAAAGAAAAATTTGTTAGAGAAGATTCTCTTATTAAGTACTTAAGGCGCCAGATAAAGGAGACAATTATTACAATGATGACCTGGGAAAACGGTTACTTTAATTTTGAACCACGGTTTGCAGATGTTGATGATGAGATTATTGCAGTTAATCCAGCGAGTCTTCTCTTAGAGAGTGCGAGACACGTAGATGAACTTTTAGTATTTTCTCTTGATATTCTTAGGGAATCATCTATTCTAAAACCAACTGCGTCCAATGATGACATTTTAAGTCTTAATGAGAAGGATAGAAAGGTTTATTCTTTGATTGACGGAGAGAAGACACTCGAGGTTATTATTGAATTCTCTCCTTTTGATACATTTGAAACAAAAGAGATTGTATCATCGTTTGTACAGAGAGGATTCTGTTCTATTATAGAAAGAATCGCTGCTCTTAGGATTGATGAAAAGATAACAGAGCATCTAAATCTCGGTATAGCATTCTTAAAAACCCAACTCTATAATGAAGCAGAGCGGGAATTCAAACATATTATTAAGTTAAATCCTAAAGATAATGAAGCAAGATTTTATCTCTCCGTCACTCTTATTAAGACAAAGAATTATAAGGAAGCAGAAGAACTGCTTCGTAAACTTATCAAAGAAAACCCCGATGTTCCAATGTATATGAATAATCTTGGATACATACTCAGCGTTAAGGATCGGACAGATGAGGCACTTGAGTTTTTTAAGCAAGCATCGAAAATGAAGTCATCAGGAATTCCTATATTAAATATGGCTATTATTCTTTTCAAGAAAGGTGACCTTAATGCCTCAAAGGATTATCTTGAAAAAGCACTCAAGATAGATGATAAGCTGATTTTACCCCATTTCTTTCTTGCACTAATTAATGTACTTTTAGGGAATCTTAAAAATGCAATCAGTGAGATTAAGTATATCATGAAAAAAGAACCAGATATACCAGTACTTTATTATAATCTGGGCGTTATAACAGAGAATGTGGGAAATTTTGAGGAGGCAGAAGAAAATTATAAGAAAGCCCTTGACCTGGCACCCAATTACATAGAACCACGAATAAGACTCGGTGAATTATATTACAGAAATGGAGTATACACTTCAGCACAGAAATCCTTTAAGATGATTACAGATGCAGGTCTTGGCAATGCGGAGATATTTCTTAAAATGGGAAACATCTATTATAAGATGGGGCAGAAGGTGAGGGCACTTGAACAATGGAAGAAAACATTAGAACTCGATCCTCAGAATGAAATTGCAAAGAGGAACATAGAGATGGTAGGTGAGTGATAGGGTTGAAAGAAGAGTGATGATGGAAACCCTCTCTGGAATTTAATGCTTCATGCTTGAAGTGAGTGCATCTGACCTTTCAGTTTTATTAGTTTAAGAATGTTTTAGTTCAATGAACGAAGAGTTTGAGGTATTAAAAAGGATAATAAATGAAAAGCTTGGTTTCTTTCCGGAAAGATATAAAAAGAGACCACTAAGAAGAAGAATCGCAGTTAGAATGAGATATAATAAGATGAATTCATATCTTGAATATGCAAAACTACTTGAACGGGATACAAAAGAGCAACGCTTATTACATAAAACCCTTACCATTAATGTTTCAAAATTTTTTAGAAATTATGAAACTTTTAGAAAAATTAAAGAGGTTGTTCTACCTCAGATATTAAGAGAAAATGAAAGGAGAGGTGGATTAATTAAGGTATGGTGTGCGGGATGTGCTACGGGAGAAGAAAGTTATACTATTGCGATGCTTCTGGATAAATTTTTAAGTGAGAGGAAATCATCTACACATTTTTCTGTAATAGGAACAGATATAGATAACGATAGCTTGAATACTGCTCGAATTGGATGCTATAGAAATGGGGTTTTTGATGAGACACCAGAATATTTTCTTAATATGTATTTTAAGAAAGATGAGAAGATCTGTGTTTTGGATAAGATAAAAGAAAAGGTAAAATTTGTAAAGCTTGATATTGAAGAAGAAGATATAGAACTAAGAGAACTGGATCTTGTCCTATTCAGAAATGTTCTTATTTATATGGAGAAGACTTTCCAGGAGAAAACCCTATCAATGATTTACAATAGATTAAACGAGAAGGCATTCTTAGTTCTTGGAAAGGTGGAATACCTTGTTGGTGAAACGAAATCACTGTTCAATATAGTCGATTCACGGGAAAGGATTTATAGAAAGTGTTAAACGCTCAAACAATAAAGGTTAAGATAGCAGATATTGTAGTAGGCTCAAGTCCATATATTCTAAGTACATACGGATTAGGTTCTTGTGTGGCTGTAATGTTATACGACCCTCTTACAAAGATTGGTGGGATGAATCATTTCCTTCTACCCACAAGGTCAATTGCTAAAAGTGACGAAAACCTTGCAAAATTTTCTGACACTGGGATTGAGATTCTTATCGAAAGGATTAAAGATTTGGGTGCAAAGAAGGAAAGACTCATTGCAAAACTTGTTGGCGGTGCAAACATGTTCCCAACGCTTACTAAGAATTCAATCGGACAGAAGAATGTCAATGCTGCTATAGAGGTTCTTAAGAAGCATTCAATAAGTGTGCTATCAAAGGATACAGGTGGAAGCTGGGGTAGGTCGGTTGATTTCCATCTGTCCAACGGTAAGGTCGTTGTCAAGTCATATAAGAAAGGGATCAAAGAGATTTGACTAAACAAATCCGCGTCATTATCATAGAGGATTCAATACTAATGATAAATGTCATAACTGATATGCTTAACAGTGACCCAAGGTTACAGGTTATCGGCTCTGCAAGAGATGGCAAAGAGGGTATAGTAAAAATTATTTCGCTAAATCCTGATGTGGTTACTCTTGATATGGAAATGCCTGTGATGAATGGAATTGATTTCTTAAAAAACATCATGAGGGTCCACCCCGTTCCTGTTGTGATGCTCAGTGCTTACACAAAAGACGGTGCAAGAGAAACCATTGAGGCACTTAATCTTGGCGCTGTTGATTTTGTTTCAAAACCTTCTGGTAGTATCTCGGTTAATATGAGAGAAGTTAGAAAAGAACTTATTGAGAAGATTATTCGTGCCTCAGCAATAAGAAGGGAGAAGTTAACATGTCTTCCACAATATGAGGCTTGTACTTTTGAGTATACCCCATCTCGCTCTAATAGAAGGATTATCATAATATGTACTTCAACAGGAGGACCACGAGCACTCGGTGTTGTCTTCTCAGTCTTGCCTAAGAATCTGAATGCTTGTATCCTTATTATTCAACATATGCCAGAGCAATTTACACCTTTACTTGCTGAAAGACTTAATAAAATTTCACCTCTCGATGTTAAAGAAGCAAATGGTGGTGAGTTGTTAAAGGAGGGCAAGGTTTACGTTGCACCAGGCGATAAACATATGGAAGTTACTCAGAATGGGAAAATTCTCTTAACAAATAAACCAAAAAAACATGGTGTTAGACCGTCCTGTGATATAACCTTGAAGTCTATTGCAAGTTTTGGCGAGAGGGTTCTTGCAGTTGTTCTTACAGGTATGGGCAAGGATGGCTCTGAAGGTTTATTCGAAGTAAAAAAATCAAAAGGTAAGGTTATTGTTGAAGATGCATCAACATCTGTAATTTTCGGTATGCCCAAGGCAGCGATTAAGACGGGTTATGTAGATAAAGTCGTTCCACTTTGTGAAATTGCAAAAGAGATAATAGATTTCGCAAGATGATGGAAGAGAAAAATATGGATAATTTTGAGAAACTGATACTCGAACTCAAAGAAAAACTTAAAGAAGCAAAATCTGGTGACAAACCTTCACTCTATGCTGAGAAGGTCGAATATGTTTATAATCTTGTAAAAAGTTACAGGGAGAGACTTGAACGTATAGAGAAAAAAATGGAAGAATATCTTGATGAGAAGGAAAAAGTAGTAGAACAAAAAAAAGAAGAGATACTCAAAGGTTTTGTACAATCAATGAGCATATCAAAAACAGATATTTTAACATTGATTGATAAAGGGTGGAATTTCATTGCCTCCGGTGATTATGCTGAGGCAGAGAAGGTTCTTGAGCCTGCCCTGAAGAAAGCTCCAAACAATGTGAAGGTCTTGAAACTCCTTGGGTGGGCATATATGTACACAGAAAAATTTGATAATGCATTACTCCTCTACCAGAAAGTTCTGAATATACATCCAACTGATGAGATGGCAAGAAATAATCTTGGATATATTTGCTACAAGAAAAAGATTTTTGGGGAGGCGATAGAACACCTTTCAAAGGTAATAAAAACAGGTAAGGATGCGAGTGCTTCACTCTACGCAAACTATTATCTTGGATTGATATATTTTGAAAGGAATATGTATAATGATGCAATCCATTTCTTTGAGAGGTCATTAGAGATAGGACCCAATCTTTTTGAGGCAAAATATTATTTAGCACTATCATTTTATGGGAAAGGTAATGAGGTGAAGGCAAAGAAAATATGGAAAGAGATGGTGAAAGAAAATCCTCATAATAGATGGTCTCAACTTGCAAAGGAGAAACTTAGTAAAAACAGGTAGAATAGGGACAGAACTCAGATGACTGAAGACAGAAAATAGAGTAAAGAGTGAAGAGTAGAGAAATGAAAGGAATGGAAGCTGGATATATGTTGATGTCGGTGTGGCTGTAAGTAATCGCCTTAAATAACTTGGAACGTTTGAGCATTTGAAGCGTTAATTTATTGAAATATTTTTATTGACATTTGATAATTGTTGATATATTATATAAAAAAATAAAGAAGGAGTAAACAATGAGAAAAATAGTACTAATAATGGTTTTAGTCCTTTCTTTTTCGAGCTTGATTTTCTCACAGAATCAAGTAAAAAAGTCTCTTCCTCCCTGGCTCTTTGACAATAAAAGATTTTCAATGGATCACTCTATCGGTTTTTCATATAGTTCATATGATGGTTCATTGAGGTCACTTTACAATAACTATTTTACATACAGGGTTTCTCCCCAACTAACACTGGTTGGAACTGTGGGTTATTATAATAGAGGATTAAGAATGAGTAGTTTTGGGAGTATGCTTCATGGGTTTGGGTTCGAATATAAGCCAAATTCAAATCTCCTTTTCCATTTTCATTATGAGGGAGTAACACCGATTAAGAAGACATCAGGGAGTAAGCAGTAAATAGTAAATAGCATAAGGTAGAAAGCTTGAGAAAATAGTAGGGGCGTTCAATTGAACGCCCCTACATACTTAAAGCGAATGAAATACTGTAGAAATATGAAGGTAGGATTTCTCCAGTTTAATCCAGCATTTGGTAAGGTTGATGAGAACCTTAAAAAAGTAAAAGCTCTTATCAATGCTTCTACCTGCGACCTCCTTGTCCTTCCGGAACTATTCACTACAGGATATACATTCAAGACAAAAACAGAGGTAATAAAATTTGGTGAGTCGGTTCCCAATGGTAAAACAGCGAAATTTCTTAAGCGAATTTCCACTGAGAAAAAGATGTCTATAGTTGGTGGTTTTGTGGAACGGGATGGTAAAAAGGTCTATAATTCCTCTTTTCTCTTCCTTGAGAATGGACGACATTATGTCTACAGAAAGAAACATCTATATCGCTATGAAAAGAGGCTTTTTGATACTGCATACGAACCTTACAGGGTTTTTTTATTAAATAATGGTGTAAAGGTCGGACTCATAATCTGTTTCGACTGGCTTTTCCCTGAGGCTATAAGGCGGTTAGCACTTTTGGGCGCACAGATTATATGCCATCCAGCGAACCTTGTAATGTCCTACTGTCAGGATGCTATGATTACAAGGGCTTTAGAGAACAGAGTTTTTATTATTACTGCTAACAGGACGGGAACAGAGAAGAGAGGAAGGTTTGAAAATAGGTTTACTGGGATGAGCCAGATTATTTCACCCGAAGGGAGGATTCTTTTGAGAGCAGGAGAAGATAATGAAATCGTCTCCGTTGTAACTATCAATACGGTCGCTGCGTTGAATAAATTTTTAAATCCTCTGAACAATATCTTTGAGGACAGAAGAAAAGATCTTTATTAAAGAGACATATGATTACACAGATTCTTAAAAACGATTTCACAGATTTGTAGTTTTTTTAAGAATCTGCAAAAAATACTTGACAAAACAGATGTTATACCTTATATTGCCCTATCAATAATGTAATTTTGAATATTTTAATTAGAAAGGAGGTGATGAGTAATCATAGTTTTTTATAACATTTATACTTATAAAGATTTGATGAATAACGAAAGGAGGATTACATGTTAAGAAGGATTATTTCAACAATCCTATTATTTACAGTTATTTCCGTTATTTCGCTTGGTGCATTCACAAATACATCTTTTAGAAATGCATCGACTGCGTATCTTCTTGAAGATGATTATGACCTCTGGCTTGGTCCCTACCCACTCCCTGATCCTGCACGTTTACCACTGATTGAAGGGTCAAGGCTTTATACAAACCTGAGTAATCTTGTGGATAAAGGCGAAGAACCATTTTCCAACTACACCAATAACTACTTCCTCATTGGTGGATCAACAACACCACTTTTCAACTTAGGTCACTTTGGTATTGTCATTGATAGATACAACGATAAAGAAGCCTTGTACACAGGATTAGATGATATGGATGGTTTTCCCATAGACGGTTACGGTCATGTTGTCTATAGCGAATTTTTTGATGATGACACTAACGGAACATACGATAGAAGGACTGATGTGGAAGAGACAAGGGAGGCCTGGACTGATGAGGGCACCAAGGATTTTATTTTAGGCTTTGGCAAGGACTTAGATGGAAAACTCCTGGGTCTTTTCTACAAGTTAAATATGACAAATACTGAAGAATATGGCTACGATATGGGTATGCCTGTTAACTTTACGTTTGACTCTACTGATTTCAATCTTGAATCAGGTAATAGAACATTCACAGAGAGCCGTGTTGGGACAGGTTCAGCAACCAATGATATGATGGATCACCTCTTTGGTCTATCCTTCTGGAAATATCTCAATGAAACAAGGGCGTTCGGTCTGCACTTTGGATACGGTATGTTTTCAGGTACTTCCAAAGATGTTAGGGACGAAACAGATAACTGGAACGGTAGTCCAGACGACCCGAGCATCACCGATACGTATACAATGACAGAGGAATATGAAGATAATATACCATATAAAGGCAATTCTATGACAGGATGGCTCTCGTACATCCATGACTGGAATGAAATAACTCATCTGAGATTTGACGCCTCTTACAATAGAAGTTCTTTTGAGATAGAGAACGATGCAAGGGGTTACTACAGTATTATTGGCAGTAGGATAGCAGCAGATAACCATACAGAAGCCACCAACGGTTCAGAGACAACAGAGATAACTGGTGATGGTTCAATGCAAACAGTAAGTATAGGAGGAAAGGTTATCTATGACCTTACAGAGAAGGTCAAATTTGCATTTGGATTGAATTTCCTTTCAAGGAGAATGGATTCTACAAGGGTTGAATCAGAGGATGCAAGGTTTGTCTTTACATACGATGATGGTGATAATGAACCGAATGATAACGATGACTATACGCAAACTACTACATATTCCAGTACTGTTCAGACAAAGACCACAGAGGGAATGAGTAGTATCAGTTTTCCTGTCTGTGTGGAATTCAATGTGAAAAAACCCCTTGTTTTCAGACTTGGCGCAATACATTCCATCAACCTTACCGAGACGACCACGAACATGGATCTTATTGATGCATCTCCTGGGCTTGTACATACAGAACGTGGAGATGGAACGGTAACTGATGTTTTTATTGATAATCCAAACCTTGAAGATATTGGTTCATCTGAGGATATTACCGTTTCTTCCAGTAACACTACCTATACGTACGGATTGGGGTATACAGTTAGTGAAAATCTTCAGATTGATTTGATGGGATTTTCAGACCTAACAGATCTCTCCAACTGGAGGGTATCCGCAACGCTGAAGTTTTAATAATAAAAAGATTATAAGGAGGTGAAAAGATGTTTAAAAAAACAATGATGATTATTGTAATAATTGCTATTGCTCTTATGCTTATCTTTGGTTGTGGTAAAGAGGATAATCCTTTCGACCCTAATAGAGGAGGATACAACGATACGCCGCAGGAAAATCTTTCCTTTATCGATATAACTGCTTTAGATCCAGGTATCGATGGGGAAATAGTGGATGTTGACCCTTCAACAGGCGAGATTATCATCTATTTTTTGGATTTTATGGATGCAAGTACAGTTAATACATCCAATATTATTGTCAGGGATACAACAAATGGTACCTCAATAACCGGTGCAACATTAACATACTATCCAGAGATAAAAAAGGCAGTTTTCAGAGGTACATTCAGTGATAATGCAGTGTTTGTTGTCACACTTAAAAGCGATCTAAAGAATAATGCAGGTATTCAACTGGATGGTAATGATAATGGATTAATTGACGGTTCGCCTTACGATGATTACAGATATAGACTCTATACAGGGACCGGGAATGTTGGAGACGTTGATTTTGTCCATCCCGAGATAGATTCGGTAATCCCCGGTACAACGAATGGTGTTGATACATTACCGACCATTACTGTTCGGTTCACGGATAGTGATATTGATACAACTACGCTGACATTGAGCAACTTCAATCTGATGAAGACATCCAATCAGGTAGCTGTCTCCTGTACCCTTCTTACAGCAGCTTCGAATTACATCATCTTTCAACCAAGGAGTAAGCTTGACGAGGCAACGCAGTACACCGTTACAGTAAATTGTGCAAGTGTTTTCGATACATGTGGAAATGTTCTTCTTGGATTTGTAGGTGAAAACGATGGTTGGGTAGCAAATATCCCTGATTATACCTGGGATTTTATCACTGAAGCAATAGATACATTGCTCGATGGTGAACCTCCGAAGGTATCCATTGCCTATGTTTCTGGAGAGGAACTTGTTGTTAGATTTGATGATGATATGGATACATCCACGTTCACAACAACAAACATTAAGGTTTTTAATAACGCTACCAAA
>Ga0114921_10001794_pt1 | contig 10037 bp, 13 predicted proteins | sample BentaG_FD_87016 | JGI IMG/M metagenome (GOLD analysis project Ga0114921, IMG submission 87016) | Deep subsurface microbial communities from South Atlantic Ocean to uncover new lineages of life (NeLLi) - Benguela_00093 metaG | ecosystem: Environmental > Aquatic > Marine > Oceanic > Sediment ...
CTTATCATGCCTTCTAGTTTTTATTATGAATTTAGATTGAAAATTCATGATGCAAATATGAGAGCGAAAGAGAAAATAAAAAAGGTTGCTAAGGAATTTGAGAAAACTTTTGGCAGAAATTATGGTAATGGATTAATTCAAGAATATAAAATGGATAATGTAAATGTAGGAGTAATTATTTATGGAGATTTGGCTTTACAAATGGAACAAGCGGTAGATGATTTAAGAGATGAAGGGTATAAAGTTGGGATGGTGAAATTGAGGCATTTTAGACCATTTCCAACAGAAGACATAATTGAAGCTGCTAAAAAGGTGAAAGTTCTTGGGGTTATAGATAGAGCAACAGCTTTTGGTTCTCAAACTGGAGGACCAGTGAGTTGTGAAGTTAAAGCAGCTCTACATGAAACTAAAGGAACTGCAACAGTATTACCAATAATTAATGGACTGGGGGGAAGAGAAGTTACACTTGAACAACAAAAAAATCAATTGATAAAGTTAGTCAAATATAATGAAACTGGAGAATTTCCAAAAGATATTATTCATGGAACTCTCTGGGATGGTTTATTAGAGGTTGAATAAAGGAATGGTTAAATTAAAAGAGGCCTTAGAATCTTGCCAGGAAGAATATTTTCTTCCAGGGAATTCTTGTTGTGCGGGATGTGGCTTAGAAATCGCCCTTAGATGGGCGATAAAAGCGTTAGGACCTAAGATAGCTCTAGTAACACCAGCTTCCTGCTTAAATGTTGTAGTAGGATTATGGCCTAAAACAGCACCAAATTTCCCATTTACAAATATGGCTTTTGCAGCGGGTGCAGCGGGTGCGACAGGTATGTCTGCTGCTTTCAAAGCGAAAGCTTATAGATTTCCGGGTAAGGGTTGGGATGAGATAACTGCAATTACCTTTGCTGGAGATGGTGGTACTGCTGATATTGGAATTCAAGGTTTAAGTGGAGCAGCAGAAAGAAATTCTGATCAAATTTATGTTTGTTACGATAATGAAGCATATATGAACACTGGTATTCAAAGATCTTCAAGTACTCCACATGGTGCATGGACAAGCACAACCACAAAGGGAAAAGATCGCTTCAAGAAGAATCTTCCCGCAATTATGGCGGCTCATGATATGCCTTATGTAGCTACTTGTTCTATTAGTGAACCACTTGATTTATATGATAAATTTAAAAAAGCTAAATCGATTAAAGGCTGTAGATATATCCATATTATGGCTCCTTGTTGTACTGGATGGGGATATAATTCTGAAGATACAATAGAAATAGCTCGATTAGCTGTAAAAACTGGTTCATGGATTTTATATGAAGTAGAAAATGGAATTATGAAGTTATCAAAAGCAAGTAGACCACTATTGGATCCTTCTAAGAGAACTCCACTGATGGATTATCTTTCTAAACAAAAAAGATTCGCAAATATTTCAGAAAAGGACTTAATCGAACTCCAAGAATACTTAGATCATACATGGAAACGTATAGAAGCTGATTTAAGTTGCCAAGAACAATATCCAAAATAATCTTTATATATTTAGTTGTTTCATCTTTTATAATTAATTTCAATTTTTAATTGAGCTCAAATGGGATTTTTAATAAGACTGGCTGGGAAAGAGTTAAAAGATACTGAGTTTTATTTACAAATCGCGGTAGAGAACATAATCGAAGGAAAAATAATTGCTTTTCCTACTAATTCTGTTTATGGTATAGGAGGTGATCCACAAAATCTTGATGTTGTTGAGCGAATATTTGAGATAAAATTTCGGGATCGATCTAAAGGATTTTTATTACTCGTTTCTGACTTTGAGGAAGCTTCTAAAATAGTTGAATTTAATGAAGTTGCTAAAAAATTAGCGGATAAATATTGGCCAGGACAATTAACTCTAATTTTAAAAAGAAAGGAACCAAATATAATCCCCTTAGAAGTATCAGCTCATCAAGATGCATTAGGTTTAAGAGTTCCTGAGAATAAAATCATTTTAAAGATTTTAAGGATATTAAAGGAGAAAGGGTATTTAGGGGGGATTATAGGGACTTCTGCTAATTACTCAGGTGAACCCCCTTCTATTAGTGGAGATGAAGTAGTAAAAAAATTATTAAGCCCAATAGATTTAATAATAGATGGAGGGAAATCAAAATCAAAAACCCCTACAACAATTATCGACTGTACCACTCAAGAGTTAAAATTTTTGCGAATTGGAAAGATTTCCAGAGAAGAAATAAATGATTATTTGTCTAGTTTTCAATAAGAAATAAGAGTGTGATAAAATTGAAAAATTTTAACTTGCTAGTCTCAACATCTAGATTCAATGAAATTAATGCGAAGGCAGAACTTTGGTTTACACTATTAATATGCGGTGATGATTATCCGATTATCTCAAGATTAAATTTTCCGGGATTGGTAACAGGTTTAACCAATTTGAGTACTAAAGAGGTAGTTTTAAAAATTAAGAAAATTTTAGAAAAAGATCCTTATTTTTTTCAATATATTTTAAAAATAATTCCAATAGATTTTGTTTGTGAGACAAACTCTCAAGTTATAAATCAATTAGTAGAATTGCATTATAGAGATTATCTTAATGATACAGATTCTTATAAAATAACATTAAAACGTAGGAAACATGAGCAAATTGAAAGAGTCAATTTTATACAAAAACTTGCTAAAAACATTCCTAATAAAGTAGATCTTGAAAACCCTGATAAATTTATTAGAATAGAGATTCTGGGCAGTATTTGTGGAATATCATTTCTGTCAAAAGAGGATATTATTTAAATTAAAATTTATATAGAGTGAAATTAATCAACTTTTAGCTTCTCTGTATTTAAAAGAGCCATTTTTTCACATAATAAATCATGAAGAGCCATATACATGGCGTTTAAATTATAATCTAATTGTTTTTCGTTAAAGTTGTGAACTCCATAGGATTTTAAAATAGAGGAGAGTTGTTTATTGGAGATCTCATAAAAGTTTTGAATCATGTTGAATTTTTCAACTAATTGGTCGTTTATTGTTATATCTATTTCATAAGCGTTTAAATTTAGTAATATATTATTGTTAATCTCTTTTAAATTATTTACTGAGGAAATAATACAAGATATTAAGTAATTCTTTTTTAAATCAATATCAGTAATCCCAAAAGCATCAATTCCTTTACTAATTTGCCGATTAGTTGATAAATATAGGAATATTTCAATATTTCTTTTATTTGAAATATTTAAATTTTGAAGAAATGCCTTTTGTAGATAATATCCTGCTGTAAAGATATGATCTTGGTTTAAAATATATTTACTCTTGATAAGTTGTATAGTTGAGTTTAAAAATTTATTTTGAATAGCGTCAATTTTATCAAAAATAAGATCTTCAGCTTTTTTCTCATCAGTAATTTTATTTATCTCAAGAAATTTCTTTAGATCGATCCTAATTTGATTTATCCCAACAAAATAGTGTAAATTTAAATCTTTAATTTTAAATTCCTTTACAATCATACTATCAATTCCCAACTTAGCCAATCTGGCATGATTGCGAAATTAATTCGAACTATAATTGAAATTATTAAAAATGATAATAAATATAATGTAAAAATCCAATCTTTAAATGAATATTTTATTGTATAATAATATGTACGTTCCTTTTTGCTTCCAAATGCTCTAGATTCAAGAGCTTCTGCTACATTGAAAGCTCTTTTTATAGAACAAATTATTAAGGGAATTAATAGGGGAAAAAGGTTTTTAATTTGATTGATAAGCCCACTTTTTTGCATTTCATATCCTCGACTTTGTTGAGCATCTATAATATTTTGTGCTTCAGTTGCAATTGTAGGGATAAATCTGAAAGCTAATGATAAAGAAAAGGCAAATTCATAAGGAAATTTCATTGATATTAAAGATAATGCTAAATCATTGGGATCAGAAGTCAAGAAAAAGATTGAAAAAGCCGATACCATTATGCAAATTCTAATAATCATTGAAATTGCAAATGATAATGACAGAAAAAAAGTATTCATTATTATTATAATAAGAATTAAATATGATAAGCCTTGGATGCTTTTAAGCCATTGTTTTATTAATTTTCCTGCCAAAATAAGAGGTATTAAACTCAAGAAGATTAAGATTAAAGGAATGATTTCAGTAAAAAGTAAAGCACTAATAGAGTATATTAATGCAAATATTAATTTTGCTCGTGGATCCAAGTTATGGATGAATGAATCTTTTTTCATGAACTTAAAAGCATTGAGAAATTCTAAAGACATTTAATCATTACCCTCCACAATCTCACTGGTTTTATTTTTTATAAAATCTCTAATGAAATTGATCAATTTATCTTTTGAAAATAAGTCATTTGGACATTGAATTCCTGATTTTTTTAAAGCTAAATTAAGTTGATGAGTTTGGGGTAATATTAAAGATGCTTTTTCAACTAATATTTGATTGCCTAATACTTTTTCTGTAGGCCCATCAGCCAAAATTAGTCCATCTGCCATTAAAATCGTTCTTGGTATATGTTCATTGGCAAATTCAATGTTATGAGTAACTATTATTATTGTTTTTCCTTTCTTCCTTTTATTTTTAATTAAATTAATTAAAAATTCTATTTCTCTTCCATCTTGTCCCAATGTAGGTTCATCAAATACTATAATATCAGGATCTCTGCAGATTATGGAAGCCAGAGCTAATTTTTTTGCTTCTCCACCAGATAAATTAAGTGGAGATCTATTTCTATACTTTTCAAGGTTAAATTCTTTTAATATTTCATTTGTCTTGTTTTGAATTTCTTCTTTAGTGAACTCAAAACTTTTTAATGAGAATTCAATCTCATCCTTTACAGAGTTTGAAAATAATTGATGCAATGGATTTTGAAAAATTACACCTACTTTTTTAGATAAAGTTGCTATACTTTTAGAAGCAATATTTTCGCCATAAAGGTATATTGCTCCATTTGTTGGACGGATTAACCCATTTAAAGTCCTGATTAGAGTTGTTTTTCCAGCTCCATTCTTACCCATTATTCCTATTAATTCTTTATTATCGATTTTCAAATTAATATTTCTTAATGCTTTGGTCCCGTTAGGATAAGTAAAATCTACATTATCTATAAGAATTAAGGGTAATTGTTTCTCTATATCCTTCACCAACCTGTTTAATCATAAACCTTTTAAATAATTGATTACCTTAGAAATGGAAGCGGGTATATATTGATTAAATAATTTCTCTTCTTTTAATTGATTGAAAATTGAATAAATGACAGGTTTATTTAATCTTAATGTTTGAAAATTAATACCATTAATAATTTTATTACTATTATCATGTTCAATTAAGTTTCCGTCTTTCATTAAAATTAATTCATCTGCATATGGCAGGATTAAATCTAAACGATGTTCACTAATCAATATAGTTATCTGTTTTTCTATTTGAATTTCTTTTAACAATTCAATTATTTTTTTTGCCATATAAGGGTCCAATAAAGCAGTAGGTTCATCTAAAACAATGATTTTTGGTTCTAGTACTAAAATAGAAGCAATAGCTACTCTTTGTTGTTCACCACCACTTAATTCAAAGGGTGCTTTATTTAAAAGGTGTTCAATTTCTGTTATTTTAGTAACTTCTTTTATTTTCTTAGAAATTTCTCCAGATTCAATACCCAAATTCTCTAAACCGAAGGCAATTTCATGCTCTACATTCATTGCAACTAATTGATTCTCAGGATTTTGAAACACAATGCCAACTTCAGTAGATAAATCTGCGATTGCCGTTATTGTTGTATCCTTTCCAGCGACTTCAACACTTCCCCTATAAAATCCTGAATAAAATTGAGGGATTAAACCATTCATGCATCTAATTAACGTTGTTTTACCAGATCCCGTTTCTCCACAGAGTAATATAAACTTATTGTCTTCGATCTTTAAATTAATATTGTTTAATGCATACTCTTCATTCCCTTTATATCGATAGTAGAAGTTTTTATATTCAATTAAAGTCATGCTTACAGAAAATTCATTTCCACTTTTGATTATTAATAATATCTATTCATTTAAAACTTGTTTAATTTTATCAATGATTTTATCTAAAATATTTTTTACTTCCATTTTGCAAGTTAAAGATGCCGCACCATCATGTCCACCACCACTTCCTCCACAATATTCTGATATTTCTTCTAAAATCTTGCCAACATGTAAACCTGTTCTTAAACAAAGGTTTTTTTTTGCCCTTATTGTAATTATTGATTCTAACTTTTCTTTTGAATGTACAATACCAATATCAAATCCTACTTTAATCAACATCGATGCAATATTAGATCCGTAACTACTAACATTTGTTATTCCAATTAAATAATCTCCTTCACGATATAGTTCAACTCTTTGTAAGCCCTTTATTTTTGCTATTTTCTCAGACAGATCTACCTCTGTCTCAAGTAATAATTTTATATCTTGAATATCTAAATCATTATCCAATAAGTTACTTACGTTTTTAATGGTTCTATTGTTTCCATATCTAAAGTAACCTGTGTCTGTTAAAATAGCAGCAGCTATAAGATATCTAATTGGAAGGGTTAATTTTAAGTTATTCTTTTCAAACAATTCTAAGATTATTTCTGCCGTAGAAGAAAAGATCTCAAATATTAAATTCAATGGATTTAAAGTATCTAAATTATTTTTCTTTTCTATATAATGATGGTCTATAAAAATAAAGGGAATTTTAGATCCTGAAATTTCGAAATTTCTATCTAAAGCTGTTTGGCTTGTTTTATTCGTATCTAATATTAAACAGACGTTAAAATTTGATAAATTAATGGATTTCTCATAAAAAAAGTTAAAATCAAGGAACTTTTCACAGAATTTTTTCATAAATTCTTTTGTAGGTTTTAAAAGGTCTGAAAAAATTATAGAGACTTGTTGATTTTCAAAGTATTGGTTTAAAAAATATTTTAACCCATAGCAAGATGCTAAACCATCAATATCAACTAAATCATGAGTTGTAATCAAAATTTTTTTATTTTTTAAATATGCTAGAAAAGCACTAAATTCATTAGTGAACATAAATTTGAAAAATCAATTATTATATTATTAAAATTATTTAGAACCTAATTAATTAAGTTTTTTTATATAAATAGAAAAGTTAATTTAAAATTAAAAATTAAGATTATTAAATTAGTTATCAAGGTTATTCATGCCTGTAATTTGAAGTGATTTGAATGCCCAGTAAAAAGGTTGGAATCAGTGGTCGGTTTAAGGCGAGATACGGTGCTACTCTCAGAAAAAGATGGAGACTGATCATGGAAAAACAAAAAGTTGATAGTATACGATGCCCTAAATGTGAAACAAGAGGATCAATTTATCGTGTCTCTGTAGGTATTTGGCATTGTAAAAAGTGTAACGCAAAGTTTACTGGTGGTGCTTATAATATAGAAACACCTCGAGGTGCAGAATCTTTTCGCGTTGCAAAACGCAAGCAGAGAGAATTAGAAGTAATTGAGGAAGAATGAATCCAACTAATTATTTTACAATAAAAGCTACAATTGAAATAATATTTAAGAATCCTCAATTACTTGATATTTCTTATAACTCTTTCTCCCCAGAATTCAAGAGGTTACAAACAAAGAGATCAGTAGTTTTAATGGAAAAAAAGAGTAATAATTCTTTATCATTTCAAATAGAGAGTCAAGATATTACTGCTTTTAGAGCAACTTTAAATGAGATCATAAGTTTTGGGAAAATAATTGATAATACATTAAAAATTACTGATAATTCATAGGAAAAGGATTTATTATTTAATATATAAAATAATTTATTGATATAATAAACATAGAGTAATGGAAAAGTATGACTATAAATCTGAATGAGTTAGATGAAGAACAAAGAAAGAAAATAATTAATTTAAACAATCTACAACAATCCTTTGAATTTATAACAACTCAAAGAATTCAGCTTGAAAGCAATCTCAGGGATACAGAGATAGCTATAGAGGAGTTAGAAAAAATTAACCCAGATGATGCGGTATACAAGGTAATAGGAGGAATTTTGTTAAAGAGTGAGAAAAATAAATTATTAGATGAGAAAAAAAGTTTGAAAGTTACTTTGGAGATGCGATTGAAAACATTGAAGCAAAAAGAAGAACGTGTAAAGAATCAAATCGAGACTATGAGAAAGTCTCTACAAGCCGACTTTCAAGCTAAAGGAGATTAACTGGAGGAATTTTTATTTTTGAATTTCTCACATACTATTTTTTTCCAGTGCATTAGTATATTAAATAACTTGAATTTTTTATTCTCTTTTTGCTTAAATAAGTTTAAAAAAAAAATTTAGTTTAAAAAAATTATTTATATTTCGCTTTATATTGCCAAAGATTCAAATCTTTTCTAAGTTTCTTACCAATTTCTAATGATTTGTCACCTAACATTTTAAGAGCATCTATGGAAAAGGTAGCAGCTCCACTTTTTTGAATTGAAGTTATCTTATCTTCTGTAACTGATATTGAAATTCTACCATCACACACTAATTCTTCCGGTAAATTGGGGTCTAAAAAGACAATATCGCCAATTTTGCCATAAGTAATTACTATAGGTAATTCATTTACTATTGATTCTCCAGTAAAATATTTACCTGTCCACTCAAGATTACCATTCTCAACTTTTCCTTCAGGAATATGAGCTGATATTAATGTTGTAAGAGCACTTATTCCTCCTGCATCAATTAGATTTCCATCATAATTTATAACATACATATCAATAAATAATATATATACAGCTTCATTTTCTTTGATACAAAGCTTCTTAGTCTGAACACAATCTGCATGTCTAATTCCACGATCAACTACCCTAGCTAATTCAATTGACTGTGCATCAGGGGGTCCCCTTTCAAATAGGGGAGAGGCTAGAGGTAACAATTCAGCCATGACAGTACAAACTCCTTCATTTGGAAGATCGGGAAATGGTTTACCAACTTCATATTTCAAGCCTGTAATTATCCTTGTTTCACCAAGACAAACATCTGCAGAACCTTCAGCTGAAGAGATTATATCGCTTTGTATTTTAAACTTACGGTAATCCCAAAGCCCTCTACCATCAATTCTCTCTTGCTTTCTTAAATTATTTATTATATAATTTTTTTCAATTTTTGAAATGACTCTTTTAACATCCATCATTTTTAACTTTCACCCTGATTCTCTTTATTTACTATTATTTCATCACTTTTTTCTTGTATTGTTAGAAACTTGCTTTTAAGAGCGTCTAATTGAATTTGATGAATTCTTCCAAGAGCATCTTTAGCTAGATCTAAAAATTCGCTCATCTCATTCAAATCCATATTTCCATCAAATTGTAATAACGATATTTCTTTATTATACCATGTTATTGCACACGGTAGATCTGCTTCGCCTGCTTTATCTTCAATTCCAGATAGATCAACTACAATTTTTCCATCAATTTTTCCCACAGCGACAGCCGATACCAAACTTTTCATAGGAATTCCCGCGTCTGCTAATGCTAAAGCTACACCAGTAGTACTTGCACATCTTGTTCCACCATCAGCATCTATAACTTCAATAAACACTTCAAAACTCGTACCAGGATATAATTCAAGAAAAAGGATAGGTTCTATGCAATCTGAAATTATCATTGAAATCTCCTTTTCTCGTCGTCCAGGAGCAGGTCTTTTTCTATCAAACACTGAATAAGTAGCCATTCTATAAAAAACTCTTAAAATTCCTCGATCTGGTTTAGCTAAATGATGGGGATGAACTTCTCTTGGCCCGTAAACAGCAACAAAAATTTTATTGTTTCCCCATTCCAAATATGCTGATCCATCAGCATTCTTTATAACACCTACTTCCATCTTGATGGGTCTTAACTCATTCTTTTCTCTACCATCAAGTCTTTTACCATCTTCCTGGAATAAAACCTCAGGATATTCATCTTTAATTATTAAAGGCATTTTATTTGATACCTCTTTTCTCTTTTTCTTTTATAATAAATTTTTGCATTCTATCTGTTAAGCCCATAGTGTGAGCTTCTGATGCAATTTTATAAATAGATTCAATAAC
>Ga0114921_10001795_pt1 | contig 10036 bp, 5 predicted proteins | sample BentaG_FD_87016 | JGI IMG/M metagenome (GOLD analysis project Ga0114921, IMG submission 87016) | Deep subsurface microbial communities from South Atlantic Ocean to uncover new lineages of life (NeLLi) - Benguela_00093 metaG | ecosystem: Environmental > Aquatic > Marine > Oceanic > Sediment ...
ACTAATTACTGGCATAATACTGGCCCTGTTCTTTGGTATTGCCCTATACTTTCGGGTTTATTTTCCTTATGACCATGTCTTCAGCGGCGACTGGATAAAGTTCACCGGCATTGATGCCTACTATCATATGCGTCTGGTCGACAACCTGATATACCACTATCCCCATCTCACCCCGTTTGACCCCTACTTCATCTACCCTAGCGGTATCGGAGTAGGTAGCATCCACTTCTTTGATTGGCTCCTGGCCAGTATTATCTGGGTGATTGGCTTGGGTTCACCAACCCAGCACACTATTGATGTGGTCAGTATCTATTTCCCGGCAGTTCTGGGTGCGCTAACCGTTATACCGGTTTATTTCATCGGCAAAGAGCTATTCGGTCGCTGGGCTGGTGTGCTCTCGGCTGGTCTACTGGCTCTGCTCCCTGGCGAGTTTCTAGGTCGGTCAATATTGGGCTTTACTGACCACCATGTTGCCGAGACGTTGTTCACCACCATAACCATCCTGTTTTTGGTGTTGGCTATTAAAGTGGCGAGTCAAAGGCAATTAAACTTTAGCCACCTTAAGCACCAAGATTGGGCAACGAGCGCTAGACCGATTATTTATAGTTTGCTTGCCGGCATTTTCCTGGGAGTTTACATCTTTACCTTTCTAGGGGCACTTCTTTTTGTTTTAATAATCTCTGTCTACTTTGTAATCCAGTTCATCATTGACCACTTAAAAAGCAAATCTACTGACTATCTCTGTCTGGTTGGTGCTATCCTCTTCTTTATTGCCTTGGTTATATCTTTGCTAATTTCCCCAAGCATACTTTACCTGCCTTCCTTGATTATTGCTTTACTTATTCCGCTGGTCCTGAGCAGTGTCTCTCGACTGATGGCAAGTAAGAAGATAAAGCCAGCCTACTACCCGTTGACCCTGGTTGGACTGGGACTGGCTGGGCTGGGCATCTTTTATGCTATTAACCCTCCACTCCTTGGCTCAATGCTAGGTGCATTCAAGGTCTTTACCCCGACAGGGGTTGCCCTTACCACCATAGAAATGCAGCCTCTTCTTTTCCCCGGTGGTAATTTCTCAACCGCAGTTGTCTGGGGTAACTTCACCACCAGCTTTTTTCTTGGCTTCATCTCCATTGGCATCCTAATCTATCTTGTTATCAAGCAGGGCAGCGCCGAAAAAAGCCTTCTGGTGGTGTGGAGCCTGATAATACTGGCAGCTACGCTCGGGCAGCGCCGCTTTGCCTACTATCTCGCTGTCAATATGGCTCTGCTTACTGGCTACCTGTCATGGCAGGTCCTCAGCCTAGCTGGCTTCAAGGAATTGGCCGCCAAGGCTGTGAAAATACCAAAAGAAGCAGGAAGTAAAAAGGCTAGTCCGAAGAAGGGTAGCTTTCGCATCACCATCAGCCGCATAAATATGGCTTTAGCCGTGCTCATTATCTTCTTTGTTGTCTTTTTCCCCAATATTGGGCCAGCAACCGCTACTGCCAGTCGGGTACGCTTTGCCCCCAGTGACGCCTGGTGCAGCTCCCTCTCCTGGCTGAAGGAAAATACCCCAGACCCCTTTAACAACCCCGATTTCTATTATGAGCTCTACTACGAGTCACCCCCGCCAGGGGAAGACTATAAATATCCTGAATCTGCCTATGGTGTAATGGCTTGGTGGGATTATGGCTACTGGATTACCCGTATTGCTCACCGCATACCAAACGCTAATCCCAGCCAAAGCCCCAAGGCTGTGACAAGTGTAGCTTCCTTCTTTATTTCCCAGGATGAAAAGCCAGCCAATGAAATAACGCAGGAATTGGACTCATCATACATAATCATCGACTACGAGACAGCCACCAGCAAGTTCTGGGCAATTGCCCTCTGGGCAGGAAGGGAACAGACTGAATATTCCGATGTTTACCACGTGCCACGGGAAAACCAGCTCGTGCCAGTTCAACTCTTCCATCCTGAATACTATCGCTCATTATCTACCAGGCTTTACAACTTTGACGGCAAGGCAGTAACCCCCGAAAGCACAGTGGTGATTTCCTACCAGGAAAGGGTAAGCCAGGGAGGTAGACTTTATAAGCAACTCACCAGCGCGGAGGAATTTGACAGCTATGAAGAGGCAGAAACCTATCTCTTAAGCCAGGAGTCAACCAATTATAAAATAGTCGGCACTAATCCGTTTATTACCCCAGTGCCCTTAGATGCGCTGAAACATTACAAGCTGATTCATAGCTCTGATGGCTTTATAATGCAGCCAGGTGTAGGAATGCTCCCATTAGTAAAAATCTTTGAATGCATTAAATAAGGACAAGGCTTGTATTGACCGTAATGCCGAAGGTTATCTGGGCAGACATAAAATAACCACCCTATTTACCTACCGGGTGGCAGGTAGGGGTTTTTGAAATTTGACTTCCCGTAAAAACGCATCCTATGGGTAAAGCTCACGGAACAACCCTTTCCCCTATAATGGACCAATAGAAGGAGAGAATGTGGTCTCCGTGATTTGTCTCCAGCCCCTTTCCCCCTCTTCTTCAGATCCCGTCACCATGATAAATTTCTTGTGACAAAGTTATAGATTTTTTGCCATTTGCGCCGTAGACTACTCATAACTCCATAACACCGGTGCTCACCTTATTCTAGTTCAATAAGGTTGCGGGTTCCCGCCTAGCCATACTAGATTCTTGTAAGGTTACACGGATCCTCTTGCTGGGGCTGATGCTTGACTTTGACGAAAGCCCAAACTTCTTGGGGAAGCTGGAGAAGGCACTTCTTGCCAGTGGCTCCTCCTCTACTTTTTCTACCTCGGGTAGATTAGCTAATTGAATCAGGAGACTGGAGGACGTGTTAGGTAGCCAACTGGCATACTAACAGTGCATTGTAGCTGCTACCCTGCTCGGAGTGGTTCTCGTCTGCTCCTTATTCTTATGGGGAAGCCGAGACTGACCGTCCAGCTACATCTCCTGCCAAAGCTGAACAAAAAACCACAATGTTTCATTCTAATGTAGCCGGTAAGCACCCCTATGAACTGGGTAGAGACTTTAGTTTAATATAAAGGTATGATAAGCTCATAGAGCAGGGTAAAGATGAAACTGAGAAGCGGGTCACAAACCTCAGCCATATTGCCTGTGCCCAGAAGCAAAGAAGAAGCGAAACAATTCTACGACCGCATTAGCAGATTCTACAACTATCTTTCGGTGGTGTTCGAGCGGAAATACACGGAACTGGCTTTAGAAGAGCTGTCTGTCCGGGAGGGGAAAACTGTACTAGAAATTGGCTTTGGCTCCGGGCATTGTCTCGAGCGGATAGCACAGTCCGTGGGCCAGACGGGTAAAGCGTACGGCATCGATATCTCCTCAGGCATGCTGAAAGTGGCAAAGAGAAGGTTAGAGAAGGCACGGCTGATAGACAGGGTAGAGCTATGTTGTGGAGATGCAGCGAATTTACCCTATGATGACCATACTTTCGATGCAGCTTTCATGAGCTTTACTCTTGAGCTGTTCGACACTCTAGAGATTTCCAAAGTACTCGAAGAAATAAAGAGGGTGCTTAGACCAGCAGGCAGGCTCGGAGTTGTTAGTATGTCCAAAGAAGATGGAGAGTCCACACTATTGAGGCTGTATGAATGGGCCCACAGGAAATGGCCTAAATATGTCGATTGCAGACCTATCTATGTCAAGGCATCTTTGATAGATGCTGGATATAAGATACAAAGTAAGCAAAAGGTACGATTGATAGGATTACCCGGGGAGATTGTTGTCGCTGTAAAGAAACGGTAGTTATTTAGCTGACTATCCTCCGCATGATACCAAAACATTTTATAGGAAAGGTATATCCGCTTGTTACAGCTTACGCTCCGTCCGCCATGCAGTAATCTGGGTGGCATGTTCTCGGTAGTGGCTCCAAGTAAGTCGGAGAGACCGGGGAAGGCGCTTCCCCTTGGTGTAGGCATTCTCAGGGAAGCCTGCTAGGGAGGCTACCAGCTTTTCGTGGGTAGCTGCCAGTTCCTGCTTGACCTGATCCAGAGAAAGGTACCGCTTCCGCTCCTGCTCCTGGGCGTTGAAGGCATTAAAGCTACTGTACCGACGATGGAGCACCTTGCCCTCCAGAAGCAAGGGGAGGATTTTCAGCTTCTCCTCATCCCAGGTAGTGATGTGGGCCAGCACATCCCGCACTGACCACCACCCTACTACATTCGGCTCCAAGAGGGCGCTGACCGGAAGGCCTTCAAAGGATGCAAGGAACGTCTTCCAATCCCGTTGCAAACGGTCTAGCACTTGCTCTTTATTCACTCTGTGCCTCCTATTCTACGGACATTTTCCATATAAATTGATGTGGCTATACTAAGTCCATTGTTTGCTGTCTGTCAAGGTGTCTAACATGCTTAAAAATAGCACCTATAGCCAGCTAGTATTCGTTGGTTCGAATCCAACCCCCGCTACCAAGAAATTAAAGAGGCAGGATAACTTTTGAAGTTGTCCTGCCTTTACTGCTTGCATCGGGACTACTCTTCTCATGCTTGGGTGACCCATCGCATGTCACAGACTCCTTAACTTTACAATTAGAACTGGGTGTATCTCTCACGATGGGCTTCAATCTCCTTGGCGCTCGTGCTTGGCTGTCTCGCCCAGATAAACTTTTATTGTGGCTTTATGACACATCCCGGATTCAATATACCATTTGGATCAAAAACCTTTTTAATGCCCCTCATTAACTCTAATTCCTTTCTGTCCATGAAGATATGGAGGTCCGGGATTCTAATCCTCCCCAAACCATGCTCGGCTGTCATGACTCCCCCTAGTTTAACGGTTTCCTGATATATCTCTTTTTTTACTTCGCTGAGATTTCCCTCCGCTTTCTCTACCAAGTCCTTCATTAAGTGCGGGTGGAGATTGCCGTCTCCTGCATGCCCATACATGGGAATGATTGTGCCGAATCGCTCGGCAATCTTATCTATGGTATCCATAAGTTTTCCCATATTGGCTGGAGGAACTGCTACATCTAGGATGTCGGCTACTTTGGGCTTCAGAGCTAGGTATATATTGCTTCTTATCTTCAGAACCCTATCTTGTTCTTTCTTCGTTTCCCCAATTATAGCTTCAAGCCCGTTGTATCTCTTAGCGAGCTCGGCAATCTCTGTACATTGTGAGTATACTTCCTCCCTGCTCTTACCCTCCACTGTTATCATCAAGTGCGCCGTTCCTATTTTACATGGCCACTCCATGCCCAAGTGCTCAGCTGAAACCTCAATGGTGCTACGGTCCATATATTCTATAGCCAATGGGGTAGTCCCACTCTGTAATATTTTGGGAACAGTATTAATTGCATCGTAGCGGTTATCATAGGGTATTATCATGGTTGCACTAGCAGCGACTGGTGAAAATAGCCGCAGGATTACTTTAGTTATCACAGCTAGGGTTCCCTCGCTACCTATTATTAAATGCATTAAATCGTATCCAGTATTATTTTTAAGTAACTCTCCCCCCATGCTTAGCAACTCACCTGTAGGCAATGCCGCATTAATGCCCTTTACATAGCTCCTCATGACACCATATTTTACTGCTCGAGACCCACCGGCGTTACAGGCGACAAGGCCACCTACTTGAGCACTCTCGTCACCCGGATGCGGTGGGAAAAACAAACCCTCTTGTTCTGCCTTCTCTATCAACTCTCTAAGTGTGACACCAGCTTCTGCGATTGCCATTAGATTATCCTTATCCACGTCAATCTTATTCATTCTCTCCAGTGATAGAATTATGCCGTTTTCGGTTGGAATGGCACCACCACACAAGCCAGTTCCCCCACCTCTGGGAAACACCGGGATTTTTTCATAGTTTGCCAGCTTTAAGATGCTACTTACTTCTTGTGAGTTGGCAGGTTTTGCCAGAACTAATTCGCTTGCTGGCTGAGGTCTTACTTCCATCGCAGTTTCATCCGTTAAGTAGCCTATCATCTGCTCTTTCTCCGTCACCACCCAGTTTTTCCCCACGATATCTTCTAACTTTTCGACTCTCAATTAATAACCTCCTTTCAAACCTAGATTCCCCTCTTCTAATCCTATTAAGACTGTGCTCAGCACATTATTTCCCGTTTTCTCCTCCTTTATACGCTGCCCCCATTATAACTTTTAGTGCTCCTTATTTTTCGAGACAAAACAAATTATAGCACCTTCCCTCCCTAAAAGGGTGGCTCTACCATATCCTAGGAACGGTGCTTCCCTTTCTTCTTAGACTCCGTTGTTGCTCTTCATAATCATTGACGGCAGCAGGCTTTTAGAGTAGCATCAGGCTTGAGCGTTGGCTGTGGTATCTCTGCATTGCCATAGCTCGGTAGAAAGGTTTTAGAATGGTCAGGCGACCAACTATTTTTTATGGCTGGGTTATTGTCGGCATCACAATCACCAGCATGACTCTAATTTACGGCACCAGGCATTCCTTCTCGGTCTTCTTTCCTCCGATCCTGGATGAATTCGGTTGGGGCCGGGGTAGCACTGCCCTAATGCTGTCTCTGAACCTCCTCATCTATGGCTTCGTGGCGCCTGTAGCCGGTAGCCTAGGCGACCTCTGGAAGCCAAGGAGGGTCATACCGATAGGCATAACTATTCTCGGCCTTACTACTGCCGGCTGTGCCTTTGCCCACGAATTGTGGCATTTTTACCTGCTATTTGGCATTCTGATGCCCGCAGGAAATGCACTTAGCGGCTGGCCTCTTTTGGCACCAGCACTGGCGAACTGGTTCCACAAGAGACGCGGACTAGTAATGGGGCTAGGAATAATAGGGGGTGGTCTCAGTTTTGTCTATGGTATGTTCGTTGAACTCATCATATCTCAGTTGGGCTGGCGTTATGCCTACTTTGTCGTGGCTGGTATCCTGGTTGCCATCCTGTTGCCTCTCATTCTCCTCTTTTTCTATTACCGGCCCGAGAACAAAGGCCTGAAAGCCTATGGTGTTGCTGAAATGCCAGTCGCCAAGGACTTAACCGCAGAAGTAGCAGTTGTCAAAGGCTCCCCATCCCGTGACTGGACTCCAGGCCAAGCAATGAGGACCTATCAGCTATGGCTCATGGTGTTCTCTTACTTACTTTATTGGGGTGTAGGATGTTATTTGGTATTAGCCCATCAGGTCAAATTTGTCGAGGACGTGGGATACAGCAGTGCATTCGCTGCCTCAATCTTTGCACTCTTTGGCATCTTCATGATTGTGGGTACGCTTTCCGCATTCATATCTGATTGGGTCGGCCGAGAGATAACTATTACATTTGCAACCATCCTGGTCATTGGTGCCCTGGTCGCTCTAGTTTCGGTTGAGGATACCTCCCAGACCGGGCTTTTGTATGTCTACGCCACCTGCTTTGGCTATGGGGCTGGATTTTACACGCCTGTGGTCACTGCTGGTTTGGCGGATATATTCCATGGTAAGCACTTTGGTGCCATAGCAGGTCTGTTGCTTACTGGCATGGGAATAGGTGGTGCCATTGGCCCCTGGCTAGGTGGCTATATATATGACCTCTCAGGCAGCTATACGAGTGCCTTCGTTCTGTGTATGGGGTGCTTTGGCTTAGCCTGTATAGCCTTCTGGGTTGCGGCACCTAGAAATGCAGCCAAGCTGCAAGTCAAAACCTAGAGAAAGGAATATTATAGAAGGGGCTCTACCACTTCAACCTTCCTTAGATAAACAGCCTCTCTATTAAACGTTTGACAGAAGCTCGGCCTCTGTTATACTGTGAGTTTTAGCAAACCATCTTGATGATTCAGTTTGTATTTAGATTTCCAGGAGCCAAATCCCTTCTCAAAAGTTTCTATAAGATATTGACTTTCGGGTCTCGGCATGAAATGCGTCGTAACGCCACAAAATCAAAATCTAACCGCCTTAGGAGACTTATAAGTATTTCTTCCCCCCAGGCATTCGGAAACCAGCCTGTTGCCTTAAAAGTGGCTAATCCTTCCTTATACTCGCTTCCCCCTTATTAGTTGGAACAAATGCATCAAAGTCCGTTACGAGCTTATGTTAAAACAGGTAGAGTTCTCGGAGCTTGGGGACAGACTAAAATCTTAGGTTTTCTACTGGTAGAAAGTTGTAAAGCCAAGTCTAATCCTTCCTGAGGAGAGCCAACTGGTATCATCATCATTTCCTTCATTATCCTCGATGGAATATTAGGCGAATAGGCAATAACTTTTACGCCCTTTGCCAGAATTTTGGATAAAAGGAACGCATGATCCATTTGAATTTTATAATTATTCCTCAAATTGGTCTCTACTTCCTTTGGCGTTGTAGCACCTGAAAAAGGTTTCAGCATATCAGTAGAGCCTAACCCATCCTGACACGCTGAGTAGAAAACAATCACCGTTTCAGAAGATGCGATAGCATCCACTGCTATCAATGCCTTTATCGATTGGTACAAGTCAACGTCCAAGGGTTTTCCAGGATTAGTGATAATAATGTCTGGTCGAGCGGGTATTTCTATCCTAGAAAATGAATTGAGAAAATCTACCCCTTTTCTATGAGCCTCGACCATATCTCCAGCGAAAATCCCTGTAATTTTTAGGTCTTTATTAAGGACAACATTGATACTGAAATCAAGGCCTACCATCAATGCGCCCTCGACCATATCCTCATGAATAGGATTACCCTCTAAAATTCCAGGTCTGGCCAAAGGATGTCCTATCATCTCTGGTGAGTGATTAAATCGTATGGTTTCCTCTCCAGAAACTCCAGGTAATATGCTTTTTCGACCTCCAGTGAAGCCAGCAAATTCATGTGGTTCAATCTGGCCAAAAGCTATACGCAAATCACTTTCCAAAACTAAGTTATTTACCCAAATAGGAGTACCTCTTTTAGTTTTCCCCAGAAAAGTTAACTTATCTAAATCTAGGGCATCATGATTAATAACTGAGAGCCGCTTAGCCCAATCTTTACCAATGATTTGAACTATTTCCTTGTGCGTACTTGGCCTATGAACTCCACCAGCTATAATAATTGTAATCTGAGACTCACTTATTCCTGCTTGATGAAGCTCATCAATAAGAGAAGGTAACAATATTTTTGCCGGGACAGCTCGAGTGTAGTCGCTTACCAAAATAGTCACCCTTTTTCTTCCAGAAGCTATGTCTCGCAATCTTTTAGTTCCGTGCGGATTTCTTAAAGCTTGTAAATGACCCACCGGCCACTGTATTTCTTCCGGTTCCTTACATCTGATACAACCGATGTAGTTTTCCTGCGGAATTTTTATACGCGTTTTATTTTCAGCATCTTTATAATAAACATAATTCATTTTACACCCTGTAATTGCAAAACTTGTAAACTAATCGGGGCGAGAGGATTTGAACCTCCAACCCTTTCTTGTGTAATCTACGATGCCGAACTACTTAAATGTTTAATATCCTTTCTTCTTGTTTACCACATTCATCAATTTCTTTCCACTCAGATAGCGTCTCAGGTTCTCACAGAACATCTCAGTTGCTTGTATATAGTAGTCTACCATGTCACTACCGATATGGGGAGTAAAAATTACATTGGGGAACTCCCACAATCTGCTTTCAGTGGGCAGAGGTTCAGTAGTGAAGACATCAAGACCTGCCCCGGCAATCCAATTTTCATCAAGAGCGCGGCTTAGTGCCTCCTCATCGACCACATTACCTCTAGCGACATTGATCAGATAAGCGGTAGACTTCATGGCTCGAAGCTCTTCTTCTCCAATCAATTTATTCGTTTCCGATGTAAGAGGCAAAGTAAGCACCACAAAATCACTCTCTGAGAGTAACTGGTGTAACTGGTCTCGTGGTAGCATTATGTCGACATTTCTAGCATGTGCTACCCGCTTAGCTGACCTACGGATAGCCACCACTCTCATGCCAAAAGCCTTGGCTAGTCGCGCTACTTCTCGCCCAATATTGCCCAGTCCCACTACCCCGACCGTTTTAGAGCGCAGCACTGTTGGAATAAACTGTTCCCATCGTCTCTCCTGCTTTAAGTGGAAGCACAACTGTGCCTGTTTAGCAAACATCAGTATTAGCTCAAAAACAAGCTCACCCAGTGGGGTGGCATG
>Ga0114921_10001796_pt1 | contig 10034 bp, 4 predicted proteins | sample BentaG_FD_87016 | JGI IMG/M metagenome (GOLD analysis project Ga0114921, IMG submission 87016) | Deep subsurface microbial communities from South Atlantic Ocean to uncover new lineages of life (NeLLi) - Benguela_00093 metaG | ecosystem: Environmental > Aquatic > Marine > Oceanic > Sediment ...
ATATTGATGTACTCTTCGACACCTTCTCTTTGCTCAGCTGATACCATCGGGCCGACCTGGGTCGACTCATCCAGTGGATCGCCTACCACCAATGCTCGCGTCGCTTCGACGAAAGTTTCAAGGAACCTGTCGTATGCTGATTTTTCCACTAATATACGGCTGCGTGCACAACAGTCCTGTCCGGTATTGGCAAAAACCGCCATTGGTGCTGCCATCGCCGCTGCGTCCACATCGGCATCAGCGAAGATGATGTTTGGACTCTTGCCACCCAGTTCCAGGGAGACTCGTTTAATATCATCGGCTGCGAGTTTAACGATGTGTGCACCTGTGCTAGTTTCTCCCGTTAACGTGATTTTATCGACTAGGCTGTGGCTGACAAGATAATCGCCGATTTCGCTGCTCCGGCCAGGCACAACCTGTAGAATTGCTTCCGGCATGCCAGCTTCCATCGCCAGTTGCCCCAACGCCAGTGCCGTGAGAGGCGTCAGACTGGCGGGCTTTAGAATGACTGCATTGCCCGTTGCGAGCGCCGGCGCTACTTTCCAGCACGCCATCAGAAAAGGAAAGTTCCAAGGTACAATCGCCGCAACTACGCCTACTGGTACGCGTAGCGTATAGTCAAATCCATTGTTTGCGACGGGAATCGTCTGGCCGCCGAATCGGCTGATACCGCCTGCGTAGTATTCGAAGCAGCGTGCACCGGCGTTAATCTCCCAACGCGCGTCGGTGATCGGTTTGCCTACGTTGCGGGACTCCAGCACCGCCAATTGTTCGGCGTGTTCGCGGATAAGCCTCGACAGACAATAAAGGGTCTTGGTCCTGTGTCCCAGATTCGCCGAGGGCCAATCCGATTTACGGAACGCCTCAGCCGAAGCCTGAAGTGCTTCGTCGATTTCCTGTTTACCTGCTGCTGGCACTTCATTCCATACCCTCTCTGTTGCTGGCTCGATCAATTCTATACTCCCGCCAGAAGATTTTGTACGCATTTGGCCATTAATAAGCATACAATTGGATATCTTTGCCATTACCATATCTCCTCATAAAGCCGTAACATGTCCGCCTCGGTGCAGCGTCGTGGGTTGGACAAATGGCATCCATCTTCCATCGCTTTAGCCGCCAATTCGGGAAGTTTCTCACGCGGGACCTCCAGGTCCTGCAAATGCTGAGTAATACCAATTGAGCGATTAAAACACTGAAGGAAATCGACCACCCACGATGCAGGATTATCTGGAGACTCCAAGCAGCCCAATGCTATCGCAATCCTTTCATACTGAGTGCTGTCCTGTTGTCCGTTGAAACGTACCACGCCCGGTAGAGCAATCGCATTTGCAAGGCCATGTTGAATGCCAAACTCACTTGACAGTGGATGCGACAGAGAATGCGCCGCACCTAAATCCTTTTGAAAAGCCACAGCACCCATCGCAGCGGCCACTTGCATCGTTCCACGCGCTTCAAGATCTGCTCCATCGGAATAAGCCAGCGGCAGGTACAGCCGCACCAGACGGATTGCTTCAAGGGCGATGGCGTCACACATTGGGTGAAAGATTGGACATACGAATGCTTCAATGGCGTGGGTCATCACATCCATACCAGTCGAGGCGGTCAAGTCTGGCGGTAATCCAACAGTCAGTTCAGGATCCAGTACCGCCATCTCAGCCATCAGCGGCTGAGCACCCAATACTGTTTTTCGTCCCGTCGATCGTATTGTGATAACACTACTTCGCCCCACTTCACTGCCAGTCCCTGCCGTCGTCGGAATCGCGCACATAGGAACCAGCTGCGGCAGTTCGCCTAGCGGTGTTTCTATTAGGGCCACGTTTGGGAAAGCAACCTTAAGCCGCAAAGCCTTAGCTGCATCAAGAGCACTGCCACCGCCCAATCCCACTACGCCGTCACAGTCGCCTTGCAAATATGCACTCCACGCATTCTCTACGTCCTCGTCTGTGGGATTGGGATGAACACCCGTAAACTGCACATACGTTCCGGGCCAAACCCGATCCATCTGTTCGGTAACCAGATGAAATGCCTCTATTTTAAGTAACCCTGAATCTGTGACCAGCAAAGGACGACTCACTTTATACTTCCGGGCGAATTCAGCCAGCATCGAACGTGCACCGATACCGAATCTTATATCATTAGGAAACCTAAATTGTGATATCTCTGTCATAAGTAGCTCTTCAGATACATTTAGCCAGCCGTAATGACATCAGCATATGTGTTTAAATACTGAAAATCAAGGGTAATTCTATGTGTTCACAGTGTACTAAAGTATACTATCGAACATGGGCACAACAACTGTCTTACGCTCGACCTGGTTAGCGTTGCTTATTGGAGCAGATGTACACAGTAACAATACAGAGCTGGCAATTGAACAAAGAGGTAAGATAGTGGCAAGATATTCAGTGCCGACTGCAATACCAGCGATCAGCACGGTCCTTGATTCGCTCCAGGGCAAAAGATCTTCACGATGGAAGAAGGACCTATGGCCGGCTGGCTATATCGCAACCTCAACAACAAGGTCGATAAATTCATCGTCGCTGAGCCTCGCCGCAACAAATTGATAATCTGTGAAGGAGATATTTGCTTACTAGTCACAAATCTTTTCTCTCTGTCTTTGCTTCTTTTTTTCGGCATGATGGTAAGACAGAAGGGGACCGGAGTGTGCTGGAGAGAAAATGACAAAATATTTGTTCCTGAACTTTCTGTTCATTACAATAAGACAGATGGCTTACTCATTCATTTTTACAGAGTAAAATTAATGGAGAAACTAGTAATGAAAAGAGCCTATCTAACTCAAGCCATAGTATTTAGTTTAATGTTTGCATTTTTCTCGCAGGCCATTGCGGAAGAGTTCTGTGCCGATTTGGTAGTAGTAAGTGCCAATGTCATTACCGTAGATGATGGGAATCCTCAGGCCGAAGCATTTGCTGTTAAAAACGGCAAATTCATCGCCGTGGGAACAAACTCTCAAATCAAAAAATTGATTGGCAAAGACACTACCGTCATAGATGCCCAAGGCAAAACCATAACCCCTGGATTTATCGACGCCCATTTACACCCCGGCCCAGTGTATCCGGTGAATTCGCGGTTGGGCAAGGTCGATTTGAATCCCGCCAGTGTAAAAACCATGGAAGAAGTTATAAATGCTCTTCGCGAAAAAGCAAAGAAAACACCTCAAGGGCAGTGGGTTTTTGGTTCCAGATATCAGGATACTAAACTCGGACGCCACCCAACCCGCTGGGATCTCGACAAAGCCTCAACTAAACACCCGATTAGCATCAGTCATTCGAGCGGTCATGTGAGAGTTGTAAATTCCCTGGCCCTGAACAACGCAAAAATCAATAAATACACACCCGACCCCCCTGGTGGCGGTTTTGACCGTGACGAAAACGGTACACCAAACGGCATTTGCCGCGAAGGTGCCGGAGGACTAACACGCAGGGGGAATCCCCTTCCTCCTTCCGCCACGAGAGAAGAAAAGTTAAAAGGATATCAGTTGTGTTTCAAGAACTACTTGAGCAAAGGAATTACGAGTATTGGCGATGCCGGAACCAACGGATCGGATATGTCTTTTTATCAGGAATTAATCAAACGAGACACCCCAGTAGTACGAATTTACAATATGCTTGGAATCCATTATTTGCTGCGATTGAAGGATTTACATTTGGATAGAGGATTTGGTAATGAATGGCTTAGACTGGGGGCAATCAAATTCTTCCACGGCAATTCACTTTCTGGAAGGACCTGCTGGCTATACGAGCCATATGACGTGATTAATCCCAAAACTGGAAAAAAGGATTACTATGGCATCCCACCCGGACGTTCGCAGGAAGAATTGGATAAACTTATTTATGATATCCACAAAGCTGGATTTCAAGTGGCTTGCCATTCCAACGGTGACCGTGAAATCGATATGGTATTGGACGCTATCGAAAAGGCACTACAGGAGTTTCCCCGCCACGATCACCGCCATCGCATTGAACACTGCAGTGTAGTTAATCATAAGATTCTCGAACGAGTCAAGAAGCTTGGTGTCATCCTGGCGCTGCATTCATACATTTATGAGCACGGTGACAAGATGGAAGATTATGGTTCTAAGAGGTGGCCTATGATGCACCCAAACCGCTCAGCTCTGGAGAGGGGCATTATCGTAGCGGGCAATTCCGATTCTCCCGTCAGCGCGGCTGACCCGTTGCTGAGAATACAAAGCATGGTAACCCGCAAAACAGCCGAGGGCAAAGTATATGGTCCCGAGCAAAAAGTTTCCGTGGAGGCCGCCATCAGAATCTGGACTATGGGCAGTGCTTATGCATCTTTTGAAGAGGATATTAAGGGCTCCATTGAGACAGGCAAATTAGCAGATTTTGTTATCTTGTCCCAGAATCCAACGCAGGTGGCGCCCGATAGCATCATGGACATCAATGTAGAAAAAACATTTATCGGCGGAAAGCTGGTCTTTGTCCGGTAGTAAACAAAAGTCCCACCACAAGTTTAAGGCATAGCATTATGTGCAAACCAGATTCCTGAAGCAGATTATCCTCACGAAATCCAGTTCTTTAACTTGTCAACAGTTGTTCCTCATCGGTAGTGATGGTGCTACAAATGAGTTCCTTACTTTAAATTCATATTCTTTACATGTTTTTCTTACGAAGGCTACTTCTGCTGGCGGGAAATATGCTAATGACTCCATTTTCTTGAGCTGTAAAATGCCAGAATTCTTCGAAAAGTCACCTCTTTCAGGAGCTGGAAAACACCCTGATTTCCAGGTGACAGTTTGGTCGAGTAAGGCCAGAGCTGGCTCAAATCGACAATCTTAGCCAGGGCCATACCGAAGCTTTGTGATTGTGGCTGTAAAAGCTGCACCAATCGACCGAAAATACTTGCATTTCAAGAAGGCTTTGATAGCTTTTAACAGTCGGAAGGCGTAGCGATGTTAAACATCATTGGAATTTCCAAACGATGCCCATACCTGCACCCCAGGCATCGCCGGTAAACTGGTACTCAGTGTACCAGAAAGTGTCTTCGGCGATATCCCACTGTGCACCGACATAGGCGCCAAAGTTCGATTCTTCTCTAATATCAGCCTTGGACATTACACGCTGGGTTGTACCCATACTAACCGTTGTTCCTTCGAGTTCCATGTCTCCTTTCACGAAATGCAAGAACGGTCCACCGTAAATCGAAAAGCCATCTAATTGTATAGTTGGTCCGGCTGCAACCTGGATTTCCCAGAAATCAAGTTTTAAATCGCCGGAGAAAACAGGATCACCTTGGAGTTTTAGATTGCTACTATCAATGCCTGACCAGACCATCTGGAATAATCCACCCCAAGTCAGGTTACCATCCTGGTAGAAGGTTGCCCTTGCCCCAAACCCCCAAGCAGCTTCATAATCACCGCTGGATCCATAGTATTGATTACCGGAACTACCATTTCCGAGAATCTCTGTTATATCGTCTTTGTCACTAGCCGCACCAACGTACACAAATGCGTCCAAATTTTCGCAGATACCATAGCCCAAACTGCCCAAAAACATATTCGATGTAAGATCTTCGATTTTGTACTTGGTGTAATCCCACGGCAACCACCCCGCCCCGAGGTCCTCTCGAGTCTTACCAAATAATTCGAGGTCCATTTTCTGGTGAGCATACTCAAAGCCTATAGCCCACCGGTTTTCTCCAAGAATAGCCTTTGGGGGACCCATTGTTGGCAAAGCAAGAGCGGGTAAGCTGCAAACAACCACCACCATCATAATAATAACAGAAAAAAGTGGCATTCTCTTTTCCATAAGTTATTCCTTTCCTCAAAAAAACCGTTTCATAAGGGTTTTCACTTCATTTTCCAAACCTCATTTGACATCTTTTTGGCCTCTTCATTATAAGTGAGATATCGGCAGCTATTGGGCATAAGTTTCCCCTTTCTGAAATATGTCAATTAGAACACTTGAAAATCTGTTAAATATCCCCATTTTTTCACCATATCGCTAAATTTGCTTGACGAATACAACCTTCTAAATTGTTTTAAAGCATCTTTCCTCACGCCTGGCACACAGACATAAATTTTACCATTTACGGCCATTTTTGCGGCAAGAAGCCAGATTAGACTTAGAGGGCATGAAGATAAGAGGTAATTTCAAGGGTCTTCCAACACGTGCTGTTATGAACCAGCGGCCGATTCGATAATAGCCTCATTACGTTGCGGCAGTCGAATATATATAAAATATTATGAGAATTAGCCAGAAAAAGTCCTATAAAATTGGCATAATATTGCAACAATAGGTCGGCTTACAGTTATTTCTTCTTGACAAGTCTGTTTGAATTGTATATATTAGAAAAAATATAATAGCGCTAGGAGGTGCGGTGAAAAGATTCTTCTTTTTAGCAAGTTTCCCCACACCTAAAAAATTCAGTTGTTATACACCTATAGATGCGGCATAGATTTGGATGAAAAATCACAATATGCTGTAAAGATAAAATATAAAGAGTTTTTAAGAGGATTTAAACATGAAAAATAAAAGTAAAAAGAATAATTTTAAGGCCGATATTATCCTGATTATCTTGGCAGCCGGTATATTAATAACGGCTGTCACAGAGACTGCAACCGCAAAGTCACTGTACATAATTGCAGATATTAACGCTGATCCCACTCCGATCAGGGCTTATCATATTAGAACGGACGGTACTCTTCGCTTCCAGGCGGAGTACAGCGTACCCAACTATGGTTTCGGTGCCATAGGTCTGGCAATTGATACGAATTCAAAAAGCCTGTTCGTCACATATGAAAACTCGAACGTAATTCAGTTGATAAATGCAACGACGATGACAGACATTGGAACCACAACAGCCCCAAGTGCCATCGACTTGGCTGGTATTCGTTACGACCATGATAAAGGATTACTATACAGTGTTGGTCGGGATACACACCGACTGTATGTATACAATTGGGAGGCGAGCACCGCCACGCTCTCTCTGGTGCCAGGCGCACCGTTCACCTTGCGAGAAATTACTACTGCCTATGGGATTGCTCTGGATGAAATCAATGACCTGCTTTATGTGGCCGATTTGAGCAAAACGATCCATGTTTACCGCACCTCTGATTGGTCATTATGTGAGACCATCGAAGTTCGTCGGACTGCCATCGGTATTGCAGTGGATCCAATAAGGGGCTTCGTTTATTACGGTGGAGGTTGGGTGGAGAATTACTACCTTAGTCAGTACAATTTACGTACACATCATGAAACAGAAGTGCAAATGGGTCCCAATTTTGGCGTAATGGGGATTGTAGTAGATCTGGACACAGGTCTGATATTTGTAGACACCGGAATAAACAATAAACCTGGTGGCGACAGTCTTAGGGTCTATGACACATCACTTAAGCAAATTGACATTATCACTGACATTAACAATCCTACCGGCTTGGTTGTCCCAATTGAAGATGTCAGCTATAACCCTCTAAACCTAAATAAGAATAGTGCCGATGGCGTTGCCGACGAGGTTGAGTATGTAGATATAGGAGGTACCGTTACTTACAATATTTGTTTCGATAATATTAACAATGATTATACAGTCAACAATCTATCCATTGTTGATACCCTCCCGAATGAAGTAAGCTTTATAAAAGCCGATGGTGATGGCATATACGGGCATTATGATCCGAATGCCCATACTTATAGATGGTCCTACCCCTCTCTGCCACCTGGATCCCCAGGTGATTGCTTTACATTAATGGTGCAGGTGAAAGAAGATACAGCCCCAGATAAGATCATCACCAATTATGTTACTATCAACAGCGATGAAACAGGTCCATCAAACGCGAGTTTTGATGTTATTACAAAATCAACTCGCTATAACCCCCTCAATCTGAGCAAGGAAATCATAGGGGGTGATATTGAGTACAGTGCTGATAGCAATATTGGGCATGTGAGTCCAGGCGGCACTATTATCTACGATATTTGTTTCGATAATATTAACAACGATTATACTGTAAACAATATATCCGTTGTCGATACCCTCCCGAGTGAAGTAAGCTTTATATCGGCCGATGGTGATGGTACATTCGGACAGTACAACCCTATTGCCCACACTTATAAATGGTCCTACTCCTCTCTGCCACCCGGGTCCCCGGGCGATTGTTTAAATTTAGTGGTGCAGGTTAATGAAAGTGTAGCTCCAGATAAGATCATCACCAATTTCGTGACTATCAAAAGCGATGAAACAGGGCCATCAAACGCGAGCGTTGATGTTATTACAAAAGCTATTCTCTACAATCCCCTTAATCTGAGCAAGGAAGTCATAGGGGATAATATTGAGTATAGTTCTGAGAGCAATATTTGGTATGTGGGTGTAGGCGATACTATTATCTACAATATTTGTTTCGATAATATTAACAATTATTACCCTGTCAACAATATATCCATTGTTGATACCCTACCGAAAGAAGTAAGCTTTATAAAGGCCGATGGTGATGGCATATACGGGCATTATGATCCTAATGCCCATACTTATAAATGGTCCTACCCCTCTCTGCCACCTGGATCCCCAGGTGATTGCTTTACATTAATGGTGCAGGTGAAAGAAGGTACAGCCCCAGATATGACCATCACCAATTTCGTGACTATCGACAGCGATGAAACAGGGCCTACAACCGTGATTATTGATGTTGTTACGAACAAAAGACCGTTGGAAGCTGCTCTGAGCGTACTGCCCAATATGCTCAGACGCAACGGCTGTTATAAGAGTGTACTGGCTATCGTAGGGCTGCCGCAAGGCATCGGAACACAGGACATCAAAGACGAACCACTTATCCTCAACCCAGGCAACATCGAAGCAAGCAGTCAATTTGTTTTAGGTACGGCTGACAGAGCAGAGGTTCGCGCTTGGTTCGATACAGCTCAACTGATGAATGCGGTGCCTGGCTACGGCGAAGTCAAAGTTAAAGTTATTGGCAAACTCAAATCGGGCCAAACTTTCTCCGGCGAGGAATTCATCTACATAACCAGATTCACAGGCAATTGATCTGAAACGGGCGTACGAAAATTCGACTACGTGGAATCAGTTCAAAGGACCGCTGTCGAGTAAAATAAAGGAGGTTGGTTTATAAAATTCATACTCAAATTCACTACAGCTTTTCCGCAAAAAGCTTATCAGCGTTTTCGACTTGAAATAGTCCGTCGATAAACGTAAATATCCCGTACCATTCCTCCGATCATGCCAAACGGCATAGGCTTCAGCTGCGGCGTATAGCAATGTCAGCTGCATGCCGTTGTTAGGCAATCCGACTGGACCATGTCCTAACCATCGGACAAAAGAAAAAAGTTATTAAGACCTGATGAAATTATTGATGTCAGAGAGAGTTGTAAAATACCAGAATTCCTCGAAAAGTCACCTCTTTCAGGAACTGAAAAACACCCTGATTTCCAGGTGACATTATGTCTCCATAATGTCTCCACAGATGTTGATTTTGCCTATATCGAGTCCGAATAAATGTCAATTTTTTGCGAAAATACAAATATATTTGACAATTTTCAGTGTGAAATCGGATTAAGTATACGGAGGAAAAGAAATCTATCAATCACTGCAAATCAGAAAGAGGCTGACAGTTTCTCAAGCTGCCAGCCCTCATAGCATATGCTACTCAAATAAGCATAGGCTATGACCGATAGTATTAGTTTCTTTCTAAGGTGGCCTACTGTGCCAGGGCCGCAATTTCTTCTGTACTTAGCGCTTGGTTGTAGATGCGGACACGTCCTCTCTGCAATATGTTGCGCGAAATACTGAAAAGGATGATAGAATTACTCCGACATTTTCGAGGCTTATGAAGAAGGTGGGGATCTATGCGCCGAATTTGGCCTTGCGACTGGCTGTGACGAAGAAATGTGTCTAACTTAGACTCTAAATAATCAATGAATAACTTGCATTACAAAGGCTGACTTTGTTACAATATAAGACAGATAAGCATACCAGCGAAACTCTTTATCTTGAAATAGAAGAGTAAACATAATATGCGAAAACAAGACGGTTTTACTTTAATAGAGCTC
>Ga0114921_10001797_pt1 | contig 10033 bp, 9 predicted proteins | sample BentaG_FD_87016 | JGI IMG/M metagenome (GOLD analysis project Ga0114921, IMG submission 87016) | Deep subsurface microbial communities from South Atlantic Ocean to uncover new lineages of life (NeLLi) - Benguela_00093 metaG | ecosystem: Environmental > Aquatic > Marine > Oceanic > Sediment ...
AGAAGGCCTTGGCTCCCTCCTTGAGGTCTTCGGTGCTAAAGCACAGCGCACATAGGTCTGACTCATAAGCCAGCCCTACTGAAAGGGGTGTTTCCAGGGCTTTGTTTACCGCCATCTTGGCAAATTTCAGGATTATAGGACTTTTTTTCAGCAGATTAGCTAGCAATTCCTCAACAGCCTCCCTCAGCCTTTCCTTGGGAACCACCCTATTCACCAGGCCAAGCTTTAAGGCCTCCTCGGCTGAAATAATATCTCCGGTGAAAACAAGCTCCTTTGCCTTCTTCTCCCCCACCAGCCTTGGTAGAACTTGAGTTCCGCCTCCTCCAGGTATGAGCCCCACCCTTATCTCGGGCTGTCCAAACCTAGCATCCTCAGAGGCGATGATTATGTCACAAGCCATTGCCAGTTCACATCCAGCACCTAAGGCAAGCCCGTTAACCATGGCAATAATAGGTTTTGGTATTTGCCTGGTTAGCTCAATCGGTCTCCTCTTCCCTTTCACCTGCAAGCCGATTTTTTCCATGAAGTCAACCGGGCTCGGTGAAAAACCGGCTATGTCACCACCAGCACAGAAAGCCTCGCCGGCACCCGTTATCACCATGACATAAACATCCTCGTCATCATCCCCAAGTTCCAGAGCCCTGCTCAGCTCTTCTCTTAGAAGAGGGTCTTGGGCATTTCTAACCTCAGGACGATTCAGGGTTATCCAGGCTACATGGTCTTTCTTCTGGTAAATTATCTTCTCAAACTGGCTACCACTCTCTTTTACCACTTGGACAAGACCTCCTTCCAAAAGTCATAGAGCCCTTTCTTACCAGCACCCCCCAAATATCCAGCTCTCACCATCATTCTTATCAGGGGATGAAGGCGACCTCTTTCGTCACCGAGCTCCCTTATCCCATCCTCCTCCATCTCAGCCCTTCTCCCCCAACTGCCTAGCATATCCCCAAGCTCAAGTGGGCCGAGTGGGAGGTTGTAACCCAATTTCAATGCCTTGTCGATATCCTCGGGAGAGGCTACTCTCTCCCAGACCATTTCAACTGCTTCCCGTCGTAATGCTTCATAGGCTCGATTGGCTAAAAATCCATAACTTGTATCCCTACAGACCACAGGCTCCTTACCTAGTTTACGGGCTAGCGCCAGAACCACGGCCACTGTTTCCTCTGAAGTATGCGCCCCCCTCACCACCTCGACTAGCTTCATTACCGCTACCGGGTTGAAAAAGTGCATTCCGATAACCCTTTCTGGTCTCTTCATAACTGAGGCTATCTCGGTTATGTTTAAGGTGGAGGTGTTAGAAGCCAAAATAGCCTGGGGGGCACCCTCATCAAGCTTCTTAAAAACTTCTTTCTTTAGAGTCAATATTTCTGGCACTGCCTCGATGACAAGATTAACATCACTCACCGCTTTTTCCAAGCTGGTATCTCCCCTAATTCTCTCCATAATGGCTTGCTTTGCCGCCGTCGTCATCTTACCTTTGGAAACAAAGAAGCGCTCCAGTCCTTCTTCTATCGACTGTAACCCTTTTCCCACTAGCTCATCACTTGTGTCAACCATATGGACTTCGTATTCCCCCAGCCGAGAAAGGACCTCTGCGATTTGAGACCCCATAGCCCCAGACCCAATCACTGCTATTTTTTTGATCTCTTCTAACTTCATTCTTGCCTCCCGCCTAGTTTTCAGCCCCTTCCTTTGCTTCTAGATAGGAAACCACTTCTTCTGAATAGCCAAGCTGCTCCAAAATTTCCCGCGTGTGTTGCCCAGCCCTTGGTGGCGGCGACTGGATATCTGTTGATATCCCGGAAAACTTCGCCGGAAGGCCAACTACGTTGAACTCCCCTAACCTGGGGTCGGTAACTTTTTCCAATAGCCCCCGGTGGGCAATCTGGGAGTCAGAAAGAGCCTCCTCCAGGGTGGAGACTGAACTTAGCGGCACGTCTATGTTCTTAAAAAGCTGTAGCCACTCCTCCCTCGTCTTTGTGGAAAAGATGTGTCTTAAAATTCGGGAAAGCTCCTCCCTGTTCCGCAACCGGCTTTTCTGCGTGGAAAAGCGTGGGTCTTCCAGAAGCATCTCCTGCCCCACTGTCTTGCAGAAATTCTGCCAAAAGTGTTCCTCGTTGACGATTCCCAAAGCTATCAATTTACCATCCTTGGTTCCGAAAACATCGTTAGTGGCGATGACGTGCTCATCGGTTATCGCTTCTTTCTTAATCAGATACGCCCCTGCCCTAAGGCTAGTCCAGGCGGTGATGGCATCAAGCATGGCTATATCTATATACTGCCCCTCCCCAGTCCTTTCTCTGGCCATAAGGGCGGTGAGTACCGAGATAGTGGCAAATGTCCCGGCGCACAAATCAACAACCGGTATGCCTGGACGTGAGGGCAGTGTTCCGATTTGGCCTGGTATCGAAAAGTATCCCGACAAACCAAGGTAATTTACATCGTGCCCTGGCTTATCACGGTATGGCCCATCCTGTCCGAATCCAGAGATGGAACAGTACATTATGTCAGGCTTAATCTTTTTGATATCCTCATAGCCGACCTTCAACCGGCTTGCCACTCCAGGCCTAAACCCCTCGACAATAACATCGGTGCTCACGGCGAGCCGGTGGAAGATATCCCTTCCCAGCTCTGATTTTAGATCAAGCTCGATGCTCTTCTTGTTGCAATTAAGCAATTCAAACACGCCGGGTAAAGCATCGCTCCTCTGCCCCGGGCGCTCGACTAGGATAACCTCTGCCCCCAACTGAGCCAACTGGAAAGAACAATATTGACTGGGCAGATACGGGCTCAGGTCCACCACTCTTATCTTTGCTAACACCCTCATTCGGCTCATGTCCGGCTTAATACATGCCCAGGCCGCCGTTTACGCTGAGTACTTGTCCGGTTATGAAACTGGAGTCATCACTGGCAAAAAACAAATAAGCATAAGCAACTTCTTCAGGTTTGGCTGTCCTTTTCAGCGGTGTCTGTCTTATCACCGCCTCTCTTATTTTCTCTGCCGCCGGAAGTTTTGCCGACATCTCCTCAGCTAGCGGGGTATCAGTAATGCCGGGGGCTACACAGTTTACAGTTATGTTATGTCTCCCCATCTCCCTAGCCAGGGTTTTGGTGAGCGAGATAACACCACCTTTACTGGCTGAATAGACGGACTCCCCGGGGTTACCTCCCCGAGCTGCGTCTGAGCTGCACATAACAATCTTCCCATACTTGCTTTCGACCATGTGGGGAAGTACAGCTTTACAGCAGTAAATATGATGCTTCAAATTGAGATTGATTATGAATTCCCAATCATCTGGGGTTTGGTCCAAGAAAAACTTGATCTCGTCCCAGCCGGCGTTGGTAACTAGAATATCCACCTTCCCGAATTGCTGGATTACGCGGTCTACCATACTCTGAACCTCGTCAAATTTGGCCAGGTCTGTCCTCAAAAAGATAGCTTCCCCACCAGCACCCTTAATTTCATTTACCACCGAATTGCCTTCCTCCTGACGAGTATCAACAACCGCTACTTTGGCGCCCTCTTTAGCGAAGAGAAGGGCTGCTGCCTTGCCTATCCCCCTGGCGGACCCGGTTATGATCGCTGTTTTGCCTTGCAGTCTCATTCTTAACCTCCTAGTGGAATGCTTTAATGGCCTTCATTTCAGAAACAAACTACCCTGAACCTAGGCAAGTAATACCGGTTAAAAAAATAAAAGCTGGGAAGCTCGTAAGTATCCTTCCACCGAAAATGAGGAATTCCGCATCCTATTTTAGATAGTGTAGCTATCATATAAGTGCCCAAAGTCAAAAAGTCCCTCTGAGAAATATGATAAACCGCCTAAGCCGAAGATGAGGTGAAATCCTGAAGCAATCGCTATGATAATTAACGACCTCCCCACTACGAGGGGTCTCCATCACGAGGTGGGCCTCAGTTTCCACGATTCGCCACTACTTGCTTCTCCCGCCTTAAGCGCTTCCCCAGTCTGTTCTTGGCAGACAATATTGTATCATCGGGCTAGCATTCGTGTCAACAATAGCTGCTCCACCTCCACAGCTTGACAATGTCGCCTGAGTTGAATTAGACTTTAGACTGCTGTTTAGCGGGCTGGGGAGAGATTTTCAGCACAACGTTAATTAGTAGCAAAGATAAGAGACGTATTAGCTAGGCATGCTGTTACTGCACAGAGGAGGACCCATTATGGCGAAAATACTCTATATTGACCCGAGCAAGTGTACGGGATGCCGCACCTGTGAGCTTGTTTGCTCCATAAAAAATGAGGGTATGGTTAACCCGGTTTTATCCAGGATCAGGATCATCGCTGACAAATATCAAGGTCTGCGAGTCCCCATGGTTTGCCAACAATGTCAGGAGGCCGTTTGTGTTTCCGTATGTCCCGTAGGTGCACTCAAGAGAGACACTGAGCTTGGCACTGTTAGGCTAGATGAAGATAAGTGCATCGGCTGTAAGGTATGTGTCTTAACCTGTCCCTTCGGAGGTGCCGCAATTAACCCGTTATCCGGAGAGATCTTCAAATGTGAGCTATGCGATGGCGACCCCGAGTGTGTCAACTTCTGCGAGGATAAGGCGATTACCTATGTAGACCCAGACGTCCTATTGATGGATAAAAAAAGGGAGGCCCTCCAGAATCACGCCGCACTATTCGAAAAATACGGTATTCGCGGAGGTGTTGTGCGCGTAGCCGAAGTAGAGACCTACCGGCCACGTGGCTAAGCAGGTGATTGAGTACCAAAAGGAGGGGAAAATGGCTGAGAAGTATGAAGAATATGAAAGTGAGGAAGAAGCTAGAGGAAAGCCGGTGGTTCGCTGTAAGGCATGCATTAAACGGTTCGAGGTGCCATTGGGAGCCACTTTAGCCGAGTGCCCCTACTGTGGGAAGAAGTGGCGCATATCTTGGCCCAAGCCAGGGCATGCCTATATTCGAGGCGAGGCGTAGTTAAGATTAAAGGTTAGCGATGTGGAGGAATAAATGGAATTAAAGCAGAAGGTGTTATTTGTTGATTTATCGACGGGAGCCATAGACAAAAAGGTAATCCCGGAGACACTTAGACGGAAATTCTTAGGTGGCCGGGGCATTGATGCCTATATTTTACATAGCTATATTAAACCAGGCATAGACCCACTGGGCCCCGAGAATGTCCTCTCAGTAGGTGCCGGGCTCTTGGTAGGCACCGGGATGCCATGTGGCTCCCGAACCCATGTTGGCGCTAAATCACCGTTAACAGATATGTTTGGTAGTACCAATATGGGCGGCGAATTCTCTGCCGAGATGCGATTTGCCGGCTATGACCATATTGCCGTTACCGGAAGGGCGGAACACCCGGTCTACTTGTGGATAAGGGATGATAATGTGGAAATAAGAGACGCCTCAATGCTTTGGGGGAAGAATACCTGGGAGACGGAAAAGCTGCTCCACGAGATGCATGAAGACCGGGAAATAAAGGTGTTGTGCATCGGCCCCGCCGGCGAAAATCTGGTGCGATATGCTTGTGTCATATCCCCACCTAAAAATGCCGGGGGACGGACGGGAATGGGTGCGGTAATGGGATCCAAGAACCTGAAGGCAATTGCCATTCGAGGAACGAAGGGCCTACCTGTATATGACCCGAAAAAGATCCTCGACCTAAGAGCTGAGATGACTCGCCGACTTCTCGCTAGTAAAGCGATGATTGCCTGCGGAACATATGGAACAACGTTTGTTTATAGCACCGCTAACGCTGCTGGGCAGATCAGGGTACGTAATTTTGAACTCAATCAGATGGTAAACGGGCAAGACCTGGAACCGGAGACTTTCTATGAAAATTATTCGGCTGGTCCCGTTGGTTGCGTAAGCTGTCCGATCCACTGTCGGCACAAATATATTGTTCCCTTAGGAGAGTACCAGGGCACAATTGCTGAAGGCCCTGAGTATACCTACCTCGGAGCCTTCGGCACTGAGGTTGATAATCCCAGGCTTGACGTAGTGCTTACCGCCGGCCATCTGGCAAATCTATACGGTCTGGATGTACTGGAATATGGCTCTATGCTTTCCTGGGCAATGGAGCTGTATGAGAAGGGTCTTATTACTAAGAAGAACACCGGTGGCATCGCTCTGGAATGGGGAGACCCGGATATAATAATGGGAATGATCGAAAAGGTGTCTAAGCGGCAGGGGTTTGGCGATATTCTGGCAGAGGGTCCTAAAAGAGCTACCGAGAGATTGGGCAAAAAAACAGGTTATTACAATATAAACGTAAAAGGGATGTCTGGGCTTCATTCTGATGAGCGTTCCGTACCTAGCTTTGCCTTAGGCATAGGTGTGTCTACCCGCGGCGCAGACCACCTAAGGAGTCGTCCAGCCTTGGACCTCCTCAATCTACCGACAAAAGTCCTAGAAAACCTTTACGGGTTTGAGGTGGTTAACGATTATCGGCAGTATGAAACAAAGGGGAAGATAGTCGGATGGCACGAGGAGAATTACGCGGTGGCGGATGCAACCGGAATTTGCAAGACGGTGAGCACCTTCTTTACCCCACACCTGTTTGCTTTCAAAGATTGGGCAAGGATGGTCAGTGAAGTTACCGGGCTCAGGATTACCGAGGAGGAGATGAGGGACATAGGCCGGCGGATTTATACCCTGGAACGTCTGTTCAACATCAGGGAAGGTGCCAGTAGGAAGGATGACTACCTGCCGGAGCGCTTCTACATAGAACCAACGCCTATCGGGCAGGAGATTAACCGAGGGAAAGTAATTGAGAGAGAAAAATACGATATGATGCTTGACGAGTACTATGACTATCACGGCTGGGATAGAGAAGGGAACCCAACGCCTGAAACCTTAAAGAAGATCGGACTGGAAAATGTAGACCAGTGGAAGCTTTTATAGTCTACCTCAGAATAGTATAATTGGCTTTCATCTTCGCTTAGCTAGCGTTTGATATTCTCCCTGATAAAATTGGCAATATCTTTGATTGGGGTTCCAGGACCAAAGACTCCCTTTACCCCTTTCTTTTTAAGTGCTGGTATCTGTTCCTCTGGTATAATGCCGCCACCGATAACCAATACTCGGTTCATGCCCTTCTTTCTAAGTAATTCTACTACATTGGGAAAGTAGTGACCATGTGCTCCAGAAAGGCAACTCAAACCAACGACATCCACGCCTTCCTGAACAGCAGTCTCAACAATGCTCTCAGGTGTCTGCCTTATCCCGGTGTAGATGACCTCCATACCCTCATCCCGTAACCCCAATGTCACCACCTTGGCTCCCCGGTCATGCCCATCTAGTCCTGGTTTAGCTATCAGAACCCTTATCGGTTTTCCTGTCTCCTTCACCCGTTGCCTCCTAAAAGTATTGTCGCCCCTAATATCATTTTACCCTGTGTCTGCCCCAGACACCTCAGAGGTGCTCACCCCCATCTAAGAAATTGTTGAAAAGTGACACCATAAAAACCAGCACATAGCTAACTACCTCCGACGGTTTATTCTAGCTGAGTACCCTTCACGGTATTGATACCATGTGGGGGCAGGTTAAGGTCCCACCATGACTCAGGTTCCCTGGTTGTCTTGTAGCCAAAGGCAGTATGCATGCGGGTAAAGAAGCCGTTCAATAGAGGGGTAATAGATACGGTCGGCGCCACTACCTTGTGGATAAAGGACTTGTCCTTTCTGCTGAAGGGGCAAACGGCGAGGCATGTGGCACAACCGACCGTGTTCACCGACCACCAAGTCCGGCACTTTGGTCCGTCCTGGAAGTAGGTGCGGTGGCCAGGGTTGTTCCAGGGTCCCACCACTTCCCATGAAGGCTCTGTCTCCGTGCTTAGCGCCCCTGCCGGACAAGCCTCAGCACACTTTTTGCAGGTACGGCAGAAGCGCATAATGCCGGCATCTATTGGCTTGGTGGGAGCCAGCGGCAAATCAGTGATCACCTTAAATATTCGCTGCAAAGGTCCGTATTCCGGACTGATCATCTTATTGAGGCGGCTGAGCTCACCCAGCCCGGCCATAACGCCAAGGGCGGGAGCAATAGCCAAGCCGTTGTACCATGTCCCCATCAATCCCTGGTAGCCCAGTACGTATAGGAAAGTCTGGAGTCTATCCATAATGTTCCTGGCCCGGGCATAGGCCATACCGGTGGTCGAACTGGACAGTGCAGTGGGTGCTTGCCCTGCATTCCGTTTGATTAGCTCCTCTGACAGTTGCACTGTGAAAATGATAACCCATCTTGCCCGATTAGGTATCACCCGCTTATTGTCAGTCTCGTAGGCCACATCTACATCCTCAAATTCCAGCGTCTTACCATCCCTGGCATCAAAGGAGTAGACCAGCTTGCGAATATGTTCATCCAATTCCAGGAAGCCCACCTGGTCTGCCCCAAAGTGCCGCAGGGCAGCCCGGAGCATCTGTGCATTCTCCTCAGGGCTTCCTTGCCAGCAAGGCACCCCCCAGTCCTCGGGGCTGAGCGGTCTCGGCTGGAAAGGGTCCTGTACCTTGCTGTATGTTCCTGTACTAGTCTCTGGCGTCAGAGGTGTGCTCATTTCGGATGAGTCTCTCCAGAAGCCAGGGAAGCTAGTACCAACTGACCCCGCCTGGGCGCCGGCAAGGAGCATTGCCCGATCCCTCAGGGTGTAGCCCGGCTTGTTTTCTAGAATCCATTGTTTCGTTCTATCCTCCCTGAGCTTGGTCAAACGTTTGGCGGCATCTTCACCCACGTATTTCGCCCAGGAGACTTGCTGCATTTTGCGACCGTCAAAGCGTTGCTTGTTGTCCCAATCTATCTCTACCGTGGGCTTATCTACCCAGCGCACCCACCACGGACGCTTCCACTCCGCCATGGGGGAAGCGATGACCTCGTCCAAGTCGTGGAATGCTGGGGTTGCCGCTTCAGCCTTGGCTCGTCCCAACCCCAGCATCTTCATATACTCACCTCTGCCCACTGTGCTGTGATATTTCATATCTGCCCTCCGTAGATATAGATGAAATGCTTAGCCTAGCCAGGCTACGCTGAACCAAGATAGTACTACCATTCATCATACTTGAGGTGTAGTGCATAAATCAATACGCTGGCGGATTGACTTACGCCTAGAATGATTTATCATTGTAGTGTAGCGGTACAGCCACGCATACATAAATATGTAAAAGAAAGGGGGTGAAACAGAGAAATGAGAAAGAAAGTATTGCTTATCGGTCTGGCGCTAGTTCTGGCCCTGGCGGTCGTGGGCTCAGCTGCGGTTCTAGCCAAACCTGAAAAGTCTGCGGGAGCCACACCTTTTACCGGTGAAGGATTCGTATATGTGACCGAAATGCCGGATCCCATTTACCAGGGCAGTACCTTACGCTTCACGGACGAACGGGTGGAGGGCTACGTTGCCTGTGATTGGCCTGACTTGGCACTAGCCTCCTTTGACTCGTACCATGATTCCATTGTCAAGGTGGACAAGGCGGGGAGAGCTAATGGCACGATGCACGGCACCTTCACTCTTATCACAGGAGCTGGCATCCTAGAGGGCACCTTTCATGCCAGAATCAGTGGGGACCTCTTCACTTGGCAAATCATAGATGAGGGCGTATGGAAGGGTACCAGCGGCACCGGAGTGTTTGAAGGGGTGAAAGCTTGGGGCAGTTTGTCAGCAGAGCTCGAGTGGAATGACGATCTGGGTACGCTGGCAGGCCCTCTCACGTGGGACGGCAAGTACATCAGCGCCAAAGAGTAGGCCATTGAAGCCATTCGAACGATGGCGCAAACAGCGATTACCTCTGAGTAGAGTTTGCGATGGCGCGACAAGCTAGGGAAGGCACAAAGCCTTCCCTAGCCTCTTTTTTGACTGACGGTTCTTGTATCTGCATAGAGCTGGAAACCAACCCCGTATGAGCGTCTGCAGAAAGGCTGTTAAGGCTAACCAAATAGTACCTTAGTACTATTTCCTCGTACTCAGGATGTAGCCAATAAATCAGTCTATTGCTGGATTGACTTGTCCTGACAATGGTTTATTATAATAAAGCTAAAGGATTATTATGATAGGACTAGTGGCTGTCCGCAGAGCTAGATTTTAACGA
>Ga0114921_10001798_pt1 | contig 10030 bp, 10 predicted proteins | sample BentaG_FD_87016 | JGI IMG/M metagenome (GOLD analysis project Ga0114921, IMG submission 87016) | Deep subsurface microbial communities from South Atlantic Ocean to uncover new lineages of life (NeLLi) - Benguela_00093 metaG | ecosystem: Environmental > Aquatic > Marine > Oceanic > Sediment ...
AACTGAAGTGAACATTGTTGATGAATACAGAAAGAAACATCCGGGCTCGGTAAGGTTGCATGAAAGAGCACTGGCTCTCTTTACGGCCAATGGTGCTACTCATAGTGCTCGTATTTTTGACCCGTTCCGGCCCTATATCACTCATGCCAAGGGTTCAAGAAAGTGGGATGTGGACGGTAACGAATATATAGATTTCACCATGTGTCACGGTGCTTTGCTCTTGGGGCATAGTCACCCTGAGGTAGTCAAAGCAGTGCAAGACCAGATGGCTAAGGGAGTCCAGTATGGTGAGAGTCACGAGTTGGAGGTAGAATGGGGCGAGCTGGTAAAGGCTATCATACCGTCTGCGGAGCGGGTTGAATTTGTTGCTTGCGGCAACGAAGCTGATATGATGGCATTAAGATTGGGGCGCGTTTTTACAGGCCGGAAGAAGGTTCTCAAATTTGAAGAGCATTTCCATGGCTGGAATGACCACTTGGTACGCCCTGGTTCTGCTGGTGTGCTTCCCGAAGATAACATAATAAACACCGTTACCATACCAGCCAATGACCTCAACCGTGTTGAGGAGGAACTGGCGAAGAAGGAATATGCTGTCCTCATCACTGAAGCTGGCGGAGCCCATTTGGGAGGCCAGATCCCGTTGGATGGGGATTTTGTCCGGGCTCTACCCGAGTTAGCCCACAGGTATGGCACCATTTGGGTTCTTGATGAGGTGGTTACTGGCTTCCGGGAACTTACAGGTAGCTGGCAAGGTGTGGTAAGTGTTAAGCCTGATTTAACCACACTCGGTAAGTGTGTTAGTGGAGGGCTGACAGCCGGGGCGGTTGTTGGCAGAGCTGATATCATGGACGCATTCAATCCCCGTCGGCCTGTGGAACAAAGAATCATACACAGCGGTACTTGGAATGCCAATCCACTAACAGCAGCTGCTGGCGTCGCTGCTTGCAGGCTCTACCAGACAGGTGAACACCAGAAAAAGGCGGCAGAAGCGGCCGACTACTTCCGTGAGCAGGCTAACCAAGTCTTGAAAGAGAAGGGTATCGAAGGTCGTTTCTACGGCAGAAATATTATTCACCTCTACCTTGGTCCCGCTGATTTTGAACCGACCGACGACACACTGCCACCAACCAAAGACGTTGACAGATTGATGCAGCGCCATAACCAGTTCATACTCAATCAACTGATGCTTCACCTGCTGCAACGCGGTATGGCATGCCTGCGGTCAAGCCTGTGGGTCATGTCCTCGGCGCATACTAAAGAAGATATTGACTACACAATCGAAGCCCTGGCTGATTCATTTGATGCCCTGGTTGCCGAAGGCACACTGAAGCCAGCTTCTTGAGAGTTGCAGCACAATAGAGCTGAAGGAAGCGGAAACTATATAACCAGCATCATCGTGGACAAGCTAGTTCAGCCTATCTAGCTCTGTTTAGTGCCTCGGGGTTTACTACATTCTGCGGATGGCCAGAAAAGAAAGCCACCAGATTGTCAACACTGATATTCATGATATTGCTGTTGGCCTCGGGAGTCTGATTCGCCACATGAGGCGTGAGGACAGCATTTTCTATTCCTAAGAAAGGGCTATCACGTTCAACCGGCTCCACATCGTAAACGTCCAGACCTACCGCACCCAGCTTCCCCAGGTTGAGCAGTTGAGCCAGAGCTTGATTATCCACCAGTTCCGCACGAGCGGTATTCACCAAGATAGACCCGGGCTTGAGGAGTTCAAGGAGTTCTCTGGTGATTATCCCTTCTGTTTCCGGGGTATGAGGCACATGCAAAGAGACGACATCCGATTGCTCAAAGAGCTCTCTTAAGGTGACAAACCGAACAGCGTGTTTACGTGCCCGTTCTGGAGTTGCTTGGCGTGTCCAACACAGAACCTGCATACCAAAGGCCTGGGCCAGACGAGCCACTTCCCCTCCTATACCACCCAGTCCCACTAGGCCTAGAGTCTTGCCCCAAAGCTCCGTATTGTACCCGCTTTGCTCCCAAGTCCCCTGATGCAAGAGGCTGTTGAATCGGGTGATGCGCTTGGCGCAGCACAGTATTAGAGCCAGGGTATGTTCGGCCACGGCATGGTCTCCGTAGTGGGGGGTATTAGTTACCGCAATCCCCTTGCGGGTGGCCAGGGATAAGTCTATAAATTTACGAGGGTCTGTTCCAGTGAAAGCAATGGTTCGTAACTTAGGGCAGGAGCTGAGTACATCAGCCGGTATGTCCCAAATTAGCAAAATCCCGTCGGCATTCCTTACCCTCTCCAGGTAGGCCTCTGAAGTCTCGGGACGGCCATCAAACCAGATGAACGAACCTAACTGCTGAAGCCTTCTCTCTAATTCGGCGCTCAGAGCCTGTCGCATCGTAACTGTGCCATCGGGACAAACTATTTTCATGGTCACCTCCCAAGATGGAATACACTTTGTAAGAAATACGCAGACTGAGGTATCTGTTGCTGCTCTCTTTTATATCATTTCAGTAACTACTGAGTCCAGAATAGCTAGAGACTTCCTCATAGTATTCCTGTAATGTCAGGCAGGTCTATCTTTCTTTTACTTAGAGCATTTAGGAAATCCTCGTTTGTTACCATTTCATCCCAATCGTCCTCATTTGGGGATGGAACATAGAATACTCTTACACTCTTCACGCCAGCAAGGAGCAGGGGTCTTGCCTTGCCTGAATCGATAAGCTTGGAAACCTGGTTTTCGGGGTCATCCAGGTTACCAAAAATTATGGCTCCTCCTCCAGAAGGGCACTCTTCGACGCATCTGGGTTGTAAGCCGGCGTCTAATCTATTAGCACAAAAGTCACACCCATCGGCTTTGCTCTCTGGAGTGATGTATAAAGCTCCGTAAGGGCACACGTGTGCACAGATACCGCATCCATTGCAGCGCTCTTTGTCTATCACTATTATCCCGTCACTTCTCTTACTGATGGCATCTAATGGGCAGAATTTTAAGCATATCGGGTCTTCGCAATGCATGCAAATAAGTGGGATGAAGGCCCTTCTTACCGTTGGGTACTCTCCCCACTCCCATTCGACGTACCTCAGTCTATAGTATTCATAAGGGTGCTCCTCATCTCTAGGATGAGCCAGTATGTTATGCTCCCTTTTGCAGGCAACATAACAGGTTCTGGCCCTGACGCATTTGTTAAGGTCTATAACCATTGCCTGGCTTGCCATTTTCTTATCCCTTTTCCTCTATCTTGCGTATCTTGACAATAGAGTAGTTCTTACAAGTGGCAGCGGAATAGGGTGTTACACTGGCGGGCAAAAGCCAGTTGTGTGTAATGCCTTTCCTGGCTTTAGATAGCATTAGCTTTGACTTATGACCTCCAGCGAAATAGATCCAGGCAGCTTCAGGATGCAGCGCCTCCGTTACCTTCGCCCTACCCCTTTCTTTAACTCCTACTGCTGCCTCATTGTAAACACACGGGTCATCCTTCTTCGTCGGGCCTACACACTCAACTTCTACCAGGTCACCATCTTCTATACCAAGTTCCCTGGCCCTCTTGGTGTTTATATAGATGCTGGTGTAGTCACAGCCACCCTCGAGAGCATCTTCCATCAGGTAACGATTGTGTTGGGTAGCACTTTTCTGATGCCATGTCGCCTTGCCAGTTATCAGGTAGAATTCATCTTCGCTCTTGGGTCCTGCTATCGGTATGTTGATTGGCAGCGGGTATACATGCTGGTTGCCCTGCCATCTCGACCTCGGGTTATAATAGCACTCCTCGGCCAACTCATTTGAGTATATCTCAAAACGACCACTACGAGTGGTGATGGGCTTGAAGAGGAGATTATAATCAACAGGGTGACCTTCAACATACGGTCCTTCTTCAATCAACTTTCTGGCGGTTACTTTGGGATGTAAGCCAGCCTTATTTAGCATTCTATCCCACCAATCATACTCCAGGTCTAGTTTTTCAAAGTAATCATTTAATCCCAACTTTTTAGCAACTTCGACGAGAAACCAGCTTAACGGCCGCGAGTCCCCCTGGGGTGGTATCGCCGCTGAACGCATAAAAAGCACCTTATACTCTTTGTCATCTGTGCCGGTGACACCACAGGAATACAGGTGATACCTCTCCAGGTATGATGCCTCTGGAAGGACATAATCAGCTATGTCCACAAACTCCTTTGGGACCTGGTCACCGACAATGATAAGGTCTAATTTCTTGAGGCATTCCTCAACCCATTTTGAGTCGGGCTGGGTAACCGCTGCATTCTCAGCCGAGGATAATACGGCTCTAACCTTCCCTTGTTCAATGGCATCAAAATGAAGCCAGGGAAGAGCCTGCGTGCCCGGGTGGAACTCCTTGGGCTCTTTATAACATGGCTCTTTGTCAATATTTTTGATGGACATTAAATGCTTATATGGTCCAGGAACAAGTTTCAGTCCTTTACTATAATCTGGTACCTCTGGGGGTTCGGGCCAACCATCTCCTAAAGCAAAGTCATGCTTGGGAATATAAAATCCGCCCGGCGCATCAATGTTCCCTAGAAGCAGATTTAGTACACTGTAAGCTCTTAGCGTCTGGAACCAGTTTGGGTATCTCCCTGACGTCATCCCTGGATAGACAACAACAGATGGCTTGTTTTCTCCTAGCTTTCGCGCAATCTCAACTATCTTATCCTTTGGATACGGGATTTGGGGAGTGTGTTGCTCACTTTCTTCGGCTAGCATTTGGAAAGCTGTTTTGCATTGAACTGTCTCCCCCGCTAATGAAACTTCGAAGGTCTTCCCCAAACCTAATGTTATCCCCTCGCCTTTGCCTGCCTCAGGCATAGGTTTAAATCCAGTGTCAGCATCCCAGACCAGATAATTTCCCTCCCCGTCCTTCAAAGCCTCACCGTTATCGCACCTGATTAGCTGTGGAGCGTTGGTATACTTTAGCAAGAAACTCTCGTCATACAACTTTTCTCTAATAAGCACATTGGCCAGGCTCAGGACAAGAGTGACATCACCGCCGGGATGAATTGGAATCCATTCATCGCACCAAGGTATTGAATCCGCTAGCTTGGGGTCGATAACAAGGAACTTACATCCATTTTCTTTAGCTTTATTAGCCGCAGCATAAATAGGTACGTTGCAACTTGAGCCACCAAGTGCCGTACCAGGAAAATTTAGACTGGCGATAACTGCATACTTCGTGCGGGGCCAGTCGACCAGTCCAGAACGAAGACTGCCACCGTGATTGGCCCCAAAGGTCACCATTTTCTCGACATTGTTGTCACCAAAGCAGACCTGACCATGTAAGTAGGATATGCCTGTTCTTAATACTGCGCTCCAATAGTGTATGAAGTACATGTTGTCCTGTTGAAGTGGGCATCCCCACCATATTTCAAAGTATTCCGGGTGCCCCGCATCAATGTACTCCTTGAGCTTGGCCGCGGTTGCGTTGATGACTTCTTCCCAGGTGCATTTGATAAATTTCGCTTCCCCTCTTTCCCCAACCCTCTTAAGCGGATAAAGTATTCTATCTGGAGCATAGACCCTGGCGCCGATTCCTGAAATGGCCTTACCACACACCCTCCCGTTCCAGCCAGGAATATCCTCACCTTTAACTTCGACTATTCTCCCATTCCTCACCTTGACCTTCATGGGAGCGCCGACACACATAGCGCATGCACTGTGCACCCATTTACCATCGTCGCTGTTTTTTCTAAATGTTTTCATCATAAATCCTTCCCATCTGTGGCAAAGACTTCTTTTTGGGCCAAATTTAGCTTTAAAAAGTGGTACCCCTGGGGCGACTCGAACGCCCGACACGCGGTTTAGGAAACCGCTGCTCTATCCACCTGAGCTACAGGGGCACACGCCTAACTGTAGGAAAAGTCGCGACATTTTCACGACAGAATTTTAAAACTTCTTTTGCTGTAGGGTTGGGACATAATGTTATGTCAAGACACGACATTATTTGACATCTCTTGAATCTAGATCAGCCTGACAAACTTCTAGTAAGCGAGGCAAATAGCATCAAGAAATCGTTGCCTTTCTCATTTAGTGGCGGATGTGATGCTTAGCTTCTGGGCGGGTCCGTCCAACTGAAGTACAAATTCGTTAATTAAGTTTCGACCTACAATAGGTTCATCACCAACTGCAGCAACCTCGGTAAGCCTTTTTGTTGATGCTATTTCAAATTCGAGAAAATAACTATTGACGGACCCAATAAATACCCCGCTTATGCCGAAGACAGAGTAGGTACCTGCAGGCTCCCCACCGACAGCGTCAATAAGGGCTCTCGGAAGGCATGTTATGTCTGCTCCTGTGTCCACCAAAGCATCAGTTGTTACCTGTCTTGCGCTATCGGCCGGACTACGCAGAGTAACGCGTGCCACGGAGGCAGGAGGGTCATAGCGGCTATGGTCATATTGATAAGTCATGTCACCCGCCTTGGCACTCTTGGTGTAGGGATATGCACTGCCTCAGGTTTGTCTTGCACCAAACCGATGTAGATGGAGCCATACCCAAATTTCTGGTAGGCTTGCTTAGCTAGTTCAGTCTTATCCTGCCCAAACAGAACCGCCTTTTCGTCACGCACGACTACGTATTGCCCTCGATGGGTCTTCAATAGTTCCCTTTTAAGCCGTTCAAACGCTGCTTTTTCCCGTTCGAAAATCCCTAGCTGTTCAGGTGGCCTACGAGCTACAGTCGGTGCCTCTGGAAGTCTTAATGAAGGTGAAGCAGCCGCGAGCTGACGAATTAACATCACAGCGAGAGGAAATTGTTCTTTCGGGAGCGTGTTGATGATTTCATCCGTGAGATGTTCTTGCCCCTGATACGGTCCCCGATAGGGAGCTGAACTGTGTCTCCGTAACTTCTCTAATTCCAGAGTGCAGAATGGTGTTAGATACGGCAGCCTAACCGTTTGGGAACTGAAGTTAACTATGCCTACTACCAACTTGCCTTCAAAACCAGGGTCAACTTGCAGACCAGCAGTTAGCAACAAACCTATCCGTGCGTATACCGAACGCAAACCAAATCGGCCGACCATATTTGTAGATAGTCGCAATTTCTCATGCGTCATGACCAGCGCAAAATCACCTGGTTGAACCTCTAACGGCCCTTCCCCTCGAATGTCAATAACCCTACCTGCCGAGAGAACAAACCCCTCCTCCCCAACGCGCAGGTCGTAACTTGCCGGCATGAGGCATTCCTTAGAAAAATCACTAACCTCGACCTCACCGATACTTATAGCTTCTTCGATTTCCGTATCTACAAGCATCTTCTCTTACCTCCTTGGTCACTCGGTGCGTTTTATTTGCCGTTCTCTCTCCAGATGTTCCATGAGAATTCTAGCAATTAACTCATTAAGATGCAAGCCTTTACGGGCCGCTTCCTCTTTAAGTTGCCTGTGTACCTCTTCGGGAAGGGATGCACGGACTTCACCCATTACCATTACCTCACACAAATGTATTCTACACCGTCGTTGTGTGTAGTAATTGTAGTGTAACACATCATCCAATGAGTGTCAATACCAGAAATAGATACGAATCCGTGTCCGTGCGGTTGCTGCTTTTCTCAAAACGATTGTTGTCTATTCGTCATTTGGCATGCCATGATGGCCCTTAGAAAATGTACACCTAAATTTTGACTCGAAGTCGTAACTACATTCCGTACGTGGAAGAATTGACAAAGATATCCGTCAGAACTAGGATTAGTTATTAGAGTCGAGCTACCGAGACTAAGCATATAGAGGTAGAATTATGGCCCTTCTAGACCTGCTAAAGCACAGAAAAAGCGTTAGGAAATTCCTAGGTAGACCTGTTGAGCGAGAAAAGATAATGATGTGTCTTGAGGCGGCAAGGCTAGCTCCCTCCGCCTGCAATTCACAACCGTGGAAATTCATAGTCGTGGATGATGAGCAGTTAAGGAATAAGCTATGCGGTGCTGCTTTCAGCGGTATATATTCGATGAATTCATTTTGCAAAACGGCACCAGTTATGGTGGCCGTCATCTCCGAAAAGTCTAAGTTCTTAGCCAGAATCGGTGAAATGTTTCGAGGCACAAAATACTACCTCATAGATATAGGGATAGCTTGTGAGCATTTTGTACTCCAGGCTGAGGACTTGGGTCTTGGAACTTGCTGGATAGGCTGGTTCAATGAAAGAGCGGTAAAATCAATATTGAATGTGCCTCAGAATAAGAAGATAGACATCCTGATAGCGGTAGGCTATTACGATAGGGGAAAGTTAGGTCGGGAACACGGTAGGGAACCAATACATAAAATCGCTTCCTTTAACTCCTACTGAGTCAGGCGACCTTCTCAGGGGCTACATTTGCTCCAAGGTTGTAACTACATTCCGCAGCTGCAAGAAATTACCACCATTACAGGCATTGACAAAGCCTCAGAATAGGGCTAAACTCTAGTTCCAACATCCAAACTATACAAGTGAATTAGATTTAGATTGAATAAAAGGAGGAAATATGGAAAAAGAACTTGACGAGAAGCATGGTATTTTTGACAAACCTCTCCCTGTCATTTTGGATGAGATTCAGGTGGCTGCTGCGGAGGCTAGAAAAGCCGCCGATGAAGCAAGGTCGGCTGGGGAAACTGCTGCCGAGGAGGTTATGAGAAGATTGAGAAAGCTATTTCTAAGGATGGCTAAGGATATTACGGAGGAGTTGAGCGAGGGAAAGAAGTGATTTCAAAGAGAAGGGCACTAGAACCGGGAAATAGGAAGGCGGTGGCTGGTGCTCTTTTTGGTTGGACTGGAGGGAGGTGTTACTATGAACATTAGCAGTAGTAATGGCCTTGTAACTAAACCTGAAGAAAAGTGGTTTGTCAATGACCTTGATTTACCCTATGTGCTAGGCAGAGTACAAGTTCAACCAAAAGGTAACCTATTTCACCAAATAACTAGGATGTCTATTATAGTGTCATCATGAGAAGGTTCCTCGTAATAGTAAGCCGGTTTGGGCTCTATGCATTTATAATATCGTTTGCCAATAATGGGTGTGGCTCTTTCATCACTTTGCGGGTCAAAGTAGACAAGTCCTTCATCAATGGTGTTGAAGGCTATTATGGCATGACCTCCTTCCGGGTATATTAAACCGACATAAGCACAGCGTAGCCCTTCACTCTCGGCATTGTTACATACGTCCCTGGCGAAGTGGCTGCATATGTAAGTTTCTTCCACAAATTCATTCTCGTTGGTATCATCCTCCTTGATAAACTTGATAGCTTGCTTATATGTGGGGTCTTTTAATGTGTAACCGTGCCCTAAACTGGCTTCAACACCTTCGTCATAGCCGTCAGCCTTACCGGCGAGATAACCTTCTTCATAGCCCTCCTGTTCACCTAGATGATAACCCTCGGCCTCGCCGGAACTATAGCCTCCCTCTTGTCCTATTGCATATCCTTGGTTATAGCCGTCAATATATCCGACTGTCTCGCCCTGTGAATAGGCTACTTCATAAAGAAAAAATCCGCCGGTGCCTATTAGAGCTAGGATGCCGATTGATATAAATACACTTTTCATTATCCTAATCCCCCGTCTTAAATCTGTTTGCCTACATTATACCTCCAGACCTTTATTTATTATAATAGTACTTTGAGGCTATCTGACCAATTTTGGCGCAAGTATCCTTTGAAGAATTGTTAACAATCTCCAGCCGGTTTCTTGACAGGGTGGGCTTGGGTTGCTAAACTGTCCTTACTAGAATTTGTGTTTATTTTGTTGTCATTTTTCGATTAGGAGTCTAAATTGGCAGAAAGGTTACCGGAACACTTAAGCCGGGGGCTGGTTCAGATTTTCACTGGCGATGGTAAGGGCAAGACTTCAGCAGCACTGGGAGCTGTGCTTCGAGCTTTGGGTCAGGGGCTGAGAGCATACATTGTTTTCTTTATGAAGGGCGATTATCCTTATGGTGAGTCTCGTATTCTGTCCAAGTTGCCCAATGTTGATACGGCTAGGTTTGGGTTTAGAACTTTTTGTGACCCAGCCAACGTTAGACCGGAGGAAAAAGAGCAGGCGAAGCAGGCTCTGGCGGCTGCCCGTAAGGCGATGCTCAGCGGTAACTATGAC
>Ga0114921_10001799_pt1 | contig 10030 bp, 11 predicted proteins | sample BentaG_FD_87016 | JGI IMG/M metagenome (GOLD analysis project Ga0114921, IMG submission 87016) | Deep subsurface microbial communities from South Atlantic Ocean to uncover new lineages of life (NeLLi) - Benguela_00093 metaG | ecosystem: Environmental > Aquatic > Marine > Oceanic > Sediment ...
ATGGACCACGGCGGCGACCTGACCCTCGCCGCTCCCAGCGTGGCAGCCCGCGTCATCCTCGAGTTGTCCGGACGCTACGACGCCCTCAACCCGATCGAAGCAGTAGCCCGGCAGCACCTGACGCCGGTGATGGAGGAGGCGGCGTGAACACCACCATCCTCAGGCCGCACCCCGTGCTCGGCGCAGTCGAGGCAATGAGATTGAAGAAGGATCAAGAAAGCGCGAAGTCTCTTCAGAAACGTTTAGAAAAGAATCCTGAGACGTGCAACAAGAGCGAAAGCAGTCTTAACTGGTGCGTTCGGCTTTGTGAGCGCACCGCCGGTGGCCGATTTCTTCGCCCGCCACGAGGGGCCACCGTGAACTACGGCACGAAAGCCTGGTTCGGCCTCGCCGCATACGTGGCCGCAGCGGAACTGCTAGCGCCCGATGACCAACTCCTCTCCGATCAGGTCGGGAGGTGGATGCAAACCCCACTTGGCCGCGTCCTCTGCGCCTGCGTGGTGGCTGAGACGGGGGGCCACTTGCTGCGCATTCTTTCTCCCCGCGCCGATGCTTATCACCACCTGGGGCGGCTTTTCCTTCGCCTGAGCAATCAGACAGACGGCAAACGGTAAGGAGTGGACATGAGGACCTTGGTCACCGGCGGCGCCGGGTTTCTCGGCTCACACTTGTGTGACGCACTCATCGACAGAGGTGATCACGTTGTGTGCCTCGACGATCTCTCGTCGGGCCGGGTTGCAAACGTTTCGCACCTGCTCGACTGTGAGCGCTTCACCTTCGTCGAAGCCGACGCGCGTTGGGAGATCACTCTCGAGGGGAAATTCGACGCTGTTGCGCATCTGGCCAGTCCAGCCTCACCCCCCGACTACCTCGAGCGGCCCCCGGAGAGCCTCACCGCCGGAAGCCACGCCACCCTCAGCGCGCTGAATTTCGCGCACGCCAACAACGCCCGATTCATGCTCGCCTCGACCAGCGAAGTCTACGGCGATCCCCTCGTTCACCTGCAGCCAGAAACGTATTGGGGCAACGTGAACCCCATCGGACCGCGCAGCGTCTACGACGAAGCCAAACGGTTCGCCGAGGCGATGACCACCTCCTACGGCGCCGCTCGCGGTGTCAACGTCGGGATCATCCGGATCTTCAACACCTACGGCCCCCGGATGCGGGCCGATGACGGCCGGGTCATCACCAATTTCATCGTTCAGGCTCTGCGCGGTGCTCCACTGACCTTGTACGGCAATGGGCAGCAGACCCGCAGCTTCTGCTATGTCGCCGACCTGATCCGCGGCATCGTTGGGATGCTCGACTGCTCAGAGCCCGGGCCGATCAACCTCGGAAACCCGGAGGAACTGTCCATGAAGGAACTGGCCGAACTCGTCATACACATAACCGGATCGACATCGGAGATAACCCATTGCCCACTGCCGGCGGACGATCCGACCCGCCGCAAGCCCGTCATCGAACAGGCCGCCCAACGACTCGGATGGGCGCCCTCGGTGCCGATCGAGATCGGCATCAAACAGACCATCGAGTGGTTCCAGCATCCCGCCGAGATGAATGCCGCACCCACCGGGAACCGAGATGGCCGGGAATCCGGACGGCGGCATCGTGGCGCCCTAGTGCAGGAACCGCACGTTCCTGGCTTCGGGCAGCTATACGCCCCTTGGAGGTCGGGGACGATCAGTGCACACTGGGGGCGTGCGAATACTGATCGTCGAAGATTCCCCAGAGGTGGTGGAGACACTGCGGCCGGTGCTGCTTGAGGACGGCCACGAGGTAGCGGTTGCTGACAACGGGCGAGTCGGCCTCGAACTCCTCGCCTCGTTCCAGCCGGAGGTCGTTCTGCTCGATGTGGTTCTGCCCGAGATCGACGGGATCGAGGTCTGCAGACGCCTGCGAGGGTCTTCGGACGCCCACGTCATCATGCTCACCTCGAAGGATCACGAAGTGGATCGCGTCGTCGGCCTGTCGGTGGGCGCCGATGACTACGTCACCAAGCCTTTCTTCCCCAAGGAGGTTTCGGCGCGCATCAGCGCCGTGGGCAGAAGAGCGCGTGCCCCGAGGATCGATTCCGCTTTGCCTGAGAGGGTATTCGGAGACCTGCGGATCGATACCGAAGCCCGCCGCGTGACCGTGGCCGGTGAGGAGGTGGTGCTCACGAAGACGGAGTTCGATCTCCTAGATGCGTTTACCTCACGCCCGAAGATCGTCCACACCCGCGAGATGCTGCGGGAAAGAATATGGGGCGCCGACTGGTTCGGCGACGATCACGTTGTAGACGTACACGTCGCTAACTTGCGCAAGAAGATCGACAGGGACCGGAGCGACAGCCGAATCGAGACAGTCCGGGGAGTCGGCTTCCGGCTTGAAGGCGGCGGGACCTACGGCGACGCCGCGGGCAAGGTCGATGGGGTGATCGCGTCGGCGCGCATTGCTGACGAACAGGTCGAAACGGAACAGCGCCTGGAGCGGTTGGCTAGGTCCGGGCTGGTCAACGGCGCCGAGACGATTGCCCGACTCGAGGCCGCCCTGGAGAACCCTCGATCCCCCGGACTGTCCCAGGGCATCTTGTGCTGCGATGTCGACCACTTCAAGGACATCAACGACACCCGGGGACACGCCGTCGGTGACGTCGTGCTCGCGACGCTCGCGGCCCGGATCCGCGAATGTATCCGCGCGAGCGACACGGTGGGACGGGTGGGCGACGACAAGATGCTGGTTTTGCTGCCCGGTATACACGACCTCTGCGAGGTCACCAAGATCGCCGAGAAGATTCGCTTTCGGGCCGCCGAGCCGATCCAGCACTCCGGTACGTCGATTCATTCGACGCTGAGCATCGGCGCCACCACCACTCTTCCCGGTGAGTCGGCTACCACAGCCACCGCCCGCGCGGAAGCCGCGATGTATCGGGCCAAGCAATCCGGCCGCAACGTGGTGATCGGCATCGACGCAACCCAGCATCGGTAGCCGTGTCGGGCTAGGAAACTGCTGAATAATACGTGTGGCGGTCGACTGGTTGGGTTGTGGTGTTCGGGATAATTCTGGGGTGCGAGGGCGATCTGATAGTCAGCGTGAGCTTCTTGATGCGGAGTCGGTAGCGGGTCATCTCCTCAAGTCGGGCAGTGTGTTTGCGTTCCTGGCCGGGCATCGGCGGGAATTGTTCCCCGATGAGATGTTCGCTGATTTGTTTTCGACGGGGCGGGGCCGTCCGAGTGTGCCCGCTGATGTGATGGCCGCGGTGATCACGTTGCAGGCGTTGCATGGGTTGTCTGATAGCGAGACGGTGGATGCGGTCACCTTTGATCTGCGGTGGAAAACGGCGTGCGGCCTGGCCGTTACCGCGGGGGCGTTTCACGCGACGACGTTGACCTATTGGCGGCGACGGTTGGCGGCCTCGGATTCCCCGAACCGGATCTTTGATGCGGTCAAGGCGGTGACGGCGCAAATGGGGGTGCTGGCTGGTAAGACGCGCCGCGCCCTGGATCCCACGGTGCTCGATGACGCGGTGGCCACCCAGGACACGGTGACCCAGTTGATCGGCGCGATCCGCCGGGTGCGCCGCGAGGTGCCCGGCGCGACCGCGGTCGTCGCCGGACACTGCCATGCCCACGACTACGACGATCCGGGGAAACCGGCGATCGCCTGGGACGATCAGCAGGCGTGCGAGCATCTGGTGGATGCACTGGTCAGCGATGCCCACCGACTCCTGGGACATCTCCCTGACCAGGAACTCGGCGCACGTGGGGCCGATGCAGTCGCGCTTTTGGCGTTGATCGCCGGCCAAGACGTCGAACCCGTCGAGGGTTCCGATGGCACTGACGGGCAGTGGCGCATCGCCCACCAGGTGGCCACCGATATTCGGGTGATCTCCACCGTCGATCCCGAGGCCCGTCATGCCCACAAGACGGTGCATCGTCGTCAGGACGGTTTCAAGGCCCATGTGGCGGTCGAACCCGACACCGGGATCATCACCGATTGTGCACTGACCAAGGCTGGCGGGCGCTCGGCGGCCGGGGATCGGGTCAGCGAAGCCCATGTCGGCCTGAGCCTGCTCGACGGCGAAGCTAAGCCGGTGCGAGTGCTGGCTGATTCCGCCTACGGTTCTGGCCAGTTCCGCGCCGAACTGGCCGCCCGCGGCCATGTCGATGTGGTCAAACCCGCACCGACTCGTCCCGCGATTGCCGGTGGATTTACTGTTTGTCGATGACTTCACCGTCGACCAGACCGGTCGCACCGTCACCTGCCCCGCCGGGGTGACCCGCAACCTCAGCCGTACGGGTTGGGTGACATTCAAATCCGCGTGTCGTGGCTGCCCCCTGCGTGAGCGCTGCACTACCCGGGCTGTCGGTAAGACCCTGAAGGTCCATCAGCATGATGCGGTACTACGCGCTGCCCGCCAAGCTGCACGAAAACCGGAGTGGCACAACGAATACCGCCAATACCGCCCGATGGTCGAGCGGGCCATTGCTTGGCTTACCCGCAGCAACCGCAAACTCCGATACCACGGAGTCAACAACAACGACCAGTGGCTACATCACCGCGCCGCCGCCCTGAACCTGCGCAGGTTGATCAACCTCGGCCTCGATCACACCAGAACGAACTGGGTCATCGCCTGAAAACACCCGCCAACGCCTAGCGCCCCGGAACACCGGATGCAACGCTCAACACGGCGAGGCGACCTCCGTGTCGACCCCCGGATCTGACTTCACCAACGCCGCCAAACAGCTCGAGGCGCCTCGCCCCAAACCCCTTAATTCAGGAGACTCCTCGGCCGGGTTGACCAGCTCGATCGGCTGTGCATGGACGCCGCGTTGGGTGCCCGTCTGGGGCGCGACGCCTTGTTGTTCGTCAACTGTGAACCCACCGCCCGCGCCGTCCGCCGGTCAGAGGATCCGGTACTCGAGCGGGGGCACGCCGAACTTCAGCTGGTGTTCGAACTAACCGTTCGGCAGCCTGCTTGAACATCCCCACGCACTAAGGTGGCTGCCGATCAGCCGAACGCTTTATCCACCTCTAGGCCACCGGAGCCGAGCCTAAGATACAACTCGATCACGGGCTCGGAGGTGTCCACCAATTCGCGGATTACGCCGAGCACCAGCTGGTTGACCTCATCCGCAGTGCGAGTATGTAACTCTCCGGACCCGGTTTCGATGTGCAGCATCAGTAACTTGCCCGAACGGGCGGCGAACTCCTGCCAGCCCTCCTCGTGGGCCGAAATGATGTCAGCGAGCGTCACCTGAGGCCCGGAGCTCGTGCCGGTAGCGGCCGCTAGCTTGACGTCCGCGCTCACTGCGGTCAAAGCGCTCGCCTGGGAGTCCAGAACCGTTCACATGTCCGAGAGCAGGTTCCTCAGTTCCTCAATCCGTTGCGCGCCCGGGGGCTCTTCCCCGGAGAGCGACTCGGCCAGGAAGAGCAGAGCCGTCAGTGAGGTCCGGAGGTGGTGAGACTCGTCCGAGAGCACGTGCGTTCGTTCGGTCACCGCCTCGGAGGCGGTCCGCCGTGCCGCCTCCAGCTCCGAGGTCCGCAGAGCCAGCTTCTCCTCCAACTGCCGACCGAGCTCCCAGCGATCCGAGGTGACACGCTCTGCAATAGCCTCCGCTTGAAGCCGCGCCGACCTCTCGCGGGCAAGGCGGCGCTCCAGGCGCTCAAGGCGACCGGACCGATCAGCGAGCTCGCTCAAATCGCGCCAAGGATTCGAATAGTGCAACGAGAATCCCCCCGCTGCTTGCAGCAGGGCTGGTCCACGGCCACTGATTCGCCGTAGTGGTCGGCGACCCCTAGGATCAGTCCCTCGGCGAGCTTGCACATGTTCCTCACCGACGCGTAATCCATCTCGAGGTCGTCGCCGTTCTCGCGCACCAAGAATCGCGGCACCGAAGCTCCGGGGTAGAGCTTCAGCACCTCGGGATGGATCAAATCGTCGACCGTCGGAAGGAACTCGCGGACCGAAGTCGGTTCCTCGAGGAAAGCTGGATATCGAGAGGCCAGAGGTTCGAAGCAGAGCCGCCCGAGTATCCGCATGACATCGTCGACCGGAGAAGCCAGACGATCAGCTGCAGCACTTGCCAGCGCAACGAGATCGGCGTCGGAGTAGTTTCCGAGAGTCGTGTAGGCCCCTTCGAGATCGCAGGCGGTGAGCAGTTCATCCCACATCTCCTCACCCCACTCGCGCGATACCGCTTCCTCGACGACGTTCAGCAGCACACCCTTCATTGGGCCCCGCCTTCCGGGTCCACATGTTGACCAACCTTCGCGCGCAGTTGCTCCATGGAGACTTTGATCAGGTCATTGAGCCGCGCTTCCGACACATTCGAGACCGGGTCCTTCGACTCCTCGACAACTCCGAGTTGCTCAGCCAACGCGACAACGCCGAGCATCGCGCTGGGGGAGCGAATGGCGTGGGCGCTGCGCCGTACGGCGTCGGCGTCGCGCTCCGCTGCCACCCGACACAGCTCGGCCAGGCGGCGTGGCATTTCAGCAATGAAGGTGGAAGCAACCTTCTGCAACGGGCCCGGTCCAAGCTCGACAAGCAGCCGATCGACACGCGCATCGTCGAGGATGGGTGTATTGGACATACCTTGACCGGCACGGCTGGCTTCGGCTTCTGTATCAATACCGTCCGCTTCACCTGTGCCGAGGAAGCGACCGATTTCCGCCGCAAGTATCGACAGGGGCAATGGCTTGCTAAGGAAGCCGTCCATCCCAGCCCTTTCGCACGCATCGCGGTTGGAGCCCAGCGCAGACGCGGAGAGCGCCAGTACGGGTATGTGAACGCCGGTGCCGCGCTCCCGGGCCCGGATACGGCGGGTCGCCTCGTATCCATCCATACCCGGCATGTGGCAGTCCATCAACACCAACTCGAATCGTCCCGATTCGAGGCGTTCCAGGGCCTCCGCCCCACCTGAAGCGGCCTCGCAGCTGTATCCGAGCTTCTTCAGTTGCGCCTCGACCAGCAACTGGTTGACCGTGTTGTCGTCCACGACGAGGACGGTCCTGTTCGAATCGGTCTCAATAGGCTCGGACTCCTGGCTGGATGTGGGCTGCTGTGACTCCGGAAGCGGGAGGGCGAAGTGGAAGGTCGATCCGTGGCCTTCGAGGCTGCTGACGGCGAGCCCATCACCGCCCATGGCTTTGACGAGCCCGTCCGAGATCGCGAGTCCCAGGCCGCTACCTCGATCGGCGTCGGAGCCCCACACCTGTGCAAAGGGCTCCATGATGCGATCGATTTCTTCGCCGGGGATCCCCGGCCCAGTATCGGTCACGGCGAACCGGACTAGATCTGCGCTCGTCTGGGAAGCCACGGGAGAGACCTCGACGTCGATGCGGCCCTCGCGTGTGAACTTCGTAGCGTTGGAGACGAGATTCAGCAGCACCTGGTGCAACCTGTCGGCATCTCCGGTTCGCCAATCCGAGACGGTCGGATCGACCGAGTAGCCGAGGTACAGACCCTTTGGTTCGGTCTTGAGTCGAAAGATCTGAATGACATCGTCAACCAGTCCGCGGAGGCGGAACGCCTTGGAAGCGATCTCAGCCCTGCCGGCTTCCAGCCGGGAGAGGTCCAGGAGATCCTCGATGAGACGTGTCAGACGTTCTGCCTCCGAACGGATCCGGCCGGACCACTCCTTCGCCTCGATGTGGCCTTCGGAGGACAGCTGGTTCTCTAACAACTCGGAGAACCCGAGTATGGCGTGTAGTGGAGAGCGGATCTCGTGGCTGACCGTCGCCACGAAGTTGGACTTCGTCTGGGCCAGCGCAAGGGCCGAGTCACGCGACGACCTGAGTTCCTGCTCGATCTGTTTGCGATACGAGATGTTGCGCGCCGTGACCACCATGCCGGCTATGTCCGGATCGGCGAGATGGTTGACCGCCATCAGCTCGATCCACTCGAAGTGACCATCGGGGTACTTCGCCCTGAGCTCCGTGACGTGATCCTCGCCCGGACTCTCCAGTGCTTCATCCAGCAGGGTCAATCCCTTGTCGAGATCGTCTGGATGCATGAGGTCCGCCACTGATCGACCCTTACACCATTCCGGCGGGTAGCCTAGGACTGACGTTGCGATTCCCGGTATACCCATGATCCGTCCCTCGGCATCCAGCACGGTGATGGTGTCCGACGCGCTCGGGAGGAGTTTCTGCATCAGTCGGTGCCAGCGGTCGGTCTCCGGCCCCCGTGAACCATCTCGACGTCCTGCCTCGAGGTAAAGCACAGCCGCCGGCCCCCCCGACCCGGTCTCGACGAGACGCAGGTGGGCGGCCAGTCCGTTGACCTGGCTGAATTCCGCAACTTGTCCATGCGCCGCCCCGCGATCGAGGGTCTCGAGGAAGGCCCTCAACTCGGCGGCCTGGCCGCGGCTGAACAAACCCGTTACCTCGCTACCCACCCGCATCTCCGGGTAGTGGGTATGGAAGCTCAGATTCGGGCGAAGAATCCGACTCGCGGAGTCGATCTCGGCCAGCGGTGCCGGCGCCAACTCGAACGTGTCGATCTCTCCCCGTGCAGTCATGCGGTGACCCGCTCGGGCGGGCGACCAACCGGTGGATTGTTGAGTTGGTCCGTGGTGAGGTTGTCCTCCGCGTAGACCCTTAACAACTGCATCTGTGCTTGCACTCCCAGCTGTGCGGTGTCGTAACGGAAACCCGAACTGCAACTGACGCAGGCTCCGATGCCCGCGACGTGGTTGTAACTGGTCGACATCATGGAGCCCCGGCACCCGAAGTTGCCGGTCTCGAGGATCGACGGGGCCCACGCGATGTCGCCCCGGACACCCTCGTATTCCCTCCGGTGACGAAGGGCTCGACCAACTCGAGCAGCCGCTCGTAGCGCGGGGCGTTCGGGCGAAGCACACTGCCGGGGTCACCGGGGGATGGTTCGTTTTCGGGAACTGGTTCTGGCGCAGTCGTCGCGGTGGTGCTGTCCTGGCTGTCGAGCGCTGTCGTGGTGGTACAGGTGGTCGCCCCGGGAGACCCCTCCTGCGCATCCGTCGGCACGGCGGCCAGGGCACCCACGGGCGTGAGTGCGCCGTCGATTGCCACCAGTGTGTGCCCCGTTCTCGATCCCACCTACCGATGATACCGGCGGCAACCGCGATCACATACAGCCGTGAGCACCTTCCGGAGCTGGATCTCAGCTCCGGCGACGCTGCGCGTGGGAATCCTTACTGAAGGCTGGCCGATATCAACCTCTAGTTGGGATGACAGCCTCGCAGAGGCGTCGCTACCAGCATGTCTGCGACCTTTGTTGAAGGCGGGGCAAACACGGGGTATGGACTCATTAATCCGTTGGTCGTGGGCTCGAGCCCGCCCGCCCCGCAACTAGACAGCCAGTGCCGCCCCGGACGCGGAAGCAATGATCGAAACCTACTTATATGCGGACGATGCACCGACTGGCACAGACGCCTGATCGAAACAGGATCGCGGGCAGGTCTATCCACACGCTTGGCGCGGGGTCGGTCGGCGCATCGTCGGCTGAGCTAGTTCGGTGACTTCTGGCCTTCTCATGGGGGCGAGCGGCGTTGGAAGACCGTGGCGTGCCGACGGCAAGGCCACAACAGTCGGGACGACACGGTGTGTCTTCCCGGCCCGGCCCGCACGCACAAGGTGGGATTGCTCGTGGTTCGAGCCCGCTCGCACGACCGGACGCCCCAATCTTTTCGAGAGCCATCAAGCTCTGACTGAGACCGGCGCCGTGCGGGTGCGCTGGAATCGCGAACAGCTCATCGGAGGCAAGCCCGAGAGGCTCGAAAGTAGGGCGCTGCGCGTTCCCATCTGGGTTCTGGACCAAATGGAACACCCGATTTGATGGAGGTGCTGGAATGAACTGTTACTGCGGAATCGACTGGGCTGAAGGGCATATGCGCCACCAGGCGTCTGAAATCGAATGGAGGTGAGAGACCTTCGTCGCCTGGTCGTCACAGCGACTGGGTGAAGCTGAGGGCAGCCTGATCCAGGAGATGCTGGTGAGGGTGGGAGCAGCCCTGACGACGCCGGGACGTGTCGACACTGCCAGACGATGCGGGTCCGGTTAGCGAGA
>Ga0114921_10001800_pt1 | contig 10029 bp, 7 predicted proteins | sample BentaG_FD_87016 | JGI IMG/M metagenome (GOLD analysis project Ga0114921, IMG submission 87016) | Deep subsurface microbial communities from South Atlantic Ocean to uncover new lineages of life (NeLLi) - Benguela_00093 metaG | ecosystem: Environmental > Aquatic > Marine > Oceanic > Sediment ...
CCTGATATTGGTGCTAAGGCCTTCGCATCCTGAAAGGCATAAACCCACCGGGCATACCCCCCATTGAAGGGGTGGAGGTACCAGAGCCGCCTTCAGTACCGATAATCACCAGTTGCCCCTCCTGCAAATCCCCCCGCCGCACCTCGGTGTAGTTGTAGTCGCTTATTCCCGGCAAGAAGAAGATGGGGACCAGCTCCTTCTTCTCGTTCAGCGTCCACACTCTGGAGGCTCTCTCCCCTAAAGCCATCCTCGCCATTCCGGCTGCTCCTCCTCCCATTTCTGACATCTCTCTTCTGGCTGTTTCTTCTCCCCTTTCTGACCTCTCTCCCCCCATCATTTCCCTGTGGGATGCCACCATTTCAGGAGATAAAGGAGGGTTAAAACTCAAAGCCTGGTTGGGGACCACAAAAACACCCTTTCTCTCGGCAACGATAACGGTGACCGTGGCTGTCATGCCGGGCTTTAGCTTCAACTCTGGATTATCTACCTCTATGATGGTATCATAGGTCACCACATTTTGCACCACCACCGGTGAGAACCTGACCTGGGTGACTTCTCCATAAAAGGTATCATCGGGGAAGGCATCCACGGTAAACTTAGCCCGTTGCCCCTCTTTTACCTTCCCGATGTCTGCTTCGTCGACGCTGCAGTTGACTTGCATCTTCCTCAAATCGTTGGCAATGATAAAGAGAACCGGTGCCTGAAAGCTGGCAGCCACCGTTTGCCCCACATTGACATTGCGGGAGATCACTATGCCATCAATAGGTGATGTTATAACTGTGTGCTCAAAATCAACTCGGCTGGAATCGAGCTGGGCCTGAGCCTGTTCCAGCCGAGCCTGGCTAGCCTTCACATCTGCCTGGGAGGAAAGGTAGAGCTCCTCTGCCTTCTCCCTCTCTTCGGGGGAGACCAACCCCTGCTGGAAAAGTTCCCCAGCACGCCCCAGATTCCTCTTGGCATTTTTCTCGTTAACCTGCGACTTCTCCAGCGCGGCTACCACACTGCGGTAATTGGCTTCGTTCTGCTTCACCCGGGTGAGAAATAACGACTGCTCCAGCTCAGTAATAACCTGACCCTCTTTAACCTGAGAATTAAAATCGGCATAGAGCTTGGCAATCCTTCCCGAGACCTGGCTGCCCACCTCCACCGTGGTGATAGCGTTCAGGCTTCCGGTTGCCACCACCGTTGTTTGAATATCCCCCCTGACAACAGGCTCTGTCCTGTATTGGACAGAAGAAGCACCTCTATTGTTGAGCAAAGCATAGCCCACCGCAATAGCAAGCCCGACAACGATTAAGATAACAAGTAGTGAAAGGGTTTTCTTTCTCATTTGGTCACTCCTTACTTATAAAAATTTGCGCTCTTAATCTCATCCTATTTAGACCATCAATGGTCCCAAAAAGTTAAATAAAAAATTTAAAGTACCAAATCCCCTTTTAAAGAATCAATAAAAAAGGCTTCACCCATAGTCCCCATAGGAAACACCTTCTTTTATATTTTATCAAAGAAAGTCTGCTTTGTCTTTAAGTAAAATCAAACACAACCCTGAAACAATTAACCCCCCCTTCTGCCACAAGAATACAAAAAACTTGACTTTTACTGTGATTCTGCTATTCTAAATTGAATAATATGTTAACTGCAGAACAAATTCTGGATATTTTTAGAAGAACCGGAGCCTGGCAGGAGGGGCATTTCTTGTTAAGCTCGGAACTTCATAGTTCCGCCTATCTTCAGTGTGCTCTGGTCTTGCAATATCCTGACCTGGCAAGACAACTGGGGGATGAGCTGGGCAGACTCTCCAAAAATGTAGAGGCAACCTGCGCTGTATCCCCTGCTGTGGGCGGTATTATTATTGGCCACGAGGTAGCTCGCTTTCTGGGCATCCGAGCCCTCTTCTGCGAAAGGGAGCAGGGGTTAATGACCCTGCGCCGGGGCTTTCAGGTCACCCCCCACGACCGGGCGCTGATAATCGAGGATATTATTACCACCGGAAGGTCCACCCGGGAGGTAATCCAGGTAGTGCGAAAGCACAGCGCCACCGTAGCTGGAATTGGCGCTATAATCAACAGGGGGGTAAGCGAGATAGAGCCGGGGCTCCCCTGTTACTGCTTAGCTACAGTCAAAATCCCTACCTACCCCCCTGATCAGTGCCCTCTTTGCCGGGATAAAAAGATACCCCTTCGCAAGCCGGGCAGTCGCTGAAACCAATGGCGAAATCTGTCCGCCAGGGGGGTATTGATTGTTTCCTCGTGAAAAGTTATAATTAGTTTACCATATCTTTAAAGAGGGGTTCTCTATGAAAAAAAATATCGCGATAATTTTAACCGTGATGGTAATCATCGGAGGGACCACTTTAATAGTAATGCTCCTCCGAGAAACTTCGGTTGAAAGGATTGAGAGGCTTCTTCCCAAAACCACCCTCGCCTACTTATCCCTCTCGGACCTCTCCCAGGCTAAAGAAGATATAAAAGGGACCAGGCTCTGGCATGCCCTGGAGGAAACAGAGCTCCTCCCCCAGCTCAGAAAGCTCTGGGGAAAAAAGGTGGAAGAGATCTACCAGAAAACTGGGATCAGTTTAGACCAACTAACCCCCTTCTTTAACCGAGGTGTAGCCATTGCCATTACTTCCTTTAATACGGCTAATAAAAGAACCCCCGGCGTCGTAATAGCAGTCGATGTAGCCGACAATAAAAGGGCTCTGAATGAATACCTGAAAGAAACCATGAGCCCCCAGTTCAAAGAAAAAGGGCTCATTTATGGAGAGGCTGAGCATAGAGGTATAAAATACCATTACTGGCAACTAACTTCAGGGGAAAGACTCTGCTACGGGTTCCTTAAGAACATATTCGTGGTATCTATCACCGGTGAGAAATCCTTCAATACCGTTGTAGACACTTATAAAAGGGAGATCAGCTCTCTGCGGAAGAGCCGCCCCTTTAAGCAAATCAAGAGCCTGATGGGCTATAGGAAGGGGGCTCTCGGCTACCTTAATTTAAAGCTACTTCTTGAGCAGAGCACACTCTCCTCCTCATTAAAAGCTGCCCCAAAAGGGGAACTCCTGAAGCTCAGTGGCCTCACCTCCCTGGAAACCATCGGATATTACTCCTTTGTTGAAGAGGAGGGTTTCAGAGAACGATTTTTCCTGGCGACTGAAAAGCACCCCAAGGGTTTGTTGAAGACACTGTTAGCACAACCGCCCCGTAGAATGAACTCTCCAGAGTATATCCCCAGAAGGATGAAAAATCTCACCATTCTCACCTTTAACGACCCCCCGGAGCTATGGGAGGAGATAGACGATTTCCTCTCCACCACTCTTACCAAGGAGAACTACCGTCATTTCAAAGAAATGCTCAGCACGGCGGAGAAGGGACTAAACTTCAGCTTTCAGGAAGACCTCCTGGAGTGCCTGGGCAATGAATTAGCCATGGGGACTGACATAACCTCCTTCTTCCCCCTCCCTGAGAATTTAACCCCTCAAACCCTTCTAACGAGGCTCCCCCTTATCTTCCTTATAAAGGTGGATAACCAGAAAAAACTCTCCCGCACTATGGACAGGGCTTTAGCCCGGGCGACCTTAACTCTGAAGACATCAGCCAAGGAGGAGAAGTATGGAGACCATTCTTTGAAGTATATAGAGCTCGAATTGGCGGAACAGAAGATAAGCCCAAGCTACGCCTTTATAGGGGACTTTCTAGTTATGGGGAATGATAGGTCGGTGGTCAGAGAGGCGATCGACACCTACGACAAAATGGAGGGCATCGGCTCAGCACCGGACTTCTCCCTGGTACGAAAGAACCTGTTTCGTTTAGCCACCTGGTTTACTTACTCGGACACCAGGGAAATCCTTAAAGCAGTCCTTTCCTCTCTCCCTTCAGGCACTGGAGAGGAGGAGTTCGATTGGCAAGGGGAGCTGACCAAAGTAGCTGAAAAGCTCTTCGGAACGGGGGTGGTGGCTGTTCCCACCAAGCAGGGTATCAGGCTGCAAGCTTACTCCTCAGTGGGTCTTTCCACCTCGAGGCTTATTACTATTGCACCTCTCAGCAAAAGTTTCCCTTTCAGACTTCTTACCCTTCGTTCCCAAGCGAGAACCGAGCTTCCGGAATCCACCCTTCGGAAGTAGCCACTTCTTTTAGCGTTGCTCTTCACTTTCTCAAAAAGCCTTTCTCCAGGTCTCGTTGGCTGAGGCGGAGGATTATCGGTCTCCCATGGGGGCAGGTCATCGGCAGGGTGGTCTTAAATAGCTCCTCCACTAAATATCTCATCTTCTCCGAGGAAAGGGGGTGATTAGCTTTTATAGCCGCATGGCAGGCTAAAGAGGTTATCATCTTCTGATAGACATCTTCAACCTTTTTAGCCTTAAGCTCCTTCTCCAGCTCACTGACCACATCGAGAAAGAGGGTCTCTATCTGGCAATGAGCCAAAAGGGAGGGAATCTCTTTTATTACATAAGCCTTGTCCCCGAAGTTTTCTATTCCGAAGCCGAGCTCCCGAACGAGGGAGAGGTGCTCCTCTATTATCAAACTCTGAGAAGGGCTAACTTCAAGCACAACGGGAATCAATAAAGCCTGATGGGCTAACTGCCGATTGGTGAAACCATTCCACAGCTTCTCATACAAAACCCGCTCATGAGCAACATGCTGGTCGATTATTAGAATCCCCTCCCGGTCGATAGCGACAATATAGCTATTCTGATACTGCCCCAGCACTGCCACCTCAGGGGCTCCCTCTGCTGACTTGGTCTCCTTCTCTGATAGACCAAGCCCCGGGGTAGAAGGTGGAGGAGAAACCTCCTCCGGCGAGACCTCCCTCTCCCCCCCAATGTGCCTTTCTTCTCCCCGGTGGATGGGTTTCTGATAACCGGCCTTCCTGAGGGCTCCCTCGGTGGGTCTAAACTCCGCCAGGGGCTTCTCCCTGATAATGGTCTCCATTAGAACATCCCTGACCTTATCGTGGATAAAACGGGTTTGTCGGAATCGGACCTCCAGCTTGGAGGGATGGACATTGACATCGACCAGCTCAGGGGATAGAGTGATAAAAAGAAAGACCACCGGATACTTATCTCGGGGAAGCAGAGTATGATAGGCTTCCCGAATGGCGCGATAGAGGAGCCTCTCCTTCACCAACCGCCGATTGACATAGGTAAGAAGCATATCGGCTGAAGAGCGATAATAACCGGGACGGGAGAGGTAGCCAAAAAGTTTCAATCCTTCCCCTTCATATTCAAAGGAGATAAGGTTCTCCATCAGGTTTTTACCATACAACTGATATATCCTCTGACTATAATGGGCAACAGGGGGGGCCGATATGAGCTCTTTATCATTGTGATAGAGGGAGAAGTTAATATGGCGGTGGGAGATGGCATAATGGGCAACCAGCTTGACTATGCGGCTCAGTTCGTAGCGGGTTGACCGGAGGAACTTACGTCGGGCAGGGGTATTAAAGAAAAGGTTTCTTGCCTCCACCGCAGTCCCCTGAGAAAGACCCACCTGAGACACCTCTCTGATCACCCCTCCATCCACCCGCACCTGGGACCCGTAAAGGGAGCTCTCACCCCTCGATTTCAGAGTGAGGCGGGTGACAGCGGCTATGCTGGCGAGGGCTTCCCCCCGAAAACCCAGGGTCTGCACCGCAGTCAGATCTCCCAGGGTAGCGATTTTGCTGGTGGAATGGCGCTCAAAACAGAGGAGAACATCATCACCGTCCATCCCCTCCCCGTTGTCGACCACCCGGACCAGCCTCTTCCCCCCATCCTCAACAAAGATGCGTATCTCGCTTGCTCCGGCATCGATGGAGTTTTCCATCAGCTCTTTTACAATGGATGCCGGATGCTCCACCACCTCACCAGCAGCAATCTTGTTGGCTATGTTTTCGGACAAAATTTTAATTCTGCCCATCCTCTCTTTCCCTTAACATCAAAGATTATCCCCCTTGACTGGGAGGTTGTAATGGGCTCTTCGTAGGGAGATTAAAGTCCCAGCCATTCCTGAACGGTCGCCCCGACTATCTTTTGGAATCTATCGGAGAAAGAGGGTAAGCTCCCTACTCTCTCATCTAAGATGATCTTCTCCACCCGGAGAGAGGGGATAAACATTTCCGAGAGCCCTATGCTCTCCTCCCATTTGGCTACCTACCGGCACCAATCGTCGAATGACTCCAGGCTAATCCCCTTTATCACTACCCCGCTCTGGTCGAGAGAGAGGAGGACACCCCATATCTGCTCCCTCTGCTCCTTCAGATAGCCGACCACCAGGGAGTTTTTCTCTATCATTTAGACTTCCCTTACCTCTCTACAATTATGGCAGCGCCCTGTCCACCACCAACGCACATGCCAGCCAGCCCCAGCCGGGCGCCCTTCTCTTTCATCGCATATAAAAGGGTGGTCAGAATGCGGGCACCAGTGGCACCGATCGGATGCCCCATAGCTATAGCTCCCCCTTTGAGGTTCACCTTGGTTGGGGCTATCTTCAGCTCCCTTAAAACCTGAATCGACTGAACCGCAAAGGCTTCGTTAAGCTCAAATATGTCGATGTCCTCAATCTTGAGGTTGGCTTTGCTGAGGGCTTTCTTAACCGCCGGGATGGGACCAAGCCCCATTATCCCCGGCTCCAGAGCCACCGTAGCATAGGAGACCACCGAAGCTGACGGGGTAATCCCTCTCCTCCTTGCTATTTCCTCGGTCATCACTATCACGGCAGATGCTCCATCGTTTATCCCCGAAGCATTGCCGGCGGTGACCGTTCCCCCTTTCTTGAAAGCAGGCTTCAGGCGACTAAGCTTCTCCACGGTAGTTCCAAAACGCGGGAACTCATCGGTATCAAAGATAATAGGCTCACTCTTTTTTTGAGGAACCAAGACAGGGATTATCTCTTCCTTGAACCTCTCCCCCTTTATAGCCTGTTCTGCTTTCTGCTGGGAGCCAGCCGCAAAGGCATCCTGCTCCTCCCGCGATATGCCGTAGCGCTCGGCAATGTTCTCCGCTGTTAGCCCCATATGGACCTTTTCTAACGCACACCAGATCCCATCGTGAATCATAGAATCGACTACCTGGGCATCTCCCATCCGGTAGCCCCAGCGGGCTTTGTAAAGGAGGAAGGGAGCCTGGCTCATACTCTCCATCCCCCCGGCTACTATTATGTCAGCGTCCTGACATTTTATAGCCTGAATCGCCAGCATAACCGATTTTAACCCCGAGGCGCAGACTTTGTTCACCGTATAAGAGGGGACATTAAAGGGGATGCCTGCTTTAATGGCCGCCTGGCGGGCGGGATTCTGCCCCAACCCAGCCTGCAGGATATTGCCCATAATCACCTCGTCCACCTCGTGGGGCTGGATTCCGCTACGCTTCAAAGCCTCCTTGATAACAATCGCCCCCAGGTCAATCGGCGAGACCTCCCCTAAAGTTCCCCCAAAACTCCCAATAGGGGTGCGCACTGCACTACTTATCACTGCTTTACCCATAGCCTAACTCCTCTGAAAACTAAAGAGGCTGGATAATTATTTTATATTTCAGCTCCCGTAATTTAAACCCCGTATATTAAAGGTAAAAACCCATGCTCATGAGTCCCTTATCCTACCTGTTAACTCTCAGCACTCTTAGTCCCTTCCAGCATAATGAATTTTCTGCCATATTACCACAAAATCATCCCATTTTTCCACCTATTTCCCCCTCGTTGAGCTTGTAATATCTTCATCCGGTGAAACTCTTATCTGACTTTATCCATTTAATATTTAGCCTCATCTCTATTATACTTTAGAAGGTACACTATTTTTTCATTGTACTTAAATTACTTTAATTAATTTTAGTGCACCCTTGACATTAAATTTTTCCCTGTGCTATAAGGGGATAGATGGAGAAAAATCAGCATATTAGAGAAAAATTGGATTTAAGCCAAAAAAGGAAATTCCTACTGCTCTCAGATAGCTTAGAAAACAACACTTCGAAAACTAAAATTAAGGAGGAATTATCATGAAAAAAAGCTTTATCAAAGTTGTTTCCCTTTTGTTTGTCATTTTGCTTTTTATTTGCTCACCCCTCCCAGCCGAGAAAAGTGCTCAAAAGGCAAAGTTGAAAGGTCTCAAGGAAAATTCCCAAAACCCCAATTGGGCAAAGTACCACAGCACAGATGAGACCTATGCCCTGCTCGAATCTTGGGCTGCTCTCTTTCCTAACTTGACCAACCTCTACTCTATCGGGCAGACGCTGAAAGGCACCCCTCTGAAGGTTCTGGAGATCACCAATAAGCAAACGGGTTCTGCACTGGAGAAACCAGCCTATTATTATGATGGAAACATCCACTCCGGAGAGCTCACCGGTGCAGAGGTTGTCCTGCATTTTGCCTGGTATCTTCTGTTCAACTACGGCAAGGACCCTTATGTTACCCAGCTTGTGGACACCCGAACTTTTTACATCCGTCCCAAGTTCAATCCGGACGGAGCCGATATCGCCCTCAAAACCCCCCTTGGTCTGCGCAGCACACCCAGGCCACATGACCAAGACGGAGATGGTTTCCTGGACGAAGACCCACCCAATGACCTGGACGCGGATGGTTCCGTTACACAAATGCGTGTCAAGAATCCGCTCGGTCTCTGGAAGATAAGTTCCCAGAATTCACGGATCATGGTTCGCCGTGATATTGGGGATCAGCAGGGAGATTTTTTCGATCTTTATTCGGAAGGAATTGACGACGATGGGGATGGATATTTTAACGAGGACGGTATCGGCGGTATTGACATGAATCGAAATTTTCCCCGCAATTGGGGGATGGAGTTCGAGCAACGGGGTGCTGGTCCTTACCCGCTGTCTGAGCCTGAAACACGTGCTACCATCGAGTTTTTCCACTCTCACCGCAATATCACAGGCGTTTTTCACGGCCATACCTCGGGGGGATTTCTCTACCGGCTTCCTTCAACCACCTCCTGGGATGCTTTCCCTTTGTCCGATCAGCGTTTGATCCTCGAGTTGTCTGATAAGTACCACAGCACCACCGGACAACCCGTCCGGCCCAGCTACAGCGACCCACGACAGCACCGGCATGGCACCCTGGTCAGCTGGGCATATTGGGACTTCGGTGTGATCGGTTTCGTTCCTGAGTTCTGGGGGGACTTTGGGCGTGATTACGACAACGACGGACGGATAACCGAAGCTGAACGGCTCCTCTGGAACCAGAAAGAACTGGATGGGGAGGGGTTTGTAAATTGGACGCCCTATAATCACCCACAGTTGGGAGCCGTCGAGATCGGGGGTTGGAAAACCAAACTTGTACGACAGAATCCACCTCCTAAGTTCCTTAAGAACGAGATCGAAAAATATATCCCCTGGATGCTCTGGCTTTGCGAAGTCAGTCCTCATGTGGTGATCAAGGATGTCTCCACCTCCGAGGTAAATTCAGATGGGCTGATCAAAGTTAAAGTGGAGGTCGCCAATGTGGGTTACCTTCCCACCAACCTTACTCAGAGAGCCCTTGATGCCGAGATAGCAGTTCCCGTGCGGGTAACAGTCGACCTCCAGGATGCAGAGCTTATCAGTGGTGAAAAGCGTGCTGATCTCGGTCAGCTAAAAGGCTTCCGCGATGCACGTGGGGGACAACGGCTGCTGCTTGAATACATCGTCCGTCTCAAAGAGCGCAACCCGGTCTTAACGATCACCATTATTTCGGAAAAGGGAGGAACCGCCCGGAGGGAAATTCCATTGCGCCGTTGAAACATGGTCATCGGGATAAAAATAATCCCTGTTTCACTTCCATCCACAGTTGCCAAGCAGTTACCGTTCTAATCCTCTTCGCAAGGTCGTGCAACTTTCCCAGCACCAAGAACCCAATGATGCAGAGAGGAAACAGAGCTATGAAATTTGGTTGTCAATCTGAGGTCGCCAAAATAAAAAGCATTCTGGTAAAACATCTCAAAGATGCATTCATTAGCCCGGAAAACATTGGCGCCCAGTGGAAAGAGCTCAATTATTTGGGCTGTCCCGATTATAAAAAGGCGCTAAAAGAATATGAGCACTTTATTGCCTTGTTAAAGAAACACATA
>Ga0114921_10001801_pt1 | contig 10028 bp, 10 predicted proteins | sample BentaG_FD_87016 | JGI IMG/M metagenome (GOLD analysis project Ga0114921, IMG submission 87016) | Deep subsurface microbial communities from South Atlantic Ocean to uncover new lineages of life (NeLLi) - Benguela_00093 metaG | ecosystem: Environmental > Aquatic > Marine > Oceanic > Sediment ...
ACTCGAACTGGATTGATCCTTCGTTTCGTTTTGACCTGTACTCTCTTCTCCTTTTGCCATCTTTACCAATATGTTCTCCTCCTCAAAACTGTGTAGCCCTACCAGAGCCCCAGCAGAAGTTTTAATTGTCCTGCTTAAAAATTCGCGACGATTCAGATCCTTTGACATTTTTGATCCCCTGTTAATTAATGATTTCTAAACTCTTTGCGCATTCAGCCTTCCTACTTCATAGTGAATTTAGTATAACTACAGGATTCTTATTCAATACCCCACAGCCGATCTTCTCTAAAACAATAAAACAATTTAGTTTTCGTGTGACAAAAACAATAGCAAAACTACAGTTTAAAGAGAACTAATCCACCCCCAAAAGTTGTGTCAATATAAAGACTAAATGGAAATAGTATAGTAAATATGATAATAAATTTCAATTTCACTCCTTTAAGTAAGGGAGTGGTTGAAGTCACTTTTCAATGCCATACTAATCCTGGAGGTAAACTTCCCAAATTTTTAGTGAATGTCGCTATATGGTCGATAGATGTTCGTCAGCCAGCACGGGGTACGCCTGACCTCTGTCACCGACCCTTGATGCGCAGCACGAACATAAGGTCCTCCGGCAAGAAAGTCTCAGTCCGCACCAACTCGAAACCGGCCTGTGCGGCCTCCCTGCGCATGCGTTCAGGCGCCACGCCGTGGTCACTCCCGTCTGGACCGCGCACCGGGTTCGGCTCGACCAAGACGACGGTGGCGCCGGGCTTTAACGCGGGTAGAAGGTTCTTTAACATGGCCACCGGCTGGTCGAGATAATGATAAGTCCACACCATGAATGCCATGTCGAGTGCTCCTGTGGGGAAGAGGGGGTCATCGACTTGTCCAACAATCGTCTCGACGTTGCCGATGCTGGCACGTTGACAGCGCTCACGCAGGTACTCTAAGCTCTCCACATCGATGTCGTTGGCTAGGATCTTGCCTGCCGGTCCGACCCGGCGGGCCAACTGAATGGTGAAACGACCACGGCCGGCGCCTACTTCACCGACAACCATCCCTGGCTTGACGCCGGCAGCATCCATTATTCTCTCGGGGGGTTGCTTCGTGAACGTCCGTTTCTCCCACTCTTCAACCGACTGCTGTTGACCGGTCGCAACGGTGGTGCCCCCTGCCAGCAACAATCCCACGGCGATTGCCCGAATGAACACTATCGCCTCCTTTCCATGCTTGTCAGGGCCGTTCGAGAGTGATGCTCTCAACATTACCCTCCTGTATATCAACGGCGCCGTAGGAATGATGTAGATCACTACCCACGAATTCCGGCCTAACTAACATTTATGAAGAAAATGTAAAGATGGTGAATTCATGATATGAGTCCCAAAATCCATGAAAAACATTAGATATATTTAACGTATAATCAAAGTAATGTCCGATAGTTAACAACAATTTGAGACTTTGGTTAAAATGTGATATAGTTCTCAATAACATGCTGATTCAAATTCTAAGTATCATTCCAAGAGATGACGGTTTTTTTAACTCACCAGAGTTTCTCTCCCCTAAATACAGGTACATTAGTGTTATCGTTTTCAAGAAACAAATCACACAGTCATTTTTCAGGCATCAATCGCTGTAAGTTCACTAATATAGTGTGGGTCTAAGTACTTTTAAGCCGTTGGTCGTCCCGAAACCAGTCGGGACCGGGCTCACTCGTCAGTAGCTCCACTCCCTCGTAACACCCTCCCAATATTATCAGGTAGTCTGTCGATTGCTTCTCAATCCCAACTTCTTCTATTCGATTAGGAAGCGTCCAAAGCCTTTAGAATAATATATTAGTCCAGAACTGTCAATGGCAGAGCCAAAGATGTCTGTCCTATTGTCAATTAGTCTGATTCCCTCTTCGTGACCAAGGACGAATACTGCGGTGGCCCAAACATCTGCTTCTTCTGCAGTGGGAGCGATAACCGTTGCACTCTGAGTTCTCCTGGCAGGAATACCTGTCCCGGGATCAAGTATATGATGATATTGATTACCATTGAAAAGAAAGAATCGCTGGTAGTCGCCCGATGTGGCAACGGCAATGTTCGACAAACTCAATACATTGATTAGCTTTTCTGTTTCTCTGGGATTTTGAATACCTACTTTCCAAGGCTTACTTCCTTTTGTTCCAAGGCAGTACAAATCTCCACCTGCGTTGATAAGAGCATTTCTAATATGGTTATTTTTTAGGACCTCTATTGCTCTATCAACCGCATAACCTTTAACAAAACCACCGATGGCAAGACTTGCCTGCTCAATCGATTTTCTAAGAATCCATGAAGAATCTGCTATTCTTATTGAAGTCTCAACAAACTGTTCTCCTACATATTTCAAAGCACTATCAAGCATTTCTTTTGTAGGAGGAACAGGATTATCTGATAGAAAAGGATATAAGTCCAATAACGGTTTTAGGGTAATATCAAAAGCACCTCTTGTTGTTTCATTATACTCTAGAGCTTGTCGCACCAAGCGAAATACTTCTTCAGTAGTCTCAATTCCTCTTTTCGATTGATTGAACCTATAGATCTCACTTGTTGAATCTTTTTCCCAAAAGAGATGTTCAATCCGTTCGATTTCCTGGTGAGCCTTAAGCATCGCATTCTTTGCCAGTTTCCTTTTCGGTGCCATGATGGTGTATTCAATACTCGTATCCATGGCAAAGCGGGTGAAGTAATATGGTTCATTAGTAATTGAAGTACACCCGTACAAAGTAAAAATGCATACTAAAAAAGCCCTTGAATGGGCCCTTTTCGACGAGAGTTTCCTTAGCCTTAACGTCATGTAATCATTCCAAGGTGTCGGTGTTCAAAAATTCCAAGTTAGACTCTGTTACGCGGTTATTCCATCTAGTAAAGTGTTGTCAGATTTTATGGTTGCAACAAGCTTGTTTGGTGCACAGATAATCTTCCCAGATTGAATTCCACCGATTTTTTTGCAGAGTTCATGCCGGCAAGAAGCTTCTACAACTGATAGTCTACCGTCTTGTAATCTGAAGATGGATTTCCCATGTTTCACTTGGAGAGCGATTTGATTGTAGTTTCTCCCTGGACGAATCTGTTCCATAATTAAACCGTTGACCTCAAATGTAATCAAGTTTTTTGGATCCTTTTGATACTCCTCCATAGAAACCAGGTAATGGCCTTTCGTTCTACGCGATCGAAGTTCGAAAGCAAGATTTTTCAAATCTCCTGGTATTTGATTTTTCCGGGTGGGATCAATTAGTCGTCCCTCTTCAATAATTCCAAGATCCTGGCCTGATGGTAGAATGGGAAATGATTCAACGCTTGGCTCCACATGAAAACCCAAGTCTACGATCCTTAGCAGGTGCTGAACATCTCGAACTGGATTGTCTGTCACAAGAAAATAGGAACGACTCGGTCTTCCAATTTTCCAAATAGGGAAGCCAACAACAATTGCCCCGGTTCCAACTAATGACGATATCTTTAAGAAATCACGCCTATTCATAATCTTCATTATCTAATCCTCACTATGTACTTTTGAAATTTGAAACAGTGTATGGGCAACTACTGAAATCCTCTTTAACCATTTCCTTGAAATAATGCTGCATAAAAATAATCCAATTGTTCCTGAAAAAAATAGCAGTACCTCATCAGCAACATATGGTAATGACACATCAAGAAGATAAGTAGTAAATACTCCAAGGACAAAGCCAAGGAGCGGCAATCCGTATAGCATTACCGACAGTTTTGTGAGCAGGTTTTGAGAATCCGTTATCACTACGTTTTGTCCAACCTTTGCCTTGAAGGGATTGCGGGCGAGAATTCCCCTTTCATACTTGGAATGTGGTGAACATATTATTCTAATACCACAATGTTCGCATAATCCGTTATCCACAATCTTTACGAAAGCAAAATCACCTTCAATTCTTTTCACAATACTACTATCGTGAATAGCTGTTGTCATTAAGAGGTGTGCTCCAAAGCTTCAGCAGCTTTTTTGTTTTTGATGACAACAAGACATTCGGTTGGACACCGATCAGTGGGCAGTACACTCTCATTACCATAAACCTCATAATTAATCCGTGCAAGATGCTTATCCATAAAAATCTGGTCTTCCCCTACAGCACGCACACAAATCTTGCACCCAATGCATGCTTTCGAGCAAACCTTGCGTGACTCTTTAGGATTATCATGATTCTTGCAGAGAACGAACAATCGATGAGACTCAGGGTGTAACTCAATAACATCTCGTGGGCACGCGTCAACACACTTGCCGCATCCGGTGCACTTTGACTCTATGATTTCAGGCAGGCGGTTCTTACTAATGCGTATAGCATCAAAAGGACAAGCATCAAGACAGTCACCAGATCCAAGACAGCCATATTCACATAACTTTTCGCCCCCACTCAAAATATGTGCCGCCAGGCAAGACTGAATACCTACATACCATGCTTTCTTTGCGGTTTCATCGATACCCCCCTGGCACATGATTCGAGCAATCTTCTGTTCAGCAGTAGTGGCTTCCACTCCCAGGATTCCAGCAATTTCCTTAACAGTCTCTGCTGAAGCTACACCACACGTGGATATTTCCGCTTCGTCCTTCACCAGATATTCAGCAAAATTGACACACCCAGCATATCCACATGCTCCGCAATTCACTCCCGGCAATTCCTCACTGATCACAGCGATGCGGGGGTCCTCATCCACATGAAACTTTTTGTTGGCAATAGAAAGTCCAACAGAAAACAGGACCCCCAATAGCCCCATACTTCCCATAGAAATTAACAAAGCTGCAACGTCCATTATTCTCGTCCTGTCTCAGTGAGTCATTCTCTGAATAACTGTTTCCATATTCCCCAATAATTAATTCTAAATTGAAATAAGTCCTGCAAATCCCATAAACGCTAGTGCGAGGCTCCCTGCCACAATCATGGTAATCCCAGCGCCTCTGAAATATTTCGGCACATTGGCCAATTCTAACTCCTCGCGTATACCTGCCATAATCACCAGGGCTAGGGTGAAACCGGCTCCAGCCCCGATTCCAAAAATAAGACTTTCCACAAAGCTATAATTGCGCAAAATCGAAAATAGGGCCAATCCCAGGATAGTACAGTTTGTAGTTATCAGGGGTAGATATATTCCAAGTGCATCATAGAGAGGTTTGCTAATCTTGCGAACAAACATCTCCACAAGTTGTACCAGAGAAGCAATCACTAGAATAAAGGAGACATATTCTAATATCTCGATATGAAATGGTACAAGTATCAGATGATATATCAGCCATGTGACCCCTGCTGAAATGGTCATGACAAATGTGACAGACATCCCCATACTTACAGCAGAGGATAACTTTTTTGAGACTCCTACGAAGGGACATATTCCTAAGAAATAGGTGAACACAAAATTGTTTACTACTGCCGCTGAGATGAATATGATGAAGAGTTTCATGCTTTCGCTCTTTTGTCATTAATCCAATTTGAAAGGCCAATAAGCAGGCCAAGAGTTAGGAAAGCTCCGGGTGGAAGTATCATCACTATCCAGTGATGAAACCCGTCACCCAGAACCTGAAAGGTTAGCCATGTACCCGATCCCAGGATTTCACGAATACTTCCCAGTACAAACAAGACGCTTAGGAACCCGAGCCCCATCCCGAGGGCATCAAGCAGGGATCGGCCCAGGTTGTTCTTCGATGCAAACGCTTCCTGCCGTCCCAGAATTAGACAGTTAACCACGATCAATGGGACGTATGGGCCAAGTTCCTTGCTGATATCGGGATAAAATGCTGCCAGAAAGCGATCCGCAATGGTTACAAATGTAGCAATGATAACAATAAAACTGGCGATCCTCACTTGATGTGGAATCATTTTTCGTAATAAGGAGATCATCGTACTTGAACAGATTACCACAAAGGTTGTAGCTAATCCCATGGCCACTCCGTTGATGGCGGAATTGGATACGGCCAGTGTTGGGCAGAGCCCAAGTAGTGAAATGAGTACCGGATTTTCTTTCCAGAATCCCTTAATAAACTCATGAGTAATAGGAATCTTTTTCTTCGCCATTACGATACCTCGTCCAAAAATTTTTGATATTCAGACCTTGCTTTTTGAACCGTATCATTAATGATTTTCACTATCGATTTCGAAGAAATGGTGGCACCCGTAATTGCTTGAATTTCCGTGACTCTCTCTGGTTTCTTGTTCTTTACCACCGTGATTTCAGGATATGTGTGTACACTTCTAAATTGATCCGAGAACCAAAATGGGTTGACCTTATTTGAGCGATCTTCAACGATTTTTGTACCTAGGCCGGGCGTTTCAATCTGTTCCAGAATCGTAATGCCTGTGAGTTTTGAAAAATCTGGTTCTACGCCGACCATCATTGAAATTTTCCCTTGAAATCCACTACCCGTTGCCTGAAAAGCAATACCCAAGGGTTCATTGCCTTCATTCTTCCCAACATAGAGTGTTAGTTCCCGTACTACAACCTCATCATAGTGATCATGTTCAGGAAGTACATCGGAAATCGCTGCGACAAGTTCTCTTTGGCGATGTTCCTGGATTCTTGGCATTGTGAAATTGTCCCACGACGATAACATCGCACCAGATATTGTAGCAATGAGAGTCAACACGATTACCATCTTAAGTGAAGTACTCACGATGACAGTTCCCCAAAAGGCTTTGGCTTCGTGTAACGGTTAATAAGGGGAGTCACTGCATTCATCAGAAGTATCGAATACATTACGCCCTCGGGTAATCCACCGAATAACCGGATGATGATGAGTATCAAGCCTGCGCCAATACCAAAAATCCACGAACCTGTTTTCGTAATAGGTGATGTAACCAGATCTGTGGCCATAAAAAATGCACCAAGCATTAAACCACCTGATAGCAGGTGAAAGATTGGGTCAGGATATTCAGATGGATTAGTGACCCAAAATGCCCCACCAAAAAGAAAAACAGAACCTGAGAAACTCACAGGAATTCGCCAGTCCGCATATTTCTTAACTAGCAGGAACAATCCACCAATCAGGATCGCTAGTGCCGAAGTTTCACCAATCGACCCTCCGATATTTCCCAACAGAAGGTCTCCATAGTTGGTTATTATTTCCTCAAACTTGAATTGACCTAAAGGAGTTGCCGAAGTCACCGCATCGACTGGCCCGAACTTCGCTGTGTTAGGATTTGTCCAGGTGGTCATCGCAACAGGAAAGCTAGCCTGTAAAAAAGCTCGCCCAAGAAGTGCTGGATTAAAGATGTTATATCCTAAGCCACCAAAGATCTGTTTACCGATAGCTATGGCAAATACAGCTCCGATAATACAACTGCTATAAGGAAGTGATGGAGGGAGTGTGAGTGCTAATAGAAGTCCAGTAATGACCGCACTTCCATCTCTTAATGTGAAAGACTCGCCTTTCAACCGTATGATCAGTAATTCGGTGACAAGGGCTCCTGTCACACATACTAGCATCCTCCAGAGGGCTGATGCACCAAAGAAGTATAATGCCATGATAGCCGTTGGCATTAACGCGCCAACGACGGTCCACATGATTTTCGGAACACTCTCAGATGTATAAGAGTGTGGAGAAGACGCGAGAATGAACGGCTCACGATCCAGGGTAAAGAGTTTGCTTTGATTTGAGTCGGCCATCGTCGTGTTTATTTCTTCGTCCTATCTGACTGTTAGTGTTGACGCTTCAAGTGTTGCTCTATATTCAGAAATGGTATTTCTATTTTGACACTTCAGGAACTTCTTAATCAGCGAAAGGGGAATCTCATTTCACTTACTATCTATCAAATATCAATCCTATGATCATTCCTGAATTTCTTGGATAGCCTACTTACTTTTTATCTCATTCAAACGGTATTTTCCAATACGGATCCACTGCACGAGTGGAATATGCGATGGGCAGACAAATGCGCAAGAACCACATTCCATACAGTTACTGATACCCAAATCTTCGGTAGCCTCCCATTGCTTCATTTTTGCCAATCGAGCAAGCCTTGTGGGAAGTAGATTCATCGGACAGGCACCGATACACGAACCACATTGAATGCAAGGAGAAGTTTCCATTCTTCTGACTAGAGACTCTGTGGAGCAGATGATTCCGTTGGTTGCTTTTACGATAGGAACGGCTAGGTCATGTTGGGCAATACCTGTCATTGGTCCACCCATGAAGACTTGGACGGTTTCTTTTCTTAACCCACCACAATAATTAAGCAGATGGCCAAAAGGAGTACCAATTCGGGCCATCACATTCTTGGGCTTCTTAATACCATCGCCCGTTACCGTTACAATCCGTTGGATGAGAGGCTTACCTTCAGTCACTGCTTCAGCCACGGCGATAGCTGTACCTACATTATTGACAACAACGCCAACATCCATCGGTAACCCCCCGGCTGGCACTTTTCGGTTCAATATCACCTGAATCAACATCTTTTCGAAACCTTGTGGATATTTGGTTTGAAGCGAAATAACCGAATACTCCAAATTGTTTTTTCTCACACATCTTTGCATAGTCTCAATAGCATCTGGCTTGTTATCCTCGATGCCTAAATATCCCTTGTCTACACCCAGCACTTTCATCATGATTGACATACCGGTTAGTATCTTTTCCGTCAGTTCAACCATTGCTCTATGATCTGCAGTAAGATAGGGCTCGCACTCACAGCCATTGATAATGAAGGAATCAATGGGCTTCCCTTCTGGTGGTGAGAGTTTTACATGAGTTGGAAAGGCAGCGCCTCCCAGCCCGACAATGCCTGCATCCCAAATCAGCTTGCGAAGATTCTCAACCGATGACTCTCGCCAATCTTCTGGGGTAGGAAGTAGATCCCACTCATTATCTTGAGTTCGTTCAATATGGATCATTTTGACCTTTACTCCCATGGGGTGCCAGAAAGTATCAATCGTTCTCACTTTTCCAGAAACTGACGAGTGCACCGGACTGGAAAGAAATTTTTCGCTTCGACCGATAAGTTGGCCGGTTTTCACTTCATCTCCACGGTTGACAGTTGGAAGATTGGGAGCACCGGTGTGTTGCTGGAGAGGTATAAAAACCTCATGAGGTAAAGGAAGATGCTCGATGGTTTTTGCGTGGGTATATTCCTTAGAATCTTCGAGATGAATACCTTTTCTAAAGGATGGAGTCTTCAATAGACGCATCATCATATCTTCATATTCAACATAGTTCTGTTGATCTGCTTTTTTTCTGAGATTTAGCTTAGAAATGAAGTATTCAGTAACATTCGATATCAGGTCAAAAGGAAATAATCTTCGTCATGAAAGTTATTAACGTGCTTATTCTCATAAATGGATATTCCGGGGACTTCGTACAGATTATTTAACTCCTGTTCAAGCCTGAGTAATTTATTCCAAAGTGTACGAATGAGACACTGTATTTTTCACTTTTCTCATAGATTCTCCTTTTCCCAAAGGGATCTCTAGTCGGTGTAAGGTCTAATCAATGTATAAAAAGATATTATATTATTCTGAATCAACCGGATGTTGTTGTCGAGGAATTCGGCAGTTCAATCAATGAAAAATGCTAACGCCAATTTTTCCTGAATCCCAGCATAGCCCTGAAGCCCCACTGTTCCTGACCGGCAGGTGGGTCGGACACCCAGACAGGGAAATACAAGCCAATGTCCAGCGCCCAGCGCGATTCGATGCCGATCCCGAAGGCTGCTGAGGGTCCTTCCTCTTTCATGCCATCGATCCGGTCAGTGAGCGATCCCCCCTCACTTTCCAGGAAAATCAGATCCGTGTAGATCAGGGGCCGGAGGGCAAAACGCTTTGCTCTGCCAAGTCCCAGCGAAACGCTGATGGGCAGTGCGGTGCGATGCTTTCCGGTGCCTGCAGAGGTTAAACCCCTGTAGGGCAAAGCGATATCACGGAGATCCCAGGTCATGGGCAGTATTCCCGTGCGATAGGATAGATCCTGATCTGTGGTTCGATCCTCAACCAGGAATAATCCCGAAGAAATCCCTAGATCCAGCTTCCCCACCAAAGGGTGGTCGATCTGGCCCCAGAGTCTGAATTCTCCAAGAC
>Ga0114921_10001802_pt1 | contig 10028 bp, 13 predicted proteins | sample BentaG_FD_87016 | JGI IMG/M metagenome (GOLD analysis project Ga0114921, IMG submission 87016) | Deep subsurface microbial communities from South Atlantic Ocean to uncover new lineages of life (NeLLi) - Benguela_00093 metaG | ecosystem: Environmental > Aquatic > Marine > Oceanic > Sediment ...
AAAATCAGGGCTCAAGCTATTATTGACTATCGTCAGCAAAATGGCCCATTTCACAATATTAATGGATTAACCAAGGTGGAAGGCATAGGCACTGCCATCTTTGAGCAGATTAAAGACCTGATTACTGTAGCCGACTAATACTGGGGATAAAGATAGTGACCCTTATTTATCTTAGTTGTGCCTGGGTAGCTGGTATCTTTTTAGGGTCGAAGCTTAATCTCCCCTTAGCTTTTATCCTTATTGGTCTTATTCCTCTCCCTCTACTCTTTGTCCGCAAACACACCAAGCTAATAATCTTAGCCAGCCTGTGTCTTATCGCTTTCTTTGGCGGTGCCTATCGATTTCAGTCAAGCCTACCCACCCTGCCGTCTTACCGTGATTGCAGCACGGTAGAAGTCCAGGGAATGGTAAGCAGTGACCCTGAGGTCAGCGATAAAACCAGCCATCTTTACCTCTCAGCCAGAAGAATAAAACTAGATGAAGAATGGCAAGAGGTATCAGGAACAGCTTTACTGATTGTGCCCAGATACCCTGCTTATAGTTACGGTGATATGCTCCTGGTAATGGGAGAACTGGATGGCAATGGCGATGAAAGTTATGAGCCCTATTCTGTCATGTTTTACCCTGAAATAGAGATACTGGAGAGGGGGAAGGGGTTCAAGCCCCTGGAACTGGTTTACTCAATAAGAAAGAATTTATCTCAAACCCTAGGTAAAGTTTTACCTGAGCCACAAGCCTCCCTAGCCCAGGGTATCGTTTTAGGCCTTCGGGGTGAAATCCCATCATCAGTCAAAGAGGCCTTTGCCCATAGTGGTATTGCCCACCTCTTGGCTATCTCTGGTCTTCATCTCAGCATCATAGCTGGTATCTTACTTAGTATTGGCCTATGGCTCTTTGGTCGGAGACACTATACTTACATCTGGCTGGCTCTGGGAGCAATCTGGCTTTATGCTTTACTCACCGGTATGCGTCCACCGGTGGTTAGAGGGGCCATTATGGCTAGCCTGTTCCTCACTGCTGAACTTCTGGGCAGACAGCGTAGTGCCTTTACCGCTCTTGCTTTTGCCGCTGCTATTATGGTCGGCATCAATCCACAAATCTTACCGTTTGCCTCTTTCCAGTTAAGCTTTCTGGCTATGTGTGGCTTAATCTTTATCTTCCCTCACCTCCGAGCTATTGGTAGGAAAGCGGTCAATACTACCCTGGGTGAAGAGGGAGCGGCAGTGTCCATAGCTAATATCACTGTAGATAGCTTCAGTGTAACTCTGGGGGCAATCATAGCTGTGTGGCCAGTTATTGCTTATCACTTCGGCATCGTTTCACTGGCGGCTCCTATTACCACACTCCTTGCCCTGTCGGTATTGCCCGGCATCATTATCACGGGAGCTCTGGCTGGAGGCTTGGGACTTATTATCCTGCCTGCTGCCAAGGCTATAGCCTGGCTGACTTGGTTATTCCTATCCTACTTGCTCTTGGTAGCCAATACTTTTGCTGCTTTGCCCCTATCCTTTCTCAAGGTAGATTCCATTAGCGGTAATCTAGTGTTGGCTTACTATCTGGTGCTAATTCTAGTCCTCTGGCTTGTTAGACGCCCTAAGCAGACCAGTACCCTAACCACCAGAGCTTTAACCTCGGCAAAGGTAGGCATAGATAAAGCCACCAATTTTGTCTCAAGACTACCTAAGAAGTGGGTTATCCCACCCCTGCTGGTGCTGGCTATTCTTACTTCGGTGGCTGCAGCCACTATGCCCGATGATAACCTTCACGTAAGCTTCCTTGATATTGGCCAGGGCGATGCTATCCTGATTCAGACTCCAGCCCACCAGGACATTCTTGTTGATGGTGGCCCCAGCCCACAGGCAATAAACCTGGAACTAAGCCAGAAAATACCCTTCTGGGATAGGACTATTGACTTAGTCATATTGACTCATCCCAGTGCTGACCATGTCACCGGTCTGGTAGCCGTCCTCGAGAGATACAAGGTCAAACAGGTACTCTACCCTGATTTGGCTTTTGAGTCTGATGTATATGATGAGTGGTTAAGTCTTATTGAAGAGAAGGGTATTGAAAGGATTATAGCTCAGGCAGGACAGCAGATTGATTTAGGTAGGGGAGTGGTAATTGAGGTGCTCCATCCCCAAGACCCTCTCTTAACTGGCACTGAATCTGATATTGACAATAATGGAGCGGTACTGCGCCTGAGTATGGGTGAGGTGAGCTTTCTGCTCACTGCCGATATTAGGCAATCGGCGGAATTTGAGCTTATTACTCAGCGAGCTAATCTAAGCAGCACGGTGCTCAAGGTTGCCCACCACGGCTCGAATACCTCCACCGTTCCTGAATTCCTCTCCGTGGTTAATCCCCAGCTGTCCGTTATCTTGGTAGGTGAAGACAACCACTTTGGTCACCCCAGTGATGCAGTTATAGAGCGACTTGAAGAAAAGATTGGCTTAGAAAACATCTACTGCACCGATAAACAAGGCACCATAGAATTCACCACTGATGGAGAAAGGCTGTGGGTGAGAACAGAGAGGTGAGGCAAGCTCTAGAGACTAACTAGATGAAAGGTCTATGATGGATTGAGGTGTATGTATTCTTGACAGTCACTATATTGGGCAGTAAAATTACGCAGAAGGCAAAGCAAATTATCGGGCTAAAGAGAGGAGGTGACCAAATGCAGGGACAGGTAAAAACAGGTGTAGAGGTTAAAACAGGATTCTTTCCACTGGGCTTCTTCTTGTTCTTTTGCACACCAACCATTGTGGTTGATGGTAAAGCACATCGAAAGTCTTGGGGTACTCATTTCTTTGAATTGGAACCAGGGAGACACACCATCAGAATTTTCTTCAGTTATCTGTTCATGCCTGAATGTGGGGCTAATTCGATTGATGTGACTGTAGAGGAAGGAAAAATTAGCAGGGTAAAGTATTTCATGCCCCCGTGGATGCTTGCTAAAGGTTCTATTAAGGAATTGCAGAAATAGTCTTGCATTACGCCCTTTACCGAACACAGGGTTGCTGACTAGGCAAATTCTGAGTTCGTATATTGTGACATTATACGCAATTGTTTGCGTAAGGAGGTATGAAGATGGGAATATCTGATAAATTGTTTGGGAAGAAGAAAAAGGGGGGGAATTGTGCTGCCTGCGGAAAGAAGCTGTTGGAACTGGAATCTGGCCCCGGGCCATTATTCGGTGCAGCACATATGGATTTTACCCAGGTGGTTGGACGCATAGGGCTTGAGCTCCAAAGACCTGGTTATGTCTGTGAGGATTGTGGGGCTACTATCTGTAGGGGCTGTATTACTCTAGGGGAACTTCCGACCTGCCCAAAATGTGGCTCAAAGAGTATGAAAAGTCTACTTTGACAGACACTAAGCGACCAATAGCGTATAACACAGTGTAAAAGGGTTCGTTCTACTCCGCCTAAATTTAGCTTTGGCACTAACCTTTTCTTGTCTTCTGCGTTATAACATAGTAGGTTGTAGATAATAAACAGGGGGTTGTCTAATGAAGAAGTTGATAATAGGACTGGTGCTGGTGGCGCTTCTCCTGGTACCGGTTGCCTGTGCCGGAGCACCAGAATCAGAGCCATCACTAATGCCAGCACCACCACCATCACCGGCAATGCCACCGGGAGAGGAACGAGCCTATCCAGGTAAAGGCTTGCCTTCAACAGAGGAAGAGCGGATGATTGTCCGCACCGGGGATATGTCGCTGGTGGTGGATGATGTGGTTGATACCGTGGATGAGATAGCCCGGCTAGCGGTAAACATGGATGGCTGGGTGGTATCATCCCGAATCACCGGTCAGGAACAGGAGATGAGGGGATGGATTTCCGTCCGGGTGCCTGATGGGCAATTCGAGCAGGCACTGGCTGAGTTTAGTGACTTGGCAGTAAGGGTAAACTCGGAGAGCACCGACAGTCGGGATGTAACCGAGGAATATGTTGACTTGGAATCCCGACTCAAGAATGCCGAGGCATTAGAGAGACAATATTTAGCCCTTCTGGATAAGGCAGAGGAAATGGAGGATATCCTCAAAATTTACGATAGTTTATCCCGGGTGAGGAATGAGATAGAGCAAATCAAGGGTCGGATGCAGTACCTGGAGCGAATCACCTCAATGAGCCTGATTTCAGTGTCTCTGGAACCAGTAGCTACCACTAAGCCGCTGGTTCGCGCCGGCTGGAGTGCCTTGGAAGCACTTAAATCTGTTGTCCGAGGGGTTGCTATCTTCGGGGAGGTCTTATTCTATGTGGTTATCGTGCTGGCAATCTTTAGCCCGGTGTGGGGGGGCATTATCTGGTGGTGGCGCCGTCGCCGCAAGAGGAAGCAGCAGGCTTAGTGTCCTGAATATGTGATAGCCGTTCGGTGATTTCTTGCTGACTTATACCATCAATGGCTATCACTTTATTCCTGGTGGTGTGACCCTTAATAATGCCTATCCTGCCTTTGCTGACATTTGATGCTGGGAAAGGTGATTAGCTCCTTATTGGCTTTACCTTTAACCGGTGGCGCAACTACCTTCACCTGCAAGGCTTTGCCACTAAGGCCCACCATCTGATTTCTGGTTGCGTTGGGAGTAACACGCACCAAAATGCTGACTCCACTCTCAGAAATGGACACAATTACCTGGGTTATTCAAAAGTTTCGGCTCGACTAATAGCAAAGGCAATAGAAGCCAGAAGTAAAATTACCGATAAGGAGAACCAGAACAACCAAGTAAATTCCGCACCCACTTGGGAGATTACTTCAGCTGCGGTAATAATACCCATAACGGCACTTAGCCCACCAAGAATACCAAAAGCCCAAGCCAGTATACCCATAATAGCACCTCCTTCTTTATCTCTTAGCGGTACTACCTAAGACTAAGCCTTGGTAGTGCCCTTTCCTTCATTTTGTAGGGTAGTTACTATATAATAATCAATAAGCCAGAGCAATATAAAGCTAGTGAACAGTATAGCATTTAGCTGGTTATAAAAGGAAGGAGAATAGTGGAATATTCTTTTGAGTTAGGACCAATAAGGCCACCTAGCGAGGCTCACTCCCTGCTTATCAGATTAACCAGAAATTGCCCTTGGAACAGGTGTAAGTTCTGCCACACCTATAAAGGGGAGAAATTTGAGCTCAGGTCAGTAGAGGAGATAGAGCAGGACATAGAGACAGTCAAAGCCATACACGATAAAATAAAAGAGATTTCGTGGGAAGCTGGTTATGGAGGGGATGTGATAAATGCGGCTGGTTTGGTGCTTAGTAACCTGCCTAATCAAGCCTTTTATAATGTGGCTCTGTGGCTGTCCACCGGTGGTGAGAATGTCTTCCTGCAGGATGCCAATAGCTTAATAATGAAAACCAGTGAACTGGTTGAAGTGCTCAGCTTCCTCAAAGAAACCCTCCCCAGTGTAAAGAGGATAACCAGCTATGCCAGGTCAAAAACAGCTGCTAGAAAGAAACTAGAAGAATTGGTAGAGCTGCACCAAGCCGGGTTCTCTCGGTTGCACATCGGCCTGGAATCAGGCTATGACCCTTTACTTCAATTTATGGATAAAGGAGTTACTGCTGCCGAACATATCAAAGGCGGCAGAAAGGTGGTGAAATCGGGAATCTCGCTGTCTGAGTATGTCGTCCTGGGTCTTGGGGGAGAGAAAATGTGGCGAGAACATGCCACTCAAACCGCCAGGGTACTTAATGAAATAGCCCCCGACTTCATCAGGGTCAGAACCTTAACCATTAATAATAGGATGCCCTTGTATGAGGAAATAGAAAGTGGCAATTTTATCCGGGCAACTGATGAGAGGATTATAGAAGAAGAAAGGCTGCTTATTGAAAACCTGGAGTGCTCCTCAAACTATGTGAGCGACCATATTACTAACCTGTTACAGGAGCTTGAAGGCAAGTTACCCGAGGATAAGGAAAATTTGCTAGCCATTATAGATAGATTCCAGTCGCTGTCACCTGAAGAAAACGCCAACTTCAGAGTCGGCAGAAGGGTTGGAATATATAGCCGCTTAGATGACCTGTATGATTCTTCCAGGCGCCAAGCAGTAGAGCAGGTAATACACAGGCTCAGTCGGGGTAGTAACCAGGTAGACGAAGAAATAATATACCGCTTAATGGAGAGATTCATATAAGTCATGGCCAGTCTGGAACGGGAGGTTGGAGAATTACTTCGCCAGAAAAGGCTGACCCTGGGGGTAGTGGAATCAGCCACCGGTGGGCTAATTTCCCATCGGATAACTAACGTCCCTGGTAGTTCCGACTACTATAAGGGGTCGGTTACTGCCTATAGTAACGAGGTCAAGATTAAGGTGGTCGGGGTAAAAGAGGATACCATCAAAGAGTATGGGGCAGTAAGCGCTCAGGTAGCTGAGGAAATGGCACAGGGTGGTAGAAAAATATTAGCCGCAGACATATGTTTGGCTGACACTGGCATTGCCGGGCCTAGTGGTGGCACCTCGACAAAACCGGTGGGACTATTCTACATTGGTTTGTCATATCGGGCTGGAACCTACAGTCAGAAACATATCTTCAAAGGTAACCGTGAGCGAAACAAGCGCAGCGCCGCTGAAGTTGCCCTCAGCTGGTTAAAGGAATACCTGACCAGTCTGAAATAGGTTAAAGGAATAAACTGATGCTACAGGAAAAACAGGTGGTTACCTGCTTTCTTGAATTTGAAAACAAGGTGCTACTCTTGCGGCGTAGTGAACGGGTTGGCAGTTATCAAGGAAGATGGGCTGGAGTTAGTGGCTATATTGAGACAACTGCTGATAAACAAGCCCTGGTCGAGATAAAAGAAGAAACCAGCCTATCGGGTGAGGACATTAAACTGATTAAGAAGGGCAAACCACTGGAGGTTAAAGATGAGAAGCTCGGCGTTAAATGGGTGGTTCACCCTTATCTTTTTCAGATAAAAGACCGGGATAAAATCAGGATTGACTGGGAGCATAAAGAGGTGAAGTGGATAGACCCCAAAGACATAGGTGACTTTGAAACCGTGCCTATGCTCAAGGAGACCCTAGCCCGAGTATTATCTTAGAGAGGTGTAAAGGTGCTAAAGAGATTAGTAGCAATAGTTTGTGGCATTCTGATAGTGCTGGTCATGGTAGTGGTGACCTCTGCCTGTGCCCAGAAGACTGAACCCAAACCTGAACCGGAGTATGCTGGCTCAATCACCGAGCAAATTCTGCTGGCAATAAATGAGAATGACTACCCTAAATACTCGGAGCACTTTGACGAAGCCATGAAAAAGGCAATGCCTGAGGCGGTTTTCCAAGAGACCAACGCCCTGATAAAGGCAAAAATTGGGGACTATGTATCAAAGGAGTTCTGGAAAGCAGAAGATACGGGGGCATATACCATTATTTATTATAAAGCTAAATTCACTGATGAACCTGGAGATGTTATAGTCAAGGTGGTATTCCAAGAGACTGCGGGGAGAATATATGTATCCGGGTTGTGGTTTGACTCCCCAAAGTTACGTAAGTAGTTTCTCCATATAACAAATAACCTCATCTGGCGTAAGTAGCCCATTCTCAGTTACTATCCCCGTAACTAATTCCAGCGGTGTAATATCAAAGTAGGGGTTTCTAACCTTAACTTCAGGCGGTAGCTTCCCCGGTTTAACCACCTCCCATACCTCCTTTTCCTCCAGTTCAACTTGGTCACCCCTAAGTCTGGAGTCAAACTTAAGCGTCTCACATAAGATATAGAAGGGAACGCTGACTCTTTCAGCGACCAAGGCTAGCTGATAGGTTCCTATGCCATTGACAATCTTGCCGTCAGCGCATATCCGGTCAGCACCCACCATAACCTTATTTGCCGTCGGCAGGTAAAGCCCCATGGCAGCATCATCAATAAAAGTAACCGGTATACCAAAGAGCCTGAGCTGCTGGGCGATTCTTTCTCCGGTGTGACCTGGACCTGACCTAGTAGTAATCACTTCAATACCTCTATGCTTGGCAAAGGCTTTCTTCAGCACTTCCACCACCGTTGAGCTATAGCTATGAGTCATTATTTTATCGCCATCGGTAATCAGTTCAGAGCTGTATTCAGCAATCCGGGCTATAGCCTGTAATGAATCGCTAGCCAGTTCATCAGTCCTAGAGATTGACAGGCGTTTAATTAGAGCCAAATCTGCCTTTTTAGATTCCTCGGACACACTATTAAGCCAACGGCTAACGATATTAAATAGTGGTGCCATCGCCGGACGGGCTGCCATTAACTTCTCCCCAACCCCCTTTAGCTCCAGCAAAAAGCGCTCAGCACTATCTGCCTGGCTTCGTTCAGCAGCAATCCTCAGCACATTCAAGGTTTGCCTAGCCAACTCGCTGGCACCGTGAACTTTATCATTTTTGATTTCGTCTATAAAGCGGGCAATTTCAGGGTCTATGTTCACAGCAACCATTCTATCAGCACTATGTGTAGTGGTCAAAGCCATAGTCTAGTATGGTGTCTAAGAGGGGCGTTAGCCCCTCTTTCATAATTATCTCCCCCTCTCATTTGAAGGAGAGAGGGATTAAGAGGGTGAGGTAGTTTAGATTGCCAATGTCGTCTATCAATGCTATACTTTGCCATACAGCATAAGCTAGAAGGGAAAATGCTATATGAAGAGAGGCGACGGGCGTGCCTGGGATGAGCTACGCCTGGTAAAAATAACCCCAGGATACCAGAGCTTTGCTGAAGGTTCAGCACTAATTGAACTGGGAAAAACCCGGGTGCTGTGCTCAGTTAGTGTCGATGAGAAAGTACCGGCTTTTCTCAGGGGAGGGGGTGGTGGTTGGATTACGGCTGAATACGCCATGTTACCCAGGTCTACCGTCACTCGTACTCTCCGTGAGTCAGCCCTAGGCAGGGTTACCGGTAGAACTCAGGAAATCCAGCGCCTCATTGGACGCTCACTCCGAGTGGTAACTGACCTATCTGCGCTTGGGGAAAGAACCCTAATTGCGGATTGTGATGTGATTCAGGCAGACGGCGGCACCAGAACGGCTGCTATTACCGGCGCTTATGTCGCCTTGTATCAGGCACTGCAAACCCTGGTAAATATGGGAGTATTATCCTCTATGCCTGTAAAGAACGCAGTAGCCGCCACCAGCGTTGGTATCGTGCACAACAATATGCTATTAGACCTGTGCTATGACGAAGACTCCAGTGCTGAAGTTGACTTTAATGTGGTGATGACCAGCCAGGGCAAATTTGTTGAGGTTCAGGGTACGGCTGAAACCAAGCCCTTTTCCAGAGAGACTATTGACCGCTTGCTTACCTTAGCCGAAAAAGGCATCAAACAGCTATTTGAAATTCAGCAAGCTGCTCTAGAGACAGCAAAATAACATAAATAAGATGGGGAATCCCAAATTACAAGTTTAAGTGGGGAAAGCAATGAAATCAAAGCTAATTTTAACGTGTATCGTGGTTGCCATCTCGCTGTCCCTATTTGCTTGTTCGTCAGCCGTATCTGTAGAGGCTTCCTGTGATGACTTTACAAAGCTCCAGCATATTAGCAAAGAAGTCAAAGTTGCTGTTGATGGCTCATTGACGGTAACTCTGTGCTCTAACCCGACAACAGGCTTTGAGTGGGAGTCACCCAAAATTACTAATCAAACAGTGTTGCAACAGGTAGGTCACGAATTTGAGGCTCCCGAGCACAAAGGTGACGAGCCTCCTCCACCCGGTGAGGCTGGCAAAGAGGTATGGACTTTCAAGGCACTCAAGGAAGGCACCAGCACTATATCTATGGAATATAGCCAGCCTTGGGAGGGTGGCATGAAGGGGGAATGGACATTTGTCTTGACCGTGGTGGTTAAATAGAGTCCTTGAAGATAAGAAAAGCTTAGCCTCTTAAGGTCTTACCTGTCCGCTACCAAAGATAATCCACTTATAGCTGGTTAGTTCCTTCAGCCCTAGGGGACCTCGGGCATGCATCTTCTGGGTGCTGATGCCAACCTCAGCCCCCAGACCAAATTGGCTCCCGTCAGTGAACCGTGTGCTGGCATTGACATAGACACAGGCAGCATCCACCTCATTAAGGA
>Ga0114921_10001803_pt1 | contig 10019 bp, 8 predicted proteins | sample BentaG_FD_87016 | JGI IMG/M metagenome (GOLD analysis project Ga0114921, IMG submission 87016) | Deep subsurface microbial communities from South Atlantic Ocean to uncover new lineages of life (NeLLi) - Benguela_00093 metaG | ecosystem: Environmental > Aquatic > Marine > Oceanic > Sediment ...
ACACTTTTGGTATTTTATTATTTTAAAAGTTAATATTAATTTGTCATTGCAAGTAAAATTATTACTCAGTTGTTATTGAGAGGGACAAGCTTCCTCGTGGAACCTGTACTAGGTCCATTCGCTTCGCTCAGGATAAACTTAGCGAATGTACTTAAAACAGGCTGTGCAATCTCTAATCAGTATTTTGAAAGTTCAAATCATATTAGATTCTTTAATATATTTAGTGAGATTTCCTTCCCCTTCGCTACACTCGAGGGTCAAGGACATGCTTCAGTCGCTAAAGCCTGCACTCGACCCTAGAGTACATTCGCTTTGCTCAGTATAAATTTAACGAAGGGAAAGTGCTCCTTCAGACTCTATCCTGAGCACAGCGAAGGGATAACAAGATCTTTTATTACATTATATTAATTTTTCAAGGAATAAAATGTGAACTTATCATGTTAATAGTACAAATTATATAAATTAAATAAAGAGAGTAATTATAAACAAAAGTTTCATCATATAATGAACTAGATTACAAGTACTTCATATTCATGGATATAAACTATAAGGAAGTTATTCAATTTTTAGGTTAAAATTGATATATAATAGAATTTTGAAATTTATAGCCTTTTATTGATTTACAAAAGAATTTTTATTATGAGAAATTTAGTTTATATTTGCTAAATAAGTTTAAATTTTTATAAAAGTAGGAAAAATTGAAAGATAAGAAAGAAGAAATCACTAAATCAAAACCAAATTGGCATAGTTTATCAATAAAAGAAGTTCTTAAAAAAGTAGATACTAACACTAAGGGTTTAACTACTGATGAAGCCTTAAAAAGAGTTAAAGAATTTGGTTTCAATGAACTAAAAGAGGCAAAGAAAAAATCAATTTTTGGTATTTTTATTGAGCAGTTTAAGAGTTTTCTTATCCTTATCCTGGTCTTAGCAACAATCTTTTCAGTTTATATTGGTGACTATCTTGAAGCAATTGCTATTGGATTTATCCTGCTCATAAATGCGTCTTTAGGAACATTCCAGGAATTTAAAGCAGAAGAATCCCTGAAAGCATTAAAAAAACTCTCTGCTCCTACAGCAATAGTTTTAAGGGATGGCTTTGAAAGAACAATTTCATCAAAAGAAATAATTCCTGGAGATATTGTAATTATAAAAGCAGGAGATAAAATACCAGCCGATTGTAGATTGACAGATTCTTCTAATTTACAAATTGATGAAGCAATTCTTACTGGAGAGTCTGTTCCAGTTGAGAAAGACTGCACTTTATTATTAGATGAGAAAATCACTCTTGTTGATAGAAAGAATATGATTTATTCTTCCACTTATGCAACATATGGAAGGGGGAAAGCTGTTGTAACCGAAACCGGAATGAATACTGAAGTTGGTAAGATTGCTGGAAGTATACAAAAAGAGAAAAAAGAATTTACTCCTCTTCAAAAAAAATTGGATAAATTTGGTAAACAACTTGGCGTTATTATACTTATTTTGTGTGCAATAGTTGCTGTTGTTGAAATCATAGAATATAAAGCTATTGGTAATATAACAGTTATAAACAGATTAATATTAACAGCCGTGGGATTAGCAGTCTCCGCTGTTCCAGAAGGCTTACCAGCAGTTGTTACTGTAACTCTTGCCCTTGGAGTTAGAAGAATGGCAAAGAGAAATTCGATTATTAGAAGATTGTCTTCTGTTGAAACCCTTGGAAGCTCTACAATTATTTGTACTGATAAAACAGGGACTATCACCAGAAATGAGATGACAGTCAGGGAGATATGGATTGATGGTAATAAAATCAATGTCTCCGGTGAAGGTTATATTCCTGAAGGTGAATTTCAAGTTGAAAATAAAAATATAAACCCATTAGATAATAATTTATTAAATCTATTAATAAAGGCGGGGACTTTATGCAATGATTCTACTTTAAAAGTAGATAATGACGGTAATTATATTACAAGTGGTGATCCTACAGAAATTGCTTTAAATGTTCTTTCTTCAAAGGCTGGATTTAATATCGAACAATTAAATACAAAATATCTGAGAATAGGTGAAATTCCATTTGACTCTGTAAGAAAAATTATGACAACCATCAATCAAAACAATGATGGAATAATTGCTTTCACAAAAGGAGCTCCGGAAAGAGTTCTTAATATTTGTAAGAAATTCTATAAAAAATCTGGAATTGATAATCTAAATCTAAAAGATAAAAAAGATATTATTGAAGCTGTCATAAATATGGCAAATAGAGCTTTAAGGGTTCTAGCAATTGCTTATAAACCTCTTGATATTAAAGATAACTATGTTATAGAAGATACAGAAAAAGATATGATATTCATTGGTCTTGTAGGTATGGTGGATCCACCAAGAATCGAGGTTAAAGATGCTGTAAGAAAGGCACGTGATGCTGGAATTAGGACAATAGTTGTTACAGGTGACCATCAACTTACAGCTGAGGCTATTGCAAGTGAAACAGGAATAATGAAAGAAAAAGATGCTGGAAAATCTATAACAGGAAAAGACTTTGAATATATTAGTGATGATGAATTAAATCAAACCATTAAAAACATTTCAGTATTTGCAAGAGTATCCCCTGAACATAAATTAAGAATAATAAACTCTCTTAAAAAAGATGGTGAAATTGTAGCAATGACTGGAGATGGTATAAACGATGCCCCTTCTGTTAAAAAATCTGACGTAGGAATAGCCATGGGAATAAGGGGTTCAGATGTTACCAGAGAAGCTGCGGATATGATCTTGGCTGATGACAATTATGCAACTATAGTCTCAGCGATAGAAGAGGGGAGAGGAATTTATAATAATATCAGAAAGTTTATAAGACTACTTCTATCTGCAAACTTTGATGAAATTTTAGTTATTTTTTTTGCAAGTATAATGAAATTACCACTTCCCTTCCTCCCGGTACAGATTTTATGGATAAATCTTGTAACTGACAGTCTTCCCGCTCTTGCTTTAGGAATGGATAAACCAGAGCCTTACTTAATGAAAAATAAACCAAGAGATCCACGTGAACCAATTTATCATGGAATGGGATTACATATTTTAGTAGCTTCAATTATTGCTGCTATTGCTTCACTTGGGGCATTTATCTGGTTTTACAGAAATAGTACACTTGAAATAGCCAGGACTGTTGCATTTACTATCGCTGTAGTATTTGAGTTGTTTCTATCATTTAATTGCAAATCACCTAATAAATTCGCATTCTCAAGTATAAAAATTCTTACAGAAAATAAAACTCTTCTTTTTTCGATACTGGGGGGATTCTTGTTACAACTTATAATAATATATACTCCATTTTTACAACCAATGTTCAATACTTATCCAATAGGATTAAAAGAGTGGGGAGTTATACTTATTGGTTCATTGGGTGGCTTGATTTTATATCCAGCTCCCTTTGAGAAATTAGAAAACAAAATTAGAAAGTTCTTTAAAAGAAGTTAAAATAGAGGGATCAATCCCTCAGCAACCCACTTATTTGCTCTATAATAACTTTCAAATGAACTTCCGGCATCAGTCCACAAACCTTTTAAGATATTGTATCTCATAGTTCCTTCTTCTACATAAGCATTATTTACATCTGTTATTTCTAGTTCTCCTCGGGCAGAAGGTTTTAAAGTTTTTATGATATCAAATACTTTCTCATCATACATATATAGACCGGTTACTGCATAACTACTTTTTGGGATCTTAGGTTTCTCCTCTATTCTTACAATTTTATCTCCATCTAATTTGGGTACTCCATATCGTTGAGGATCTTTCATCTCCTTTAGGAATATTCTAGCTCCTCTTTCCTGACTCCAAAATTCTTCAACTGCACTTTTAATATTATCTTCAAATATGTTATCTCCCAAGATAACAACAATTTTTTCACCATCAGCGAAATGTTCAGCTAAAGCCAAAGCAGCAGCAATGCCACCATGTCCTTCCTGGTAAGTATAGTTAATATGTTTTAAACCAAAATCTGAACCATTTCCTAATAACCTTAGGAAATCACCAGCATTATTCCCACCAGTAACAATTATTATGTCATCTATCCCACTTTTTATTAATGTATTTAATGGATAGTAAATCATCGGTTTGTTATAAACTGGTAAAAGGTGTTTATTTGTTATTTTTGTAAGAGGTAATAACCTGGTTCCTAACCCACCTGCTAAAACTACTCCCTTCATTTTAAAAACAGCTCAAATCTCCTCTCTAAAAAAGAGGGTTGCGAGCATTTCTCCTTTCTGCTATTTTTATTGAATTTTTTATTTAAAGTTTTTTATACAAAATTAAAATCTTTACAAATTGTATTTAGAATTTTAATACATCATTCTTCTATTTCATTTAGAACCCACCAGAGTTTATAAAAGAACAGAATAGAAACAAAGTCTTTAAAAAAATAAATCTCTTTAATTTTCTTAAAATTATTGTTAAATTCTACCACTAACTTTCAACTACCTCAACGAAATTTTTAGATGTTTTTAGAATTACAGATTAAATTTTTTTTTTATAAATATAATAGAAATCTAATATGAATAAATTTAATAATTTATAAGCTTCTATAGTAATAAGCTTGTATAGATATTGTCTAATTAATACTATTTTCTAATAATTATTACTATAAAGCTGAAGATAGATAGTGCCCAGCAATATAGAGAGAATATTCTTAGGTTTCTTCTCTTAAAGAAATTTAGAAGTAACTTTATTGAGAAAAACCCAGTTATTAGAGCAAATAACATACTAAAAATTGTATTTGTTATATTTAAATCGGGAGGTATTTCTTTAAATAATATTAAAGCCTCATAAATAGTGGCTAATAGAATTATTGGTATAGATAGTAAAAAGGAGAATTTAAGAGAATGTTCCCTTGATAATCCTCTTGACCTCCCCATTACTGTTGTTATTGCCGATCTTGAAATTCCGGGAACAATAGCAATCGCCTGAGCAATTCCTATAGAAAATGCGTCAGATAACCTCATTAGCTCCCATGATTCAATAGTTTTTCTCATCCATCCTTCAATAAAAAGCAGTATGCCAGTTACAAATAATGCTGCTATAACATAAATTGGTACTCCAAATAGTCTTTCAAAAAAATCACGGGCTATATAACCTAAAACTGCTGCAGGAATTGTACCAATAAATAACAGCCATATAATTTTAGATTTCAATAAATTAATTGATTTATCTTCGCTCTTTTTAAATAGATTAATAAAGGATTTAATTAAGTCTTTTATATCTGACCACATTGCCCATATTACTGCCAATAGGGTTGAGAAGTGAACCATTACATTAAAAAAGAGTGGTGGATTTTTCCATCCAAGAAGATATGTTATTAAAATCAAATGACCTGAACTACTTACTGGTAAAAATTCAGTAGCTCCTTGGATTATCCCCAAGATGATATACTGAAGTAATGACAATAGATGCCTCTAATCTTGATAAATTTTTTAATTTTTTATTACAAATATCTTTTTAATATCTTTTACTACTAATTATATCCACAAAATTATACAAATTCATACAAGATCCTAAGATTGAATTCATAATTTTATGAACTCTTTTTTCTTCTTTTTATAAATAAGAAAACTAAAAAACCTATTATTGTTAAAATTACAAAAGTAAAGAAAATATATTCAAATTTGTGATAATAATTTAAAATTATTTGCCAGTTTTCTCCAAATATATAACCAAAGTAAGCTAACAGAAAGCACCAGGGGACTACACCTAAAATTGTATATATAGAGAATTTTGTTAAGTTCATTTCAGCAATTCCTGCAGGAAGAGATATAAATGTCCTAATCCCTGGTAAAAGGCGAGTTAAAAACACTGTTAATTCACCACGATGATTGAACCATCTTTCAGCCTTATCAATCTCTTCTTTTCTTAAAAATACGTATTTTCCATACTTTTCTATAAATGATCTTCCACCAAATTTTCCTATATAGTATGCAGCATAAGAACCGAATAAATTTGCTATTGAACCTACCAAAGTAACTAATACCAAATTAAGATTTCCAATTGATGCTAAGAATCCTCCAAATGGCATTGTTACTTCACTTGGAATCGGTATACATGCACTTTCCAAAAACATAAGTATAAAAATAGCTAAATATCCAAACTGACTTATATATTTTTCTAAAAAATCAATTATTGCTTTCATATTCTAATTTTAACAAGTTTTTTGATTTTAATATTAACAACTTACTTCCATTCTATTTATTAGATTTCTTCTTTCCTCCTAAAAAATCGTGAGGGAGGATTCTTTTTTATTATTGGCAGGTAGGAGTTATTCATGTGAATTCTATATTATCTGTAAAAATATGACAAAAATAACCTGAAAATTTTTTTTAGAAATTAGTAATAACGATAATAATTATATTACAATCTATAAACATTCTCATAAATCAGGGGGGGGGATTTGTTTTTTTAGTGATTTATATCTTATTATAATTAAACATTATTTTGACAATCCTCAAATTGAAGGTAGATTGCAAAATATGGACAACAAAAATTGATAAATGTATATAATTATATAAAAATTCCTTATTATATGAATGGTTTACAAAATAATTAACACAAGATTTCAAAAATAAATTTTATTAAATATTATGAATCTTTTAAAAAATATTTATCATTTTCTTACAAATATAAGACCGAGCTCGATCTATGTTGGATTAGGTCTTGGAATGTTCTTAGAGAGCCTTGGTTTACCTTTTGCTTCTGCACCATTTTTAATAATTTCATCAGAAAAAGTAGGGAAGGATATTTTTACTTTTATATTTTCTGTATTGTCAGGTTCTATTGGTGGTACTCTTGGTTCTTCAGTGAGTTATGGTATTGGTAGAGGAATCATTGCCCCATTTAGAAAGAGATTGAAAAAAAGCAATTTTAATAAAAAAAGTAATAAACTAAGTAGGACAGGGAAATTTGTAAAAAAATATGGCGAATTTTCAGTCTTCCTTGCTCAACTTATTGGACAAACAAGAACATTTATTTCATTTCCAGCAGGTGTATTAAAATTTAATTTTAAGAAATTTGTGTTATTTACATTTCTGGGATCTACAATCTGGTGTGCTCTTACACTTGGATTAATTTCAATTGTTAATGGACTCTGGCATAGATATAAGCCATTAGTTGAAATCCATTCAGGTTTAATTATTATAATATTATTTATTATAGTAGTTTTTATTTCCCAAATATGGATTTATATAATCTCAAGGAGAACTAAAAAGGATATTAATTAATGTAGGGCAACCCTTTAGGGTTGCATCTAGAGTATCTTTAATATTACTTTAAATCAACATCACTACTACACACATAAAAAGAGAAAGAGATTAAGATATCATAATTTATTACAAACAAGTATGATTATGTTTAAAAGCAAGGCTAAAGACTTACCCTGCATAATTGAATTATTCAGCCTTGCTCTTTAAAAACTTTTAAATTTTGAAATTTTCCCGGTTTAATTTACCTTCAACTATATTTTTTAATGTGTGATAAAAGAAGTCATTTGCAGGTGTATTAATTTGCAGTCTTTGACCATATTTAACTACTGCTCCATTTAGAACCTCAACTTCCGAAAACTTTTTACCCTTTTTTAAATCCTGCCAAAGAGATGGCATCTTTTCACCACGAGATTTTCCTATCTTATTTTTTACTATTAACTGAGCAATAGGTTGTGGAAGATTCATAACAAATTTAAGTAAATTCACGTTGTAATCGGGCAAATTAACTATCCCTAACCCTAATTTTGATATTATTTTACAGGCTTCTCTAAATGCCATTTGCTCCTGTAAAAACAGTTCATTATTATTGGATATTTTTAAAGGAGATAAGTCATATATAGCAGAACTGACATTAGCAATTATATTTAAAAGTAATTTTGACCACTTAAGTTCCCTATAATTTTTAAAAACTTTCGTTTTAAATCTTGCTTCTTTAAATATCTTATTTAGACTATTTGCTATCTCTTTGGTCTTATTTTTTATTTCTACTGGAGCTAATCCTATCCCACCTTTGCTAGTATTCTGTCTTACTCTCCCTGGCTCTACTAAGGATACACTCATTGTAAGTGCACCTGAAAAAGTTTTTTCACTACTAAAATAACTTGATATAGTCTCCTCATTACCAATTCCATTCTGTAATGTTAATATACTACACTTTTTCCCAAATACTTCTAAAAGTTCTTCACAGGATTGCTTTGTACTATATGATTTCATGGTAAATATAAAAAATTGAGGATTAAATTGGCTTTTCTTAAAATCAGTTAAATTAGTAAAAGCAAATAGATTCTTAACTAATTTTTTTTCTTTTGGAAGTTCTATTATTAGACCAACATTTCTAACCTTAGCTATATGATGATTTCTCCCAATTAAAGCTACTCCCTCTCCTGATAATGAGAGTTTCCCTCCAATAAGTGAACCTACTGAACCGGCTCCTATAATTGCGAATTTCAAAGTTTAACCCCCATTAAAATTCTGGTTAGTTTTATTTAATTGTTTAAATAGAAAAAGTGGTATAAAAAATTCTTTATGGAAGTTTAACGTTTAAACAATTATGTATTTTCTATTTTAAATAGAACTTAAAAGAAAATACTCTTATATGAATAATAGGTTACCTATATCCAATGTTTAATCTTAAAATAGAAAAACATCCCTAAACCCATTAGAACCATTATAGAAAATATGATTATAAAAGCAAGTGGGTTTTTAGCTATAGGTAGACCTATATTCATTCCATAAAAACTTGATATGAAAGTTAGAGGAAGCATTATCACAGATATAATAGTAAGTATTTTCATAATTTCATTGATCCGATTAGATACTATAGATTGATGTGCATCATGAAGACCTTCAATCAATTCTCCATAACTTATTAAGCTATCTTGTATCTTCTGAAGGTGGTCAACGATGTCTCCAAAATAGACATCTAATTCCTCTGCAATAAACCTACTATCTCTAACTTCAATTCCTCTTAATATGCTTCTTTGAGGTTCGGTTATATTTTTAAAAATAATTGTATTCCTTTTAACAATAAGAATGTCCTTCACTGTCTCTTTTGTAGCTCCATTAAATACCATATTTTCTACATTCTGAATATTTTCCCTTATTCTATTTAAAATCGGAAAACAATAATCAACTAAATCATCTATAACTTTGTGTAATAAATAATCGGTTCCTTTGGAAATAGGCTCCTTATTTTGTGAGACATCTTCAAATGTTTTATCCAAAGATTTAATATGACCTTTGTGAATTGTGATTAAAAAATTTGTACCTAAAAATAAATTTACTTGTTCTGGTGACAACCTTCTAATTGTTTTATCAAACACTGGAAAATGCATTACTAAAAAGTGATAATCTTCATATAAATCTATTTTTGGTCGCTCAATTAAACTAATGCAGTCCTCCAAATCTAAAGGGTGAAATCCAAAATTTTCTTTCAACCAATCCATCCCTTCTCTTTCTGGTTTATCTATATCCAACCAAATAATATGGTTGGGGTCTCCAATCAAGGCTGGAATATCTTTTTTTTGAACATCCAAATTTATAGTATCTTTTTTCCGGTCATAAATTAAAATTTTCATATTAAATAAGTGTGATTTTAATTTTGTACTTTATAAATAAATATCACCATAAAATTCTATGTTTTTATATAAACAAACATTTTTTCTTATTGTTCAGGATTCTCAGGAATGATTATACAACAAATTACGTATGCTAAGATTCCAGTAACTACTGCTCCTAGTAAAGAAAATATTACCCATAGCAGTCTGATTAATGTTGGATCTATGTTAAAATATTCTGCTATTCCTCCACAAACTCCATAAAGCATTCTGTCTTTTTTTGAACGATAAAGTCTTTTCATTATAATTTCTCCTCATGTAATATGTTTATCTCGATATTTTATTTATTTCAGTTTCAAGATTTGAAGAATTTATATATGTTTATTGAACTATTTCTATAAAGTTATTTTACAATATTTTAGATTTAATTAAGTAATAATTATATTTTAAAATTTTGTAAT
>Ga0114921_10001804_pt1 | contig 10017 bp, 12 predicted proteins | sample BentaG_FD_87016 | JGI IMG/M metagenome (GOLD analysis project Ga0114921, IMG submission 87016) | Deep subsurface microbial communities from South Atlantic Ocean to uncover new lineages of life (NeLLi) - Benguela_00093 metaG | ecosystem: Environmental > Aquatic > Marine > Oceanic > Sediment ...
TGCTAACCTCATATTCTCCCGGCTTGTTCGGCGCAATTATCCAGAACCTGAAACCCACAGGGCGCCCCTCAACCTTTCCATACGTCACCTGCCACGAATATGGAGCCACAATGGTTTCGTTGTTTAAGGTTAGAAGGTTCAGCTCCTTAGAGAAGGAATCGATTTTTATCTCCAACTTCCTTGCCTCTATGGTTCCACTATAGAAATAAAGGGCGTGTGCTTCGCCCGTTTGGTTGAAATACACATCAATAAGTTCATATTCGGCTGGAGGAGGGTAAAGAGACCAGGGATGCGGCGCGAAAATCGACTTAAGCTGAGGAAACGCATATGCACCTATAACCCCGCCAGCAACAGCAACAACTATAACAAATATTAACGCTAACCTCTTCCAACGCACTGTTGCCACCACTAGTTTACTTAAATCCACAGTTTATAAACCTACATTTTAGAACAGAAGAGAGCAAGGTCCTGGAGAAATAGAGAATGAGTGGAAGCCTGCACGCACATTTTTTTCCATACGCACGCGCGCAACCACGAATTCTGATTATAGAAACTCGGTTAATACGCATTAACAGCAACAGGAGTTAATGCCACATGCTTAATCGTAAACAGGCAATAGTTGTGGCCTTAGCTTGTCACCGCCATGGAAGCCTTAATTAGGATTTAATTTGTTAGGCAAGAAAGCTTATACTACCCACAAAACGCTGCCCTCACGATGGCGAATCCTTCTCCATTACGACGAATTATAGAATTTTAAGGATAGCTTATTTCTCCTTGATCCCAATGAATTGAGTAGCTCCAATGATCGATGAGTTCAACGTATGAGTACGTGGCACTTACTTGTAACCAATGACCTCCAGGAATGTCTTCAACAACCATTGTAGCTTCGTAAACTTTGTTGTTTAAAGCATCGTACCACGTCATTTTTATCGAGATTCCAGTAGCAGCATCCGTTCCGTAATTGAAGAGTGCTCCGCCAACCCTTATCTCGTTTAGAAAATGAGTGTACGAAAGCATGTCCAGCAGTTTTGAGTTTTTAAGCTCGGCGATCTCATTTTCTAAGGACGTAATATCGGTCTCCAACGTTGCCACTCTACCCTTAAGAGATTCAACATCAGATTCCAAAGTTCCGTATTGAGCATCCTTAGACTCAATTTGAGCGTTGGCCGAACTAAGCGATGTGTAAAGATGGAAATTGCCAACAACACTTGCCGCCAGTACACAGACCAATACTATTAGAATGGGCTTGTACGTTTTCATCTTTTCTTCACCTCTTTACGTTATGTGTATCTTATGTGTATCTCACAGATTCACGGTGTTGCTTATAGCATTTGTTTCCCACTGCTTAAGATTCTGAATAAAGATTGTTATCTCATGAGTATCTCTGTAGTATCTCATAAACTATTTTAAACGTATCTCATACATGGCATACGCCCAACTCCGCTATGGAGACTGAATATGAGACAATCTTCTAGAAGGTGGAAAACAGTTCAGTTGCCTGAGGAGCTATTGAATCGTGTGGACAAACTCGTGAACGTTAAAGAGTTAGGCTACACTTCCAGAAGCGAATTCATTAAAGAGGCCGTTCGGTTAAGATTAGAGGAAGTTGAAAAGCACATAAGAAAATCGACATCCTCCCGCATCTCAACGCGCTAAGGATCTTCTAATTTAGAGTTGGAGATAAGCAGGAATTTTCAGCGGGATATCTCCCAGATCTTACTGGTGGATACCACGTAACCGTAAAGGCTGAGTATAAGGACGTTTATGGAAGAACATTTAACGATGCGGAGCTCAAATTTGAGCTACTTGTAGGCGTTACGGTCGCCTAACAGAAAACTGTTGCACAGAAAAGACTGGTTGCGAAAAATGGTTAAAACTTACGTGAGGCTTCCATAGCGGAGCATAGCTTCTGAGATCTCGTCAACCTCCCTCTTAGTTTTGCATAACCTCCCAAGCCTAACTGCTTCCCGGACATCCCTTGTTCTGAACATTAGTTTCTCAGCTATGTAATCCGCTAGATGTGGGTCCAAGCCCTCCCTCTTAGTCAAAGTCTTCACCGCAACCTCTCTAAACTGCTCAGACGTATACTCTTCAAGTTTGAAGCGCATGAACCTGCTTCTCAATTCCGGTGGAAGCTTGGATACCTTGTTGGCTGCGGCGAAAACCCATGTTTTCAGCTTGACAGTTTCGGTTCTTCCGGCCAAAAGCTCGCTCACAACTCCAGTTTCCATCAGGCTAATGAGGACGCTGTAATCCTTCATCTGCATCTTCTCTATTTCGTCGATTAAAAGAAAGCGAGGCCTAGCCTCTATTAGGAATCGGCTGATTCCTGCCCTACTACTTCTCCCTCCCAGAGCATATCGGGCATTTGGAAGCCTGCTCAGCTCCATTAGAAAAAGCGATTTTGCGGTTGAGGGCGGTCCAACAAGCAAAACGTGAACTGGCCTTTCAGCTTCTAGACTTTTCTTTATCACCGCCTTTATGTCTTCAAATCCCACAATCACATCAAACAAATCGCTGGGAGCCTCAAGCTCTTCGTCGAATACTGCTGTTTGATTGGAAACTTCAAACCATTCTAAGGCACGTTTCACTTCGTCTCGGTTGGCTAGAAGATAGCCTTTGTGGCTTCTGCTCTTGTATGGACGTTTCAGAACACCGCTCAAGAAAAGCGTGTAGAGAACTTGCGGACTTGCTGGCGGATTCAAGCTGTCCCAAGCCCACCCCAACGTCTCAAAATACTCGTCAAACTTGTGCACTTCCTCATACTCGACAATTCTCTCCAAAATTTCTTTCAGATCTGGACGATTGCCTATCAGCTCTAACACAGACTCGAAAATGCTCATAGAATAATTCCCTCCAGTCGGAGTTTAATGAGAGTGAAAAAAGGGAGTTAAGCTTCTCTTTTGCTTAGGTATTCCTCTAAGGCTTCCACAAGTACTTCAGTGAGCTTTCCATGCACATGACCACCGAAACGGTCATAGAGATATTTGCGCAGTCTTTTGTCAAGCTCGGCAGACATGTAAAAGCATACATGCACACGCCTATTCATACTATCACCAAATATAATTTGCTTTATATCAATTTAAGATTAGCGGAAACTAACTTTTTATAAATAGCGCTACCTCAAGGCACTTTACACACGTAAACTGCGGATATTACGCTTCGCCTCTTGTCTTCTCCTCTGCCGCAGAGCTTGCTCTTGTTTCTCCCATATCCAATCCTTCAAACCATTCAGCAGCCTTTCCTCGTAATCACTTAATGTCTTAACCGCCACATCCTTCGGCATTTTAAACTGTTTTGCTTCTCTCATTACCTTTGTGCCTAAGTAAAGATAGATCCTGGTCCACTCGTGGCTCAGAGGCATTTCCATCGTCCGAGGCATAATATATGCCAAAGCCTCAGCATCCGTGGCACCACCGTCATATTCTTTTTTCATCAGGGCAACCAAACGATCGATTTTGATGTAGTCGAGAAGCCACTTTGGAATGGTGTCCATCCAAGCACCTTTCCATACGATAATAGGCGCCATGAACACCCTAACCAAAAGCTTCATCTGTCTCTCAAATTCTTTCTTAGTCTTTTTCTGCAAAACAGGGTGTCTCTTCGTAAAGTATCTCTCGAAGCCCTCAAGGTCGGAGAGGAAGGGATCTCGCTGCTTCCACTCCGAGAGAACAGTTTCAGCCAAGCTCAAACTTTTCCCTCCAGTATATGGTTACGAAGTCCTCGATATCTAGTAGCTTAGGGTCTTTCTTCTTCCATTCCTCTAACAATTGTTTGCTCATTTTTGACAGCTTCTGCGTGAAATCCTTCTGGTTTGCATTTCTTATGGGCAGTCAAGAGTCTATCTAGGCTCCGAACTCTTCTTTGCCAGGGCCACACTATTTTACCACAAACTTTACAACGCGCCATGGTTTAGACCTCAGCTTTTTCCCTTCGAGTTAGCCGCTGATATTCGGTTTTAGTTTCTTCAAGAACTGTCGCGAGCTCCTCTACGTTCATGTATTCAAATCTTTCCGGATCACCATACTTGTTTTCGGGGTCGACCCTTCTGATCTTTCCAGCGAGACTGCTGATTTCATTGAATAAGTCAATCCATTGTCTCGTTATCTTCGCTTGTCTCTCCAGTTCGAATTCCAATTCATACTCGGTTTCTGTTTCTAAGATAGCCAAGCTGCCAGGCGGAAGAAGGTTCTCACCCGATGCCGTGTATGAAGCACTCCTCGCATGGTCGAAGGTTGGCTCCCAGAAGTATGCTTTCCATGTCTCATCGTCAGGCGAGTCTTTACCGAAATGAACCACGCAAGAGTTATGTCCAATCAAAGTGTTAATGAAATTATTAACATCCTTAAAGTGAAACACTTGGTTTGGCCTCCGTTTGATCTCGATCACATTTGCCTTCAGCAGTTCTATGCTGCATTTATGATTCCTTCTATGCCCTAATACTTCAAAGTGCATATCCTCATCTCCTAAAATTCTGGAATCTAGCGTCTTCTAACGCGGTCTTTCCATCCCACCTACGGGTGCAACCCATAGGTTTTGAGAGGACCTAAAACGAATTCCTAAAATTACCCAATAGCTTTGAGATAAAAAAAATAAGGAGAGAAAACTAATCCTCTTCGGGCTTGGCGTCAGGCTTCCAAAGTCGCTTCTCAAATGCAGGTTTGGGTTTGAACTTCCCTCTATGTCGTCGCATAGAAGTTTTCCTGCGTTCTACGTTCCTCTGTGTCGGGCTTGAATCTTAACTATTTCAGTTTTAGAGGGAAGGTTGATTTTAGCAAATCCTTGTCCTTGTTGTGGAATAACTAGAATATGCTGGTGTGTTTCTGTGTTTCCGCGTTTTCTCCGAAATACTCGCTTAAGCCATGAAAAGAGGTTCATTTTCATTCACTCTCTTTAACTGCTTTTTTGCTTGGATTCACGTAGTTGCAGACTCCATCAGGGAACACATCGTATAGATCTGCACCACAGTCTGGGCAAGTCATTTTTGATGTGCCATCTCCTTCGTAAGTGCCCTTCTTTACGTTCCAAGTGTATGTTTCATAGCTATTCTCGAACACTCTGAAAAGGTTAGCTCCACACGCAGAACATTTCGGAGGGTCAAACGTTACCTCTGTAGGCGTCGACATGTTCTTCAACCTCCATGACCTTGCAAGAATTTAATGACATCTTGCGGTTGGCTGTTGATTCCTTCGGTGGTGAATAAGATAGCTTCGCAAAGTGGGCATTGGAATTCATCCTTTGTGGCAGAAGATTCTACTGTTTCTGATGGACCCCATTCAAGCGTTCCTTGTTCCGTCAAGGTTGCAGTGTATTTATTTATTTCGTGGGAGTAAGCCGTTAACTCTTTAATTTCTTCTCCGCACTTTGTGCACTTAGTCATATTCTCTCCACTCCTTTTTTTCATGGAAGTTATCTCCTACCCTATTCGGAGAGGGCTTTCCAACCCGCCCAACAGTCTAGTGCTGTTGAGCTTTGGGTAGAAAAAAGAGAGAAAGTGGAAAAAAAGGATTATTTAACGTAGCCTACATAGACGGGAAAGCGTAGAATCCCATGACTTGTTACTTCATAGTATCTGACTTTGACTTCTAGGGGTATCTTGATGGCTATGTATTTGTTCCCGACTTCACTGACGGGAAAGGGCTTGTCTATTCGCCTTGCTGATAATAGCTGTTGTGTCCACCATTCGAGTTCTTCGGTGTTGAAGCCACCGCCGACGTTACCGCAGTATGTTCCATCAGGGTTCATTAAAACTAGGCTTCCGAAGTAAGGGGCGCGTGCACCTTCTCCTAAAGTGTAGCCTACAACCCGCTTTATAGCTATTTTTTCGTTCTTGAGTTTGAGCCACTCTCGGCTTCTTCGGAACTCGTAGATGCCTGACAAGGTTTTAACCATTATTCCCTCTCCGCCGATGCTAACCATGTGTTTCCATAGTTCCCGTTTGTCAAGGGTGTAGTCAAGGTAACGCAGACTGTCAAGGTCCTTCTGTTCTGCTAAGAACTCTTTGAGTATGCCTTTTCTTATCGTGAATGGCTGTTTTGTGAAATCTTCTCCGTTCAGCTCTAAAAGGTCAAAAGCCATAGCTTTTATCGGGTATAACTTCACCTTTTCTAAGATCGCATCTCTTCTTTTTGTTCCACATCTGACTTGGCTACCACGCATTATTGATCTTCCAAACTTGTTGAACCACACAAGCTCTACGTCAAGCCAGACGCTTTTGCAGTTGAGGTTTCTAATGTCATGCTCGACTTCGGGTAAGTTGTGGACCTCTGCGTAGTTCACGCTATATGTGTTGTCCTTGCTGTTTCGACTCCACATTTCAAGACCTGTAGGGGTTTTCTTTATATGGCATCGTGTCCCATCAAGTTTAGCCTCAGCAACCACGTCTGATCTTTGCAGAATACCCAAGTCGCCTCTATGGGCTAACATAAACTTACTCGTCATTGTCCATCATTCCTTTGGTTGTCAGAGAAAAAGTAGAGGAGTAGAGGCAAACTGCTCTACTTTGCAAGAGCTTTCAAATCTGGAAGATAGCTCTTTGCAGGTATTTTCTGTTCGGCTGCAATCTCTCGCCCTGTCGGGACGTCCATCAGATGCGTCTGTTCTATCTTGCAGGTTGTGTAGCCCACGAGCCAACCGAATTTTCCGTTGTCCATTATCGTAGGGAAGCAGACGAAGAACCACTCTCGGAAACTCGCTGTCTTGACGAACTTTCCTGCCCCGATGATGCCTTGTTCTACGTATCTTTCAGCCTCTTTGTATAGCTCTTGCGCTACAAATCTGTCGTGAACCTTTTCGCCCTTCTTTTTCTTTGTTGGGCTTTCAATTTCATCCCAGCCGCCGTCAAAGTAGAACTCGTGCAACTTGCTTCTGGGCATTTCCATCTGCACTTTCAGAACTTCGCTACGTGGAAACTTGCTCGTCTGCTCTTCTGTTCCATCTTCGTTTATTGCCCAATACTCTATTTCTTCGCTGGAGATTTCCTCTCCGTTCACAGTTGGGGCGTTCTCATAGTTGGTGAAAAACGCTATTTCTCCTGTGCCATGACAGAAGTCGCATGGCTTTTCAAGTTCCTTGTTTCCGTTACATTTAGGACAGATCATTTTTGGATAGGCAAAGATCTCTCTTCCGTTTGTTTCGTCTATTCCCATGAACACTTTGGGTCGCATCACGTCTTTAACGATGTTGCCTTTCCCGTCTTTCTTGACGATTTTCGGTCTTTTCACAAGTCTTTCGGGTCTTATTGGTCGTCTGCTGATGTCCACGTTTATCATAGATGTTATGAAACGTATTGGCATTGTTCTCATCACTCCTCAAAATCTGGAAGCTAACCCTCTCTGAGAGAGTAGGTATTTCCAACCCGCCTATCGGCTAAACCAACAGGCTTTGAGAGGAAAACTTCTACGATGAAACAAAAAGAGGGGAAAATGGCTTTATGGACATTCCAAGCAAGTCATGCAATTCTGCGTTGTGCATTTCTTACAAATATCATAGTGCTTCCAGCTTTCGTTCATCACATATTCCTTGATGTGTTCAGGCACGTCGCCGAGATACCGCAACTCTACAGGCAAGTTGTTTACCACTTCGGAAGTCTCTTTTTCCTTGCCGAGCTTAACGCATAAAGCCAACCGATACATCAGCCAATACGCTGAGCCTGAGTAGCCTTTAGCTCCTAAAGCGGTGTTCCAATCGTAATACCATTCTGGATGCTTCACAATTCTGCGCCAAATCCTACGTGCCTCAGCTTTATTGATACCGTCAACATCGAAGTCTTTGCTAACCTCGCCCCAATATGATTCTACGTTATACCGTTTCCACTTCGCCAACCCCATGTAACGATGAGCTAACTCGAAAAACTCATCCCAAGTTTTCGGCGGGAAGTTAAACTCACTTTCCAGCACAGCCATTATAGCTATGTCCATCAGCTTCTCTGCACAATATTTGTTGCGTTCCCAATAGGCATCTTTAGTTCCGTGAGTAGCTTTCCGCTGCTTTTCCTTTTCCGCTAAGAACCGCTCGAAACCTTCGAAATCCGAGAGATACGGATCTCGCTGTTTCCACTCTTCTAGGGCCTCTTCATATTTACTCATTTTTGCTTTCCCTCCAAAATGTCTTATCTGCCTCTGCCATGTCAGGCATTGCTGAACATGGCTTCAGAACGCAGAAAGCTGAAAAAGAGAAAGGCTAAAGGGAAAGCCTCTCGCCCGTGCGGGTTCAAATCCCGCACAGGATTCGAGGGCGGAAACTTTCAATATATATACAATACATGTGCCGAAAATATGAGAAAAAAAGTGAAAGTGTGCCTAATGGTCGCTTGAGGTCTTTCACTTGAGGTTTCTTAATTCTTTCTTGACGTTTTGTAACCGTTTTTCTACTAAGCTCCGATTAGCGATTTTTCCGTTTAGGCTTCTCAGTTTATCCTTAAGCTCTCCTATTTGCTTAAAGAATCCTTCACGGTTTTGCAATAGCTCTTTTTCGCTTGCTTCAACCGTCGTAACCAGCTTATCGTAGTCTTTAATCTCTTTTCCTAGCTCTCTTTCGATGTCTTTCACTTGTGGCTCTAAGTCTTTAATCTCCGACTCAATTTTCTTAAGTCCTTGTCTTGTTGTGGTAACTAACTGAATCTTCTCAGTTAGCCTTTTAGCCTCAGATTGTAGTTTTCGCTCCTCTTCTCTAAGTTTACTTAGCTCCTCTTTTACAGCCTTGATTTTCGTGTTTTTCTTAGCTATCCTTGTATAAACCTCTTCACGGTCTTTTTCAATAGGCTTAATGTCGAAAGTTGGCATAGTTTTCATTAGCTCTCTACGTTTAGATTTCAGTTGCACAAGTCGCTCTTTTCGTGGAAAATAGCCAACCCTTATTCGCTCTATTTTCCCTATTAATCGCTTAATATCCATGCTACTTGGGGTTAAAGCCTTGACTTTTCCACTAAGCTCGGCTATTTGGCGTTTTAGCTCTTCTTTTGAGTTTTCAGCCTTATCTATCTCTTTAAGCCTGTCTTGAAGCTCCTTTATCTGTTGTTTCAGCACAACAGCCTTATTTTCCTCAGAAATCTTAGTTACAACCTCTTTAGCCTCTCTTACGGTTTTTCCCCTCACAAGTGTTACAGCTTTTTCGTGCAGTTTTGGCGGTAATTGTCTAACAATTCTCGCATGTTTTTCTGTAAAAGCCTCTGGTTCGGTTGCTATGGCTTTTTGTATAGGCTCAGAATCTTTCAGCAATTGCAGAAATAGGCTTACGTAAGATTCGCTTTTGTTTATCCTTGTAGCTATGTCTTTTTGTGGAATTCCCGCCTTAACGTAACGGTATAAGTTTTGGGCTATGTCAAAATCGTTCATGTCCTCGAAGTGTATGTTTTCGCTAAGCAGTATGTCGGTTGCCTCTAACTCAGTTAGTTGCCCATAAATCCGTGCAGGTATTGTTTTCCTTTTTGCCATTATAGACGCTTTAGTTGTTCGGTATCCTGCTACTACTATGTTCTCACCGATTACTTTTTTGGATTTATCGCTGAGAAGTTTCTTAGTTATAACGATGTTTTTCAATACGCCTTTTTGTGCTACGTCTTTAGCAAACTCGCTAAGTCTGTCTTGACTGAACACTTTGCGCTCATAGAAAAACCCTTTAATGCCGCTTATCGGAAACTCAACTAATTCGCTTTCTGCTTTCATGTCGTTTACACTTCCCTTTTTGGCTTTTCATGGCTTTTCTACTCTTTTAACCTACATGGCTTGTGCGGTTAAGCCATAACGCCCTTGAACAGATCAAGCGAAGCGCTTTCGCTATTTCGCTTTTGAGCTATTCAGCTATAATATTCGCATGATTAAATATAAAGTTAGCGCTAAAGATAAAATGCTAAAATGATAAACCAACATCAACTTTACATGTGTAAAGAGCTAAGTTAAACTGTTTTTACAAAAAATACAATTTTAAAACAATGTTGCCGTTAACCATTATTAACAGCAAAAAATTAATGAACAATCTACGTAGTTTGATTTCTTTTCATTTTTTAGTTTTTAAAAA
>Ga0114921_10001806_pt1 | contig 10014 bp, 9 predicted proteins | sample BentaG_FD_87016 | JGI IMG/M metagenome (GOLD analysis project Ga0114921, IMG submission 87016) | Deep subsurface microbial communities from South Atlantic Ocean to uncover new lineages of life (NeLLi) - Benguela_00093 metaG | ecosystem: Environmental > Aquatic > Marine > Oceanic > Sediment ...
CCCTACATTTCTATTTCTTGAGTAAGCTGTGCTCCAGTCATAGCTTTCATCATTAAGCCTTAATCCATATCTTAGTCCATCATAACGAGCCAAGTTAGAGCTTGCCTCTGACATAGCAATGAGATAGTAAGACGCTAGAGCATACTCCAAACTTTCAAGTTTGATCTTTGAAAAAGTGGCACCAAGCCCTTCAAGTTTAAAAATAGCTTCCCAGACTGCTTTGGATACAACCTCGTCCGTCCCCATACCAAAGAGCTCTTCCGGAACTCCAATCTTGACACCACTCACATCATCAACTAGACAATTTTTCAGATTCTGAGTCCCTGAATCAATTGATGTACTATCCTTACTGTCTCGACCTGTTATACACTCTGTTAGGAAAGCCAAATCAGTCACATTTCTAGCTATAGGAGATATCTGTTCAAGGCTGTTCGCATAGGCTATGAGACCGTATCTACTGATTAGTCCATAAGTTGGTTTCATTCCTACGATACCGCAAAAGCTTGCTGGGCATCTGACTGATCCCCCGGTATCTGAACCTAATGAAATCGTGGTCTCTAATGCAGCTACTGAGGCAGCACTTCCTCCAGATGACCCGCCAGGAACTCTATCCAGATCATGAGGATTATGTGTTGGTCCGAACTGGCTATGTTCGGTTGAAGTCCCCATGGCGAATTCGTCCATATTCGTCTTCCCAATCAAAATCGCATCTTGCGATTTTAATCTCTCAATGACTGTTGCATCATAGGGCGGTATGAAGTTCTCCAACATCTTTGAAGCGCATGTGGTCCTTACATCGTTTATGCAGATGTTATCTTTGACAGCCACCGCGACGCCAGACAAAGATCCAACTTTTTCATTCTTACGAATTCTAGAATCGATTTCTTGGGCTTTTTCAAGAGCAATGTTTTCTGTCAAGGTAATGAAAGCATGAATCTTATCCTCGACTTCTTTTATCCTCTCGTAACATTTGTTCACATATTCCTCAGCTGTGATTTCCTGAGTTCTTATTTTGCTTACAAGCTCTGAGGCCGATAACTCTAGAATTCGTGACATAGCTTATTCAACTAGACGATTCGAGGCGCTTTGATGAATCTACCTTTCTTGGCAGGCACAATCTTTAGAATATTTTCTGCAGGTTTTGTCTCTGGCTCATCTTCTCTCATAACGTTTACAACATCTACAACATGATGAGTAGGCTCTACTCCTTCAGTATCAACTTCATCGAGTTTTCTGAAATACTTCAGGATCTCACCCATCTCTTCCGCATATTTACTCTCTTCTGAGTCTGCTATCTTTATTCTGGCCAGCCAAGCGAGATGTTTGACTTGCTCTCTTGTTATCTTTTTATCTTCTGACATAGCTGCACCTTCATGGTGTGAGTCTTTGAGGATCTCTCGGGAAGAGGACTACCTCTCGGATATTTTCAATATTTGTTAGCATCATTATGAGTCTGTCTAAACCCAATCCGAATCCTGCATGAGGCGGCATACCGTAATCGAAGATCTTTAAGTGATATTCAAAGTTCTTTGGCTCAAGACCTTTCTCAGCTATTCTTTTCGCCAGATCTTCTCTATTACTTATTCGCGTACCGCCGGATACAAGTTCTATGGGTCCACACATTAGGTCGAAAGACTCACAAAGCTCTGGATTCGCTGTCTTCGGTTTAATGTAGAATGCCTTTGAAGTCGTAGGCCAATCAATTATGAAGTAATATTGTGGAAATTGCTTGGAAATCTCTTTGAGGGATGCTGTGGAAAGATCATCTCCCCACTCAACCTTCACATCTGTCTTCTCTAGAGCCTCTAGAACTTCATCATACGTGACTTGTTTGAGAGGCAACTGTGGAGGATCCAGTTTAACATTCAGGATTGAAAGTTCATCTTTACACTTTTCATTAAGTGACATCATTATGTGCTGTATCATTCTCTCAAGGAGTTCCATCACATCTACATAAGTTACGTATGCCTGTTCGATATCAACAGAAATAGCTTCACTTAGATGTCTTAATGTTCTAAATTGTTCAGCCCTGAATATTGGGGCTATCTCGAAGACCTTTTCAAATATACTTGATAATTGCTCTTTGTACAGTTGGGGGCTTTGAGCAAGGAAGGCTTCTTTATCGTAATAGAGTAGAGGAAAAAGCGCGGCTCCGCCCTCGGTTGCGGATGAAATTATTTTTGGAGTATTTATCTCAATAAAATCCTCATCATGAAAGATTTGTCTCATAACCTCAAGAACAACGTTTCTAATTTTGAAAATGGCTTGAGATCTAGGACGTAAAAGGTCGATTGCACGGAGATCAAGTCTCTTATCAATACTCTGCTCGATTCTTCCATGAGGATCAAAAGGAAGTTTCGTTTTTGGTTGACTAAGAATCTTAATCTTCGAAGGATTTATCTCAGCACCATGAGGCGCCTTTGGCATACTTTTGACCAATCCTTTGATTCCTATCACACTATGAAGTTCTAGATTCTTTATATCCTCCACGACTTCTTTTGGAGACTTGTCTCGGTGGATAGTTACCTGTACAATACCTTTCATGTCTTGCAGAATAAGGAAAGTGATACCGCCCTGCTCGCGCTTAGTCATTACTCTACCAAATACAATAATTTCTTTACCTTCAAGATCTGAAGTGACATCAGTTGAATAACAAGTTCTCCTCCATTCGTTTAGGTCCTCCGAGACTTTACCCAAACTCTATACACATACTCCCAGTAATCCTGACCCTCTTTTATTACTTTTAATCTCTCATCTTTATTCGAGTAACTCAAAAGCATTTATTACGAATATCGTTTGAGGATCTCTATTAAGAGTTCAATAATACCTCCAATTTCATCAGGACAAGATGTGAATAATGTGACCGAGTATCTAGTGAAAACATCAAATCTGTCGAAAAGCTATGGGGGCATATTCGCCATTAGAGATGTAAGTATTGAGATTAACAAGGGCGAAATTTTTGGTTTGATGGGACCTAACGGGGCTGGCAAATCGACTTTAATCAGGATCTTATCAACTCTGACCCGATCTTCAAGCGGTAATGCTTCAATCTCCAACTATGACTTGAGAAAAGATCAACGTCAGGTTAAGAAACTGATTGGTATTGTACTTCATCACAACCTTCTCTATGATGAATTGACCGCAAAGGAGAATCTCTCTTACTATTTGAGACTGTATGGCTTCAGAAATAAAGAAGCAATTGAACAAATAATATTCGAAAAAACATCACAATTCAATATTGCTGATCGAGTCGATGATCAAATTGGAACTTTATCAAGTGGACAAAAGAAACGCTTTGACATAATCAGGGCTACAATACACAATCCCAAGCTACTGCTCTTAGATGAGCCGTTCTCGGGTCTTGACCGGCAAGGTATAGACCAGCTCAAAGACTTTTTTAATTCCACAAAGAAGAACTCAACCATTCTATTTTCTACACACAACCAACAGATTGGTGAAGAAGTTTCTGACAGGATTGCTACACTAGAGAAAGGCAGAATTATGGAAACCAAAAACCTCAGGTGACCAAGACTATGGAAGATGAAGTATCACATAATCAAGTTACAAATTTCTTTAATGATGCATGGCAAATTCTCCTTAAAGATTTACGTTTGGAACTTAGAAGAAAATATGAAATTTATTCGATAATTATCCTAGCTTTTATCTCCAATCTTTCATTCGGTTTCGCTTTAGGCCCTTCCAATCCAAATATTACAGATTTCATTTCAGGAATGCTTTGGGTATCCATACTGTTTATCGGAATGCTAGGATTTACAACAGGCTTTGTCCGTGAGATGGATAGAGGCTCTATCGAAGGGCTGAGAGTAGCACCAATCTCACCACAAGCAATTTTGGCTGGAAAAACAGTCTACATTTTCCTGCTTATGTGTGGAGGTGCAATAATCCTCATACCGTCAAGCATGGCTATTCTAAACTATAGTTTCCATTCGAATGGATTTCTAGTTCTACTCGTAGTTGCCTTAGGTATCCTCAATATAGCTGTAATAGGTTCAATTGTTTCAGCATTAGCAATGTATTCACAATCAAGAGCACTTATCATACCAGCTCTCTCTATGCCACTGCTGCCTGGAACAATTATACCTTCAATACTTGCCACAGGCAAACTCGCTGTCGGAGCAGACATGAACTCTATTCTTCCAGAGCTCCAGATCAACCTCGCATTTCTTCTGTTAATGATTGCCGCACTTTGGATAACATTTGAATATGTTCTATATGATTAAAGGTGAAAATATGAAGAAAATTTATCCAACTATAGTATTCTTGGGTAATCTCGCTGCATTATATATGATCTTTCTGTGGGCTCCACCAGAAAGAACTCTTGGAGACTCCTACCGAGTCTTCTTTATTCATACACCTTCAGCCTGGATCTCCTATCTTGCTTTTACAATCACATTTCTCAGTAGCATTCTATATCTTAAGACACGCAATTTCAAATGGGACTTGTATGCATCATCCTCAGCCCTACTTGGACTACTCTTCTGTACCATCACTATAATCACGGGCGCAATATGGGCAAAGGTCGCATGGGGCCTATATTGGAATTGGGATCCGAGACAAACTACAACATTGGTTCTTTTGTTTGCATATCTTGGTTACATCAGTTTCAGGATGGCAATAAATGACAAAGAACAGAGAGCTAGAGTCTCTTCAGTTCTAGGAATCTTAGCTTTTATCAGTATTCCTTTAAGCTATCTCTCAACTATCATCTGGGCAACCATTCACCCTATGCCTCTTCTACCCACAAGTAAACTGCAGATTGGAGTTGTACCAGCGATTCTTCAAACACTTTTAACTTCTACTTTTGCAGTAACATTACTGTTTTTATGGATGTTCTACGTCACGGTGGAGATGTACAGAACCATAGATACTATAGAATCAGTTAAGATGGAGAATGTAAAATGACAACACTTGAACTACTTTTCACAGTCTCTGCCATTTTCTGGGTCTTAATATTCCTCTATCTCACATGGCTCCATAGTAAAATTATGAGAATTTCAAAGAAACTAAACAAATTAAAAGTATGAATCAACTTGAAACCAAAACTATTGAAGACAATAATAATCTTAGCAATCATATTTGTAGCTGGATATCTGATATTTCAAGCATCCACCACAGTCGTGAACCCATACATACCTATCTCTGATTTGAAAAACAACCCTGAAGCATATTATGGAAAAGAAATACAAGTAATTGGAAACGTTACTGGACCATTAACAGGAGATTCTGAAAGCCTAAAATTTACCCTCAAGGATGGGCAAGACGAAATAATAGTTTCATATAGAGGTCCTATCCCTCAAAATTTCATGGAAGGAATAAATGTAGTTGTAATCGGTGAATTGGATACAGATGGCCAGTTGATCGCTAACCAGATTCTTACCAAATGCCCATCAAAATACGCTACCTGAAACAATACGAAGCCTTGATATCCCAGAGAAATTTATGAAGAGTAAACGCTCTCACTATCCTTCTTTTCTTCTTGATTATTACAATTTCTGGGATTATAATCTGAAGACTTACCTAGAAGTTACGGTTTTGGCTTTCAGCGTTCTAACTCTTCACAAATTGCAGGGAAAAAATCATCTACGAGATTCTTAGAATTGTCTCGCTATAATTGGATAGACGTCCATATTATTTTGAGCCTGATGTTTGTTATCTTAGTAGTCTTACATGATGTTTTACATTGGAAATGGTTCAAATCCTTACCAAAAATATTGAAAAGTTAATCATGCATACTGCAGTTGAATCAAATATGACCCCCAAGAATTCCAAGTCAATCGTGATAGGAGTAGGTAACGTGCTCTTGAGCGATGAAGGAGTTGGTATTCACATAGTCAGACAACTCAAAAAAAGAGATATCTCAAAATTAGTGGAGATTCACGAGATTGGAACATCAAGTTTCGAACTTTTGAATGTCATAGAAGGAAATTCACCTGTGATAATTGTGGATGCCGCAAGAATGGCCGATAAACCTGGGACGGTAAGAAAAATAGACTTGATTATTGACGATGACATCAGTCTTCCACCACAATTTACCAGTTTACACCAGCTGGACTTAATTTCTACACTGAAGATGGCTAAAGGCGTTATAGACTTACCAAAAAAGATAGTATTGATCGGAATTGAGCCATCATCTCTTGAGATAGGAACAGAACTCTCAAAACTCGTTAAGGCAGCTATACCAAAGGCTATCTCTGAAATAATAAAATCAATAGATAAAATGAATTTAAATATTCGCCATCAAAACTCGAGGAGTAAAAAGTAGCAACCCATATATATCTCCCTCTTGATAGGGGAGCGAAATCTCTCCAGTAAGGTCGAATGTCTTGGTAAACAGACGAGATTTTTTAAAAATTTGTGCAGCAATCGGAACTGCTGCAACAATTGAACTCTATTCAGCAGATATCAGAGACATATTCACTCAAGCAATAGAAGCTCACGCGCAAGGAGATAAAGTTCGTTTAATCTGGCTTGCCGGTGCCCAAGATACCGGATGTACCATCTCACTTCTTCAAGGTTCAGATCCAGACTTGATTGATGTTCTAACCAAATTTAGAATCCAACTGGACTTCCATCAAACATTAATGATTCCTGAAGGAGAAGCAGCTATGAAAAGATTAAAGGATGTTGTCGAAGACAAGAGCCGTGTCGATGTTCTTATCATGGAAGGAGCAATTCCGGAAGGCTATTTCTGTACTGTAGGTGAGATAGACGGTCAACCAGTTCCAATCGAGGATTGGGTAAAACAGATTGGGGGACGAGCGAAATATAACATAGCTGTCGGTCAATGTGCGGCTTATGGAGGTATACCTGCAGCCAAGCCTAATCCAACGAACTGTAGATCCCTCAGTGAGGTATTACCTGATAAAACCGTGATTAACATACCTGGTTGTCCACCTAATCCAGACTGGATGACTCTGACTTTCGCTCAGGCTCTCCAAGGGCTGCCAATTGAACTAGACGAAGTTGGACGCCCCACCGCTATATTCAAAGAGACTGTTCATAGTGGTTGTTCACTTCTAGGATATTATGAAGAAGGAGTATTCGCCAAGACGCTCGATGGACCTGGATGTCTATATAAAGTCGGATGTAAGGGACCCTTAGCTCGGGCAGACTGCACAGTAAGAAGATGGAACCAAGGACTCAACTCATGTACCACAGCAGGTGGATGCAAAGCATGCGTAGAGAAAGGTTGGCCTGATGAGCCTTTCGCACCGTTCTATGAAGAAGCTGCTGATATACCGCCTTCAGCTGCACTTGGAATAGATCCTATTCTAATCGCCGGAGCAGCTACAGGTGCCGCTGCCGTCGGTGCAGTCGCATATGCAGAACATAGAAGAAGGAAACACAAGAAAGAAGCGAAAAAGGAGACAGGTGCAGAACAATGACTGAAACAGTCAAAATAGATCCAGTTGCGAGACTAGAAGGACATTATGCAGTCAAGGTCGAGGTCGACAACGGAATAGTAGTTGATGCAAGAACAACTGGAACTCTCTTCAGAGGTATAGAAACAATAGTAACGGGAAGAGATCCCAGAGATGCTCCTACAATAACATCAGCAGTTTGTGGAGTCTGTGTCTCAGAACATCAAATTGCTTCAGCACTTGCACTTGATGAGGCATTCGGAGCTGACCCTCCAAGAAACGGAGTTCTCATTAGAAATATTGTTGAAGGAGCGACTACACTGTTTTCACATGCCGCGCATATTTTTGTTCTGAATGGTCCAGACTATGACTTATATGGCTTAGTTCCAGGTCTAAGCAAAAGCGAGCATTTTACAGACGATTATACCAAGGTTCTGAAGAATGTTGTTCTGCCAGTTTCACGGCTATGTCACCAGATAGTCGCGCTATTCGGTGGTAAATCACCTCATTATTGGTCGGTAGTAGGTGGTGGAGAGTCAATAAGACATGAAGACCTGCCGCGCGTAGGTTCTCTTGTCAAATCTAGATTAGATTCAATTAAGAAAACGGTAAATGAAGTTGCTCCAGTTGTCCTAGACTATTTAGACAAGCATAGCGAACTCCAAGATTATGGTGTTGGTCCCACGAATTTCCTTTCACACGGAGTCTATCCAGATCCAGTCTCACCTCCAGACATGTTTCTCAAAAGAGGCGTAATAATAAATGGCGAACAGCGAGCAATGGATCCAGCAAATATCCGTGAAGATGTAAAACATTCATGGTACGCTGATGATAGTGGAGGAAACCTGAAGGATGAACCTCTACCAAATCCCAGCTATGGAAAAGATGATGCATATACTTGGTTGAAAGCACCCAGATACGAAGGCAATGTTGTTGAAGTTGGACCTCTGGCAAGAATGATTGTATCAGGATTCTATACCGCTAAGTCAAACAAAGGCGCTTCAATATATGACAGAATTGCTGCTAGAGCTACTGAGATGCTCATGGTAATGGAAGAGATGGAATCATGGGTAGATAACATCGTTCCAGCAGAACCAGTTTATATACCATCTCAAATTCCTGAATCAGGTGAAGGTTTAGGTTTATGGGGAGCACCCAGAGGCGCGTTGACTCATTATATCAGAATTAGTGAAAAGAAGATAGCTAACTATCAGGTAATCTCACCTACAACATGGAACTGCTCTCCAAGAGACAATAATGGACAAATGGGTCCGCTTGAGCAAGCTCTCATAGGAGTGCCCGTTGACGATCCAGAGAATCCAACAGAAGTAGGTAAGACTATTAGATCATATGATCCTTGTTTAGCATGTTCAGTTCATATTGTTGACGCAAAGGGTAAGAAACGAGTAATCAAAATATAATCTCAAGAAATACTCACCATAGACTAATGTTTTCTACAGTTTCTACTGGATGCTAGGATTAATTCACTTGACGCTTAATTATTATCGCGATGATTCCAAGCGCAACTATCAAAATAAGATAAGGAGTCAATATCGAGTGCGTACTTAGCTAGCTAATATATGATTTTGAACTTGCTGAGATAATTATTGATAACGAATAGCACGTGCTTATCAACATTTGAAATCTACCTGAGTAGACAGATGCATTTTTAACATAGACTGAAACTAACAAACGAAAAAATAGTTCTAATGTGATGAAGGAATCTTGAAGATCGATCGACGCATCAGAACTTTCAAATATCCAGCTAAAAAATCTCTTCCAAATGCGTTGGTTGAGCTTTTCGCATATCCAAGAATGTGGTTTAGTTCCGTATCATTCTGGCTCTTTCATGTTTCAATGGTCCTAGTGTTATTATCATGGTTAGCCTTGGATCTTTCATTTATTCTGACATTATTGAGCGACCCACTTGTTGAAACTGGGAAGCAAATTCCACACGCGTTAAACATTGGAGAATGTTCATCCTGCCATGGAGCTGGCATGACATTAGAGAGTGCGCGTCCTCTATGGCCTGATTTTATGTATCCAGTTAGGATATTCCACCGATATGTGGGTGCACTCTTTGTCATAGGTTTCGCTTTATATGGCATCCAGCTTGCTAAAAATAAGAAGCTCCGTGACGGGCTCTCCCGTTTCGATTATGTTGAATTCGCTATTATAGGAGTCATAGTTGCATATGGGATCTCATACACAATAAATTCGATATTCTATGTTGAACCATTACCATATACACTCATAACTCTAACAATTCCCTTCATCGATCAAACCTATGTTGTCGGCGCTCACATCTTTATCGTATACGGATGGTTACTTGCCTCTATACTGTTTTCTGGCGGCATAATGAAAGCAATAGCATGCATTACATTAGTTCTACATCGAGGGATATCTCATCCTAAAGTTTTGAAACTTAAAGATGTGAAAGAGAACAACTCTTTTGGAAATCTTACCCGCTATGGTGTCACTCAACTAATGGCATGCGGAAAAGACGGAGACTGTGTGGAGGCCTGTCCAGTTCATGACGAAAATAAATCTAAGACATCTTCACCGCGTTCAAGACTACTTGCCTACAGATCTAAGGTTCTCAAACAACGCGGTCCAATCTCATTGATATTCA
>Ga0114921_10001807_pt1 | contig 10013 bp, 9 predicted proteins | sample BentaG_FD_87016 | JGI IMG/M metagenome (GOLD analysis project Ga0114921, IMG submission 87016) | Deep subsurface microbial communities from South Atlantic Ocean to uncover new lineages of life (NeLLi) - Benguela_00093 metaG | ecosystem: Environmental > Aquatic > Marine > Oceanic > Sediment ...
ACTCCGATGATAGGCCGGACTCGACCAGTCGGGTGGTGGTCTCCTTGTGGATGTGGTCGACCAACACGAGCTAAGCGCGTGCGTGGGCCAGCGCCCACGGTGATGCGGCACTGGGACAAGGCACGCCTGATCGGGGCCCTCCTGGCTTGAGACCAGCCCCTTGACATAAGGAGGATCCATGGGAAAGAGACTTGAAGAACTGCGCGAGCAACTTGGTGTCGTGGCCGATCTGCAAGCGGCAACCGGGGTGCTGCACTGGGACCAGCAGACCTATATGCCGTCGGGTGGCACCCAGGGACGGGCGATGCAACTTTCTACGCTCAGCCGGCTGGCCCACGAGCGCTTTGTGAGCGACGAGATGGGTACGGCGCTGGTCGCGGCCGAGTCGGAGGTCGCAGACTTGGATCCTGATTCTGATGAGGCGCGCCTGGTGCGGAAGGCTCGACGCGATTTCACCAAGGCACTTAAAGTGCCGCCTGAATGGGTGGGCGAATTCAGCCGTATTACCGCCCTGGCTCATCAGGTCTGGGAGAAAGCGCGTGCCGAAGCCGACTTCTCCCAGTTCCAGTCGCATTTGGAGAGAATCGTCGAACTGAGACGTCAGTATGTCGACTTCTTCGCTCCTTACGACCACATCTACGACCCGCTTCTCGACGATTTTGAGCCGGGGATGAAGACTGCGCAGGTGAAGGCGGTCTTCGACGAGTTGCGCCCGCAGCAGATCGAGCTGGTGCAGGCCATCGCTGAGCGTGGCACACCTGTGGACGACTCGCCCGTGTGCCAGCCCTTCGACGAGCAGAAGCAGTGGGGTTTTGGAATGGAGGTAGCCAAGGCGATTGGCTATGACTTCGACCGCGGCCGCCAAGATAAGTCGGTCCACCCTTTTACGGTGGGCTTCGGGACGGGCGATGTACGGATCACTACTCGCTTCGACCCCAAGTTCCTCAATCCGGCGCTCTTCGGAACGATGCACGAGGCAGGCCACGCTATCTACGAGCAGGGCGTGAACCCAGACTTCGACCGGACCCCCCTGGGCGATACTTCCTCGATGGCGATCCACGAGTCGCAGTCCCGCATGTGGGAGAATCTGGTCGGCCGCAGCCGCATCTTCTGGGTGGCCTTCTACCCGCGGCTTCAAGAGGTCTTTCCGGGCAAGTTGGGCGAGGTTGACCTGGAGACGTTCTACCGGTCGATCAACAAGGTGGAGCGTTCCTTCATACGAGTCGACGCAGACGAGGCAACCTACAATCTGCACGTAATGCTTCGCTTTGAACTGGAGATCGCGCTGATGGAGGGAACGCTCGCAGTACCTGACCTTCCGGAAGCCTGGAACACCAAGTTTCAGGAATACCTGGGCCTAGTGCCTTCTGACGATGCGGAAGGCGTGCTGCAAGACGTGCACTGGTCGGGGGGCATGATCGGCTATTTCCCGACCTACGCGCTGGGCAATCTGATCGCCTCCCAGTTGTGGGCGAAGATGGAAGGAGACATCCCCGACCTCCATGGCCAAGTCGAGCGGGGTGAGTTTGCTGACCTGCTGGGTTGGCTGAGGGAGAACGTGCACAGGCACGGCGCGAAGTTCGAACCGGTGGAGCTGCTCACCACTGTCACCGGGAGCGGGCTCACAGCCCAGCCATACCTCCGCTACCTGCGCGAGAAGTTTGGAGAAATCTACGACCTTTAGCTTCCATAACGCCAGTGGAACTGGGCGCGCGATGTCGTCTTTATGGGTCTGGGGTGAGCCCTGGGCGGTCGTGTCGCCCGAGGTTGGTCAGGTGCACGGCTCCTCCAAGCGGATGCATGCCTTCTTTCACCAAGTGACAAGAGATGGTTTCCGGCCATGAAGGTCGTAATGGTTGGTCCCTTCGGGCTGCGACCACAGGGTACGATGGCAAGGCGGGCACTGCCGCTAGCCAAAACACTGGTGGTGCATGGGCATGACGTCGCAATGGTCTTGCCCCCTTGGGGTTGTCCCGAAGACAGCGGACAGCAATGGGAGGAAGACGGGGTATGGATCTGCAACGTTGTCTTGCCTCGATCCATTCCGTTGCTGGAGGAGATCATCATTACCTGGCGTCTGGTGAGACGCGCATTGCAGGAGGAGCCCGACATCTTCCACTGCTTCAAACCCAAGGCCTATTCTGGCCTGACTGCTGCCGTCGTATGGTGCTTGGCAAAGCTGCATCTGACGAAAGTGCGAGTGGCTCTCGATAGCGACGACTGGGAAGGCTGGGGCGGCTGGAACGAATTGGGATCCTACTCCGCGATCCAGAAGCGTTTCTTCGCGTGGCAGGAGAGATGGGGCATGACCCACTGCCATGCGCTAACCGTAGCCAGCAAGACCCTGGAGAAACGTGCCCTGGAGTTGGGAGTTGACAGGGACGTACTGCACTACTTGCCCAACGGTGCCGACGCTGAGTCTCAAGTTGCGAACACGAGCAAGGGACACAAGGTTCGAGAAGAGTGGCAGCTTGGTGAGGACCCAGTGATGCTGCTGTACACCAGGTTCTTTGAGTTCGAGCCACGGTGGGTGGTCGAGATCTTGAGCCATGTTTGGGCAGGGGCACCGTCGGCACGTCTGCTGGTCGTAGGTCGTGGCCTGTTCGCGGAAGAAGGACGCTTCCTGGCCCTGGTGGAAGAGGCCGGGTTTGCTTCGCGTCTGACCTATGTGGGCTGGCGGCACAGAGACGAACTTCCAGGGTACTTCGCTGCGTCCGATGTGGCCATCTGTCCCTTTGACGATACGCTCTTGAACCGTGCCCGGTGTCCGGCCAAAGTGGCGGATCTGATGGCGGCCGGGCTGGCGATAGTAGCACATGATGTCGGGCAGGTCGGCGAGTACATCGAGCACAGAATGTCTGGATATCTGGTGCCCCCGTACGGCGTGCAAGCCTTTGCTAGCAGCGTGCTCCGGCTGCTTCGGGATGAGAAGCTCAGAGCCAAGTTGGGCATGGGGGCGAGGCGACGCATAATGCAGGAGTTTGGATGGCCAAGGCTGGCCTCTGTGGTGGAGAGGGCTTACATGCGTGAGGACAGGCTGGACGGTGGGGAAGCTGATTAGGTGGGTGCCTGTTCTTGTCTGGATGGGGCTCATCTTCTACTTGTCGGCCCAGCCAGACTTGCCCCATCACCCTGAAGGTGTGATAGACCTCATCATGAAGAAAGTGGGACACATGGGCAAGTACGGCATCCTGGCTGCGCTTGTGTGGTGGGCTTGGCCGAAAGACGCCCGCGAGTCCTCGGGACGCGTCTTCCCGTATGCCCTGATTCTCAGTGGCCTGTACGCCTTCTCCGATGAAGTGCACCAGCTTTTCGTCCCCGGCCGGGACGGCCAGCTCCTGGACCTCGCTTTCGACCTCTCCGGTGCGGCTCTGGCACTGTTTCTCATATCCAAGTTGATGGGCAGGAAACACACTCCGCAGTCGCGTTGACAAAACTCTACTTCCCGCATATCATCTAGGCGTGAATGGCAGCTTGCCTGTCGCCGGATCGTGGAGGCGGCTTCGGCCTATCTATGGTCAGACTCCATATCGTGCCGTCGCGGGAACGCTGATCCTGCTCACTGGCTTGGCAATCGCATGCCTACCCCTCACCTGGGCGATCATCCTGATTGCCGGCGGTGGTGCCCTACTACTCATCTCCCTGCGACCAGTCGTCGGTCTCTACCTTTTGATCTTCGCCATACCCTTTGGATCCCTGACGGAGATTAGCTTTGGCGTCATCAGTGTGGGAGGCGCCGAGGTCTTGGCAGTCGTCACTATGGCAGCCTGGGCGGCGCGGATGGTCGCCGAGAGGGAAATCAGGACAGTTCACCCCCAGCTTCTGGTACCTTTACTGGTGTTGCTGGGCGTGGCCTCGTTCTCTGTGCTTGGCTCCTTGTCCTTGCAGTGGAGCGTGAAGGGATTGCTCATCTGGCTGGAACTACTCGCCGTATACGTCTTCGTTGTGAACGTCGTGGGCGAGCAGGAGACGAGAGCCATCGTCATCCTCATCCTGTCCGCGGGCTGCTTGGAGGCCTTGCTTGGCTTCTATCAGTTCTTTGGCCGGAAGGGCCCTGAGGGTTTTCTCCTCTTTGACCGTTTCATCCGGGCCTACGGTACGTTCGAGCAGCCAAACCCTTATGGCGGGTACCTGGCGCTCATTCTGCCCTTGGCCTTGAGTCTCTTTCTGGCTCGCTGGCGTTGGCGGGACTTCTCGTCTCTCGTGATCTGGGCACTCGCGGGGCTAAGCCTGGGCCTGATGGGTGCTGCACTGGTGATGACGTGGTCTCGGGGAGCGTGGTTCGGTTTCATCGCCGGGGCTGCCGTGGTTGTCGTGGCAGGCCTCTGGTATAGGGCCTTCAGCGATCTGATAGGGGGTGCCTTGGCTGGACTGACCGGCGCAGGGTTGGGTACACTCTGGTTGCTCAGGACGGGACGGGACCTGGTGGTGGCGCCGATGCTGGGCGGGCTGGCAGGTCTGGGCGTAGGGTTGGGCGTTTCCGTGGCCCTTAGACGTCGTTGGGTCTGGCTGTTGCTGGCTCTGCTACTGCTTCTTGGCGCCATCTTTGTGCTCTTGGGTGGGGATCGCTTGCTGCCTGCCGCCATAGGTGAGCGGTTCTCGGACTTCCTGCCCTACCTGCAGATCTCCGACGTGCGGGGGATCCACGTGACTGACGAGAATTTCGCGGTGGTCGAAAGACTGGCCCACTGGGAGGCTGCGCTTGGCATGCTGAAGGACCATCCCCTGCTCGGGGTTGGCGTCGGGAACTACGTACCCGTGTATCCTGCTTACGCGCTACCCGGTTGGGAAGATCCCCTGGGGCACGCACACAACTACTATCTTCACATCGCGGCGGAGGCTGGGTTGCTGGGTCTGGGTGCCTATGTCTTGTTTCTTCTTGCATCTTACTGGCATGGCTGGCGCGCCGTCGCAGCTCTCAGCAGCCCTTGGCAGGCCATGGCACTAGGCATCCTGGGGATCTTGGCAGCCTTTGGAGTCCACAGCCTGTTCGACAACCTGCTTGTCCATGGCATGAACATGCATCTGGCCATCCTGCTGGGACTCGTGCAAGTGTTAATTCAAAGATGCGGGGTGTCTCTTGTCGAAGCTTCTTGATCCTCTTCTTGCGAGTTCACCGGTAGCCAAGCTAGCTCTCCTGGTCCACACTCATCCACGATGGAGGAGACTGTATACTGCGGTTCTCGCCAAACGAAAGGAGATCGTGCGTTTCGCAAAATTCGCCACGGTCGGTGCCATCGGGACAGTCGTGGACTTCAGCGTGCTGAACCTGCTAATCCTTGTTTTCGGGCTTGGCAAATTCTGGGCCAACACTTGCTCCTTCTCTGCTGCCGTGCTGAGCAACTTCGTCTGGAACCGCTTCTGGACCTTCCCGGAATCCCGGCAGGAGCAACTGGTCCCACAGATGATCAAGTTCACTCTGGTCAGCACCGGCGGGTATGTCATCAATCAGACCATCTTCTTGGGCCTGGATGCCCTGGTCTTCCACGTGTGGGGCACCCTCGGCTACAACACTGCCAAGGCCATCGCTATTCTGGTCGTTCTGTTCTGGAACTTCGGCATCAATCGCATTTGGACTTACGGAAACATTGAGTGATCTGAGTGCATTCGTCCCAAGAGCATTGAGGAGCCGGGGACTTGCGCATCGGCATAGACTACACGGCTGCGACCCATCAGCAGGCCGGCATCGGCCGTTATACACGGGGCTTGGTTGTGGCCCTCGCGCAACAGAACACCGAGGACGAATTCGTTCTGTTGGTCACAGGGGGCAGGAGTGACCGTGCCGGACCGCAGACTCAGCAGCTCGAGTCCGTCCTACCTGGCAGTTTTCGGATCAGGCGGGCCCCACTGTCCGAGCGAGTCTGGACGATTCTGTGGCATCGCATGCGGCTGCCTATACCTGTAGATCTATTCACTGGGCCGGTAGACGTATTCCATTCGCCAGACTATGTCTTGCCGCCGTTGCGCCAGGGGAAGACGGTGGTCACAATCCACGATCTCTCCTTCCTGCGCTATCCCGAGGGTGCAGAGCCGAAGCTGCGGCGGTATCTCAGCAGTGCTGTGCCTCGTGCAGTCAGCCGGGCTGACTTGGTTCTGGGGGATTCCGAGAACACTCGGAACGACATCATAGAGCTCCTGGGAGTTCCTCCTGGAAAGGTGGAGGTGCTCCACCCCGGTGTGGATGAAATCTTCAGAGTTGTCGAGGACGAGAGGGTCCTGACTGAGGTCAGTTCGTTGTACGGGCTAGATTTCCCTTTTATCCTTACCGTAGGTACCGTGGAGCCCCGAAAGAATCTGACCCTACTGCTCGATGCCTACGCAGCGCTGAGAAAGGCGTCAGACGTACCTCACAAGCTGGTGATAGCAGGGGAAAAGGGGTGGCTGTACGAGGGCGTCTTCCGCAGGGTGGAGGAACTATCGCTGGATGAGGATGTCATTTTTCTCGGGTTCGTGGCTGATCAGAACCTGCCGACCCTATACAGCCTGGCCGATGTCTTCGTCTTCCCATCTCTGTACGAGGGCTTCGGCTTGCCTCCTTTGGAAGCGATGGCGTGCGGCACGCCAGTAATCACATCCCGGACTTCGTCCCTGCCGGAGGTGGTGGATGAAGCCGGGCTAATGGTTCCGGCCAATGATCCCGATATGCTGGCGGAGACGATTGGAAGGGTGTTGAATGATCCGGGCCTGGGAGAGGATCTGGCAAAACGGGGTGTGTCACAGGCCCGGAAATTCACCTGGCAAGCGACTGGTGAGAAACTGCTAGCCATCTACCAGCGCTTGCTCGAAGAGGGGGCTGGCTAAGGAACCCACAGAGGATCCCATTCGTTGGCAGGGTGTTCGGTCAGCCTTTGCAGGTTGCTGCCGTCAGGAGCCATGACATAGATGTCCGCGTTCTCGTCTCGCAACGAGGTAAAGACTATCTTCAGACCGTCCGGTGACCAGGAGAGGAGGACGTCCTGACCTGGATCGTTGGTCAGGTTTGTCAAACTACCGTCAGTGATTCGAACCAGGTATATCTCGGCGTTGCCGTCTCGATCGGAAGAAAAGGCGATGCTCTGCCCGTTGGGTGACCAAGCGAAGTCTCCGTCGCTGGCTTCGCTCTGCGACAGGTTGTATTGATTGCGGCCATCGGCATTCATGAGGTATAGTTCAAGGTTGCCATCGCGCTCGGATTCGAAGGCGATACGGCTTCCGTCAGGCGACCAGGCGGGATTCGTGTCTTTGGCTGGGTGTATCGTAAGTCGTGTCTGGTTGCCGCCGTCACTGTTCATGACGTACACGTCGTCGTTGCCATCACGTTGGGATACGAAGGCGATGAGGAGGCTATCTGGAGACCACACAGGATGGCCGTCAACCGCTGGGCTGGTGGTGAGTCTGGTCTGCTCGGTGCCGTCAGGGCTCATCGAATAGACTTCCCAGTTGCCATCTCTGTTTGAAACGAAAGCGATCATTTCGCCGCCCGGCGACCAATGTGGGAAGCCATCATCTGCAGGGTGGTTGCTCAGGTTGCGAGGGTAGGCCCCGTTGGCATGCATGGTATAGATCTCAGAGTTGCCATCGCGGTCGGAGACAAAGAGAATCTGCCGTCCGTCGGGGGACCAGGCGAATAGTACGTCGTCGTGACTTGACCTGGTGAGATTGGTGAGACCCGTGCCATCGGCCGTCACCATGAGTATGTCATCATTGTCCTCATGGTTGCCCATGAAGATGATTCTGTCTTGTGGTGCTGGCGGTGGCGTGGGAATCGGCGGCTGCCCTCCCGCGCAAGCGGCAAGTGCTAGTGAAAGTATAGTGAGAATGACAAACAGATTTCGTTGCACAAGGCACCTCCAGTGCGGATATCGGCTCCCAGCGGAACCCTTTGGTGTGGGCCTCTGCTGCGGCGAGATTCCATCCGGTTGTGACTGGATGGCGGCTCGGCGCACAGCAGATCATGATTGACCGAACGGGTATCATTATAACACAGGGAATCCAAACTGCAAAACCGTAGTCACGAAGGAGGTATGGAAAGTGGAATTAGCAAAAGGGATGAGTCGATTGGGCACGGAAACTGCCTTCGAGGTACTGGCCCGAGCGCGAGCCCTCGAGGCCCAAGGGAGGGAGATCATCCACCTAGAGATCGGAGAACCGGATTTCGACACGCCTTCCAATATCGTTGAGGCGGCGGGTACTGCTCTCTACGAGGGGTACACCCACTATTGTCCTTCGGCGGGCATCCCGGAACTGCGGGAAGCCATCGCTGAGTTGACCTCGGAGACGCGCGGGGTGGCTGTGGCGCCCGAGCAAGTAGTGGTCACACCTGGGGCCAAGCCGATCATGTTCTTCTGCATCCTGGCCCTGGTCGAGGAGGGCGATGAGGTACTGTACCCCAATCCGGGGTTCCCCATCTACGAATCCATGATCAATTTTGTGGGAGCCAAGCCGGTCCCGTTGGTGCTGGAGGAGGAGCGAGACTTTCGCTTCGACGTTTCCCAGCTTAGGGAGAAGGTCTCGTCCCGGACCAAGATGATCGTCATGAATACCCCTCAGAACCCCACCGGCGGCGTCTTGACCAGGGAAGATCTGGAAGCGATAGCTGAAGTGGCCCAGGAGCACGACCTCATGGTGCTGAGCGATGAGGTTTACGAGCGCATCATCTATGAGGGCGAGCATGTGAGCTTCCTCTCGCTGCCAGGGGTGCAGGAACGCACTATCCTGCTCAACGGCTTCTCCAAGACGTACGCCATGACCGGCTGGAGGTTAGGATACGGCGTCATGCCCGAAGAACTAGCAGTTCACATCGCACGACTGATGACCAACAGCAATTCGTGCACCGCCACCTTCACGCAGTGGGCTGGGATCGAAGCACTGCGTGGGCCCCAAGACGCCTCGTACGAGATGGTGCAGGAGTTCAAGCGACGCCGCGATGTGATAGTACGCGGGCTCAACGCCATCGAGGGCATAAGGTGTGCAACCCCTAAAGGGGCTTTCTACGTCTTCCCCAACATAGAGGGCACGGGCATGAATGAGAGGGACTTCGCCGATTACCTGATGGAGGAAGCAGGAGTAGCGGCGCTGGCGGGCACCTCTTTTGGAGAACATGGTCGGGGCTATGTCCGCATGTCCTATGCCAACTCGGTGGAGAACATCAAGAAGGCTCTGGCCAACATCGAGGAGGCACTGAGCAGACGATAGCCCTACTTAAGTCCCATAGTCAGTGCCGCGACGGCGATATGTGGTCTGTCCACCCCGACCTAAATGCGCTCGGCCCTGGTCGGGAGGCCATGTACTCAGCCGTGCAAGACGGTCACTCTTCCGTGTACAACTCCGGTTTCAACACGCCCACGAAGGGTAGGTTGCGGTAGATCTCACCGTAGTCCAGCCCGTAGCCGACGACGAATCTGTCAGGTATCACGAAGCCCACATAGTCAAGAGGGATATCCAGCACTCTGCGCGCAGGCTTGTTGAGCAGAGTGCATATCTTGATGCTCGCCGGCCCACGCGTGCGCAAGTTATGGATAATGTAGTTCAACGTGCGACCTGTGTCTATGATGTCCTCGACTATCAACACGTGGCGCCCCTGGATGTTTCGCTCCAGGTCCATGAGGATACGGACAACGCCACTGGATTCGGTGGCATCCCCGTAGCTGGAAACGGCCATGAAGTCTATCTCCAACGGCAGGTGTATCTGGCGTGTCAAATCGGCCAGGAACATCAGGCCGCCCTTCAGGATACAGATCAGGAGTGGGTCTTTGTCCTTGTAGTCTGCAGTGATCTGGCGAGCCAGTTCTGCCGTCTTTTCGCTTATTTCCTCGCCGGTGATCAGTACTTCACTCACATCGTTTTCCACCGGAGTCTCCGTTCATGAGTTGTAGGATCCGAAGGCATCGAGAACCCGTCTGTGCGCCAGGATCCGGTGCAACCTATGCTGGCAAGTGTCCTCCTGCCGTCTGCCGAGGCTGATGGGGTCTCCCACTTGTGCGGGATTATGACACAGATTTGGGGCGTGGTCAAGGGAAGGCTGCTCATGGCGC
>Ga0114921_10001808_pt1 | contig 10012 bp, 11 predicted proteins | sample BentaG_FD_87016 | JGI IMG/M metagenome (GOLD analysis project Ga0114921, IMG submission 87016) | Deep subsurface microbial communities from South Atlantic Ocean to uncover new lineages of life (NeLLi) - Benguela_00093 metaG | ecosystem: Environmental > Aquatic > Marine > Oceanic > Sediment ...
ACTGAAATGAATCGTAAGCCGTAAAGAGCTCAAAGCTCAAATTTGGTTTAAAGTATAATGTTTAATGTTATTTATTTTTTTCCTTAAACTTTCAACCTTAAACCAGTTTTGACAGATTAATGCTTGCAGCCAAAGCTTTTTTCAAATAAAATTTATAGCCTCAATAGATGAAGTTATACAAATCCTCTAGCAAATTTCTACAGCAAAAAGATTCATTGTTATTAGCCGCAAGCAAATAATTATGACTATTAATTCATATTTTATAATAAAAAAGGAGAAGAGCCATGCATTTTAAACTTTTGTCCACAAGGGATCTAAAAGATATGGATGCCCTGATTGATTCATACGGAGGAGCAGAAGAGATTTCCAAACAAATCGAATCATTGAGGGATTACGAAACCAGGAAAAGCATCGCTGGAGAAAAAGGTTTTGGAGAGATGCTGGAAAAAGCCGAAGAATATGTAAAAGATTTTGCCAAGGTTGAGGACTTTGTAGAAAAGAACGGAATTACTTTCACCAAAAAAGGAATCTGTACTGCCCAGGTCTCTGGATTTCAGGGAGCACGCCCCACCTTTGAATGTGTAAGAAGAGTAGCAGAGAATGGAGATGTTCTTTTCCCTACGGAGATGATATCGGTTGTTGGCTTGACAGATGAATACGTCTACAGTGGTGACCTCATTTCGGCCCTTGCAATGGCCGAAAATATACTAGGAGCAAGCAAGTTCTGCTCAACAAATCTTTTGGGGACTCCCCTTCCTGAAGAAAGGTTCGCCAGAGTTGAGAAAGTGACCGGTGAAAAATTCGAGAGAGCTGATGTGGGAAATGGGCTAAGCCAGATCATCCTAAAGAACATGGGTACAGCATTTGGCAACTTTGGAGGTATTGAAGTAGGCAACAACAACCATCTTGTCTATCTCGACGGAATAACCAGGACTGCCCTTACAACAGGGGCAAATTTCTTCCTTAATCCAAGCTGGTCAACCATTGTTGCGGCATGTTATTACGCCAGGGAAATTTCTAATCTTTCCTTTAAAATATCCATGCTCTTATCTACTCAAAATATAATCCAATTTAGAATGCTTTTAAACATTTTTAAAGAATATCTTCGCGATGACGGAACTACTCCCATCTATGAAATTAACATTGGAAACGCAGTTACTCCTGAAACCTTTATCCAGTGCAGCCAAGAGCTTGAAGCATCAGGGCTCAGTATTTTCCTCGCCGCTCATATCAGGATAAATCCAGATTTAGGTATGGCAAATTTCAACTGGACCGAAAGTGCTTTCAAAGTCCTCGACGCTGGACATGATCTGACAATTAAATACGAAAGCGACGGAGAATCGCGTCCTTATGATACCATGGAAGCATATTTCCTCTCAGACGAGGAAAGGAACGAAAAAGCCGATTTAATCGGCGATGTGATATATCATAAGTGTATAAGGTGCGACAAAGACACTAAAGAGATAATGAGAAGAGGCCACAAAGTCAGGTTTGCAAAGACCTCCTACAGAAAATAAATTCTGTAAATAAAACGCCAAAGGACACCATATAAACCAAAGGAAGGATCAATGAAAAATTTTATGAAAGAATGGGATGGAACTCCTTACCCAGAGATGTTGAGAGAACTTCCTGAGATCGATATTTCGATTAAGGGAATAAAAGGCTGGCTTCTCCAGAGTGAAGATAAGCAGGTTGTATTTTTCGACATTGAGCCTATCGGCGAGATGCCTCCTCATTCGCATTGTGCACAATGGGGCCTAATGGTCGAGGGCGAAATGAGATTGACAATAGGGGAAGAATCCAGAGTCTACCGTAAGGGCGACTGGTACTACATTCCTCAAGGAGTTTTACATTCAGCCACATTTCTCACAAGAGTAAATGTTATAGATATCTTTGACGACCCAGAGCGCTATAAAATAAAATGACAAAGATAATCCAATATAGTTTAAGGTTTAAAGTTTAAGGTTTAAGGTCTTTATTTTTTTCATTTATTATTAATCCTTAAATATTAAACATTCAACCTTAAACCAATTTGTTTAGGATTTTGGAGTTTGGAATTTTAAAAATTGGGGTTAAACATGAAATCATTATTTACTAGCATCATGAAAAAATTCGAAGGGTACGCCATTGGAATAATGATGAAGTACCTGAAGGACCCAGAGATAATCTCTTTTGCAGGGGGGTTGCCCAGCAGTGATGTTTTTCCTGTGGATCTCATTCAGAAGGCCGCGGAAAAGTCATTAAAAGAAAACTCGGACCATGTGCTTCAATATTCTCCCATTCCCGGAGAGAAAGAACTAATGCAGGCAATAATAGAGTACTTAAAAACAGACAATATCAAAATCGAACATGAAAATATAATAATCACTACATCTGGACAGCATGGGATTGATCTCATCGGAAGGCTGTTCCTTGAACCCCAAGATGCAATCGCCATCGATCTTCCTACTTTTGGGGGAGCTTTAGCCGCTTTCGAAATGGAAGATGCTCAATACATCGCTATGGAAATAGAAGAAGATGGGTCAGATATAAAAGGCATGGAGGCAGGAATAGAAAATCTAATAAATCAAGGTAAGATGCCCAAATTTATATATGTTGTTCCAGATTTCCAGAACCCTTCAGGAATAACCATGAGCCTCGAGAAAAGGCACGCTCTTCTAACATTGAGTGAGAAATACAGTATTCCTCTAGTTGAGGACAGCCCATACAGGGAACTAAGATACAGAGGCAAACATCTTCCTTCCATCTACTCCCTGGATAGAAACCGAGGGAATGTTATTGGCCTTTATACTTTTTCCAAGATTCTCTGTCCTGGCATTAGAGTCGGTTTCAATATTGGTCCCCCTGAAGCCATCGAGAAGTTCGTTTTCATAAAGGGAGCAAATATTCTCAACACACCTAAACTTAATCAGGATATCTGCACCGCTTTCCTGCGCGAATACGATCTGGATGCTCACTTTAAAAAGGCTGTTACATACTACACTGAGAAATTGAACTTTTTTCTAGAAGCTATGGAAAAGAATTTCCCTTCAGATATGGGTGTAAATTGGACAAAACCTGAAGGAGGACTGTTCCTTTGGGTTAAGGTTCCAGAAGAAATAAATACTTTAGAGCTTTTCTATACGGCAATCGAAGAGAAGGTTGCCTTTGTTCCAGGACATGTTTTTTATCCTGAAGGCTATCGCAAGTATAACACAATGAGGATAAACTTCTCATTTCCAACAATGGAGGAGATTGTCGAAGGAGTTAAGAGGTTGAGCTCTGTAGTAAAGAGATATAAGGATAAGAAAAAAAGTAAGGGAAATTCTATCAAAGCACAGGAGGAATCATGACTGATGATCCACAATACGGACCAGGTGTTCTAAAATATATTGAAGAAGCTAAAAAAGTATTGAACAAAAGAGAAAAGCATCTTGCTCGAATTAAAGAGTTAAAATTTGACACCATAGCAGTACATGGCCTCTACACAGTAGAAGAAGCCTTAAATCATAATCAGGGAGCAGTAATAGAGCCTCTTTACCTTTCCACTGCCCAAGCCTACCGTGACTCAGATGAAATGGAAGCTGCTCTTGCTTATTTAATACCAACCTGGTGCTATACCCGATTTGCTAATCCTACAACATTTTATCTGGAATGGGTCCTTTCTCTGCTTGAAGGGTACAAAACCGGATATGAAACTTCCTGCCTTGTGACAGCTTCTGGAATGTCAGCCATCATGCTGGCTGTGGATGCTTTTCTAGTCAAACAGAGAAAAGGCCCTGAAAAAATAAACTTTGTCTCTCCTATCCAGATTTACGGCGGTACTTTTCAGCATTTTTCGGTCAGAAAAATGAAAGAAAGAGGGATAGAAGTACGCTGGGTACATCATCAGGAGGATATCACAGAGTGGAAGGAAAAAATTGATGAAAACACCCGATTCTTGTATTCTGAGGCACCAAGCAATCCCCAGCAATCTTTCTGCGATGTCAAGGCCCTCGTGGATTTAGCACATTCCTGGGAAATCCCTTTCATTATAGATTCCACCTGTGCTACTCCTGCTTTAATGCGGCCTATCGCTTATGGAGCAGATATTGTAATCCACTCCCTTACAAAATCCATAACCTCTGGAGGTCTTGCTGTAGGAGGAGCCCTGATCAGCCGCAAGCAAATCGTAAGTAAAATAAAAAGCGATAACCCCCTTTTCAAAGAAAATTTTGCTGAATATGTAAAGTTTCTCCCTTTTAGAGATACTGGACCAGCAGCTTCTCCTGTGAATGCTCTTTTTGCCCTGAATGACCTTCGTACCCTGCGTTCCAAAATAGACCTGGTCAGCCAAAACTGTCAGAAGGTCGCAGAATTTCTTAGTCATCACTCCCATGTTTACCAAGTAGATTATTTAGGTTTGCCCAGTTTTCCTCTTCATGGTCTTGCTAAGAGATACATGAAGCTTGTGGATTCAGGCGATGGAAGGGGAAACGAAATAAACCGCTTCGGCCACCTCCTGAGCTTTCGAGTCGATGGACCACCTCAAAATGCGCGCAAAGTCTTTGATAATTTTAAGATTATCTTCAGGGCTGGCGATCTAGGACGCATCAAAAGCATTGCAACTATCCCAGCCATATCAACTCATTTACAGCAAGGAGAAGAAATCCGTGATACAGCAGACGTACCTCCTCAACTAATAAGGTTAGGTGTGGGCGCCGAAGACCCTGATGATATCATAGAAGACCTCGACCAAGCCCTCCGCTCTATCTGAGTGAAATATAAAAAAGGAATGACAGGGCGACAGGGAGATGCCTATAGCTTATTGTATTTGTTGAATTTTGAGGGATATTATTTTAAAATGGGTGTGCATGCAAAAAATTAGAATCCTCGGAAATAACAGCCTTCAGCTAAAAGGAAAAGTCAAAATCAGTGGCGCCAAAAATGCAGTTTTGCCATCTATCGCTGCTTCACTTCTAACTGAAGAGAAAGTCAGGCTTAAGAATATCCCCCTTGTGAAAGACGTTTTTACTACATTAACACTCATGAAGGAGCTTGGTGCCGAATATAATATTAAAAAGAAATTATTATCCATACAAGTAAAAAAAATTCGCTCAGACGAGGCCTCTTATGAACTTGTACGTGCCATGAGAGCCTCAATTTTGGTTTTAGGTCCTCTCCTGGCTCGATATGGAAAAGCTATGGTCTCTTTGCCAGGAGGTTGTGCAATTGGCTCTCGTCCAATAGACTTACATATCAACGGTTTAGAAAAATTAGGGGCCTCAATAACCCTTGAGCACGGTTATATCAAAGCAGAAGCAAAAAATCTCCAAGGAACAGAAATCGAATTCGAGAAAAAAACAGTCGGAGGAACAGAAAACCTCATCATGGCATCTTCGCTTGCCAAAGGAGAAACAATTTTAAAAAATTGTTCTTTAGAACCAGAGGTCTCGAGTCTCTGTAAGCTCCTTGCCAAAATGGGAGCAAAAATCGAGGGAATTGGTGAAGAAACACTCCGCATCAAAGGCGTTAAAGAGCTCGGCGGTGCTACTCACGAAATCATCCCAGATAGAATAGAAGCTGGCACATATCTTATCGCCGGCGCTTTAACCAGAGGAAACATTGTGCTCACTCATACACAACCCAAACATATGAGCACTATCATCGAAAAGCTAAAATTCTCGGGAGCAAAAATTGAAAAAATAAATAACCATTCTCTGCGCGTCATAGGGAGCCAGGAGATCAAGCCTCAAGACATCACCACCTCGCCCTATCCAGGCTTCCCTACAGATATGCAGGCACAATTTACCATATTGATGACTCAAGCCGAAGGAACTTCTATCATAACCGAGACCATTTTTGACAGAAGATTTTCTCATGTTAACGAGCTGCTGCGCCTTGGCGCAAATATTGAAGTCTCTGGAGATAAATCAATTGTAAAGGGGAAAACTCTTCTGTCAGGCGCAGAAATCATTGCAACGGATTTGAGGGCTTCAGCTTCCCTTGTATTAGCAGGATTGATTGCAAACGGAGAAACAATTATCAATGACGTTGAACAATTAAACCGAGGATATGAAAAAATTGAAGAAAAACTCAAGTCTCTTGGAGCCCACATCGAAAGATTTAGGGAGTAGAAAAGAAATGACACTGGGAAACGGAGAAACAGCGATGGGTCGGACTTCATTTTATGGAACAAATGAAAAGTTTTAAAAATGGAAGGCTGCATTTTTTGTAAAATCGCAAACAGAGAAATCCCGGCCAGATTAGTCTTTGAGGACGAACAAATCATTGCTTTCGAAGACATAAATCCCCAAGCGCCGATTCATATATTACTTATTCCTAAAGAACATTTTGCTTCGCTAAAAGAGATTCCAGAAGAAAAAAAAGAGCTCTTAAGCCTTCTTCTCTTAAAAGCCCGGCAGATTGCACACGACAAAGGAATGGCTGAAAAAGGATACAGAATAGTCCTCAACACAGGAAAAGATTCAGGCCAGGAAGTGTTCCATATTCACTTCCATCTTATAGGGGGAAGGCGTATGAACTGGCCGCCTGGATAAACAAAAAGGAGGTGAAACCATGGAAATCACTTGGTTAGGGCATTCTGCAATAAAAATAAAAGGCTCAAAAACTGTATACATCGATCCATTCCTCACAGGGAACCCTGCGGCCTCCATTTCTCCTGAAAAAATCACGGAAGCTGATGTCGTCATCGTCACCCACTACCACGAGGACCATTTGGGAGACTCTTTTGCCATATGTAAAAACACAGGCGCAACCTTTGTTTCCATCCACGAGATTGCCGTCGAGGCCGAGGCTGAAGGAATAATGGCAGAAGGGATGAACATTGGGGGCACTATCGAAACAAAAGGAGTAATAATTCACATGGTTCAAGCTATCCATTCAGCAGAAAAAGGAGACCCTGCTGGCGTAGTAGTTGAATTAGACGGAAAGAGTCTTTATCATGCGGGTGACACAGGATTAACCTACGATTTGAAACTCATTGGGGAATTCTTTAAACCAGACTTGAGCTTCCTTCCTATAGGAGACCGATACACAATGGGTATTCCTTCCGCCGTTAAGGCTGTAGAGTTTATCCAAACCAAGAAGGTAATTCCAATCCATTATGGGACATTCCCCATTGTTATGGCTGACCCTGAAGAATTCAAGAAGAGGGTGGGAAATCTAGCAGAAGTTATCATTCTTAAATCAGGCGAATCTTATACGCTGTAGTCTTTAAATTTCGCTTATTTCAAATTTATTTGGATAAATAAAATATCAAAACGAACTTCAAAAGCCATAAGCAGAAAAAAATAAAAATCTTAATAAACCAGACAAACCTGGTAAACTAAATAAACTAGACAAACCGAATATGTAGAATGGCTTACTTGATCGACGGCAACAATTTTATTGGCCACACTATTCCTTACGGTCTTAAAGATCCCCGAAGTAAATACAGCCTTGTCTCCAAATTGTTAATTTTCCAGCACATTAAAAGAACAAAAGTCTCGGTAGTTTTTGACGGCGCTCCTGATGCTTATCTTGAGGAAAAAGAGTTTCAACAAAAATGCTTCTCTGTTATTTATTCTTCTTTCGGGCAGAATGCCGATATGGTTATAACAGAAATTATTTCAAAACAGAAAGACTTAAAAAAATTCTTTGTGGTGAGTTCTGATCGAGATATCAAAAGCTTCGCCAGAATGAAAGGAGCAAAAGTCTTAACATGCAAGGAATTCAATCTCCAGCTTAGGGCAATTCTGAAAGAATACAAAAAATCCCAAGAGACAGAAAAAAAAGATACCACCCTTTCGCCTCTTGAAGTCAATCACTGGCTAGAAATGTTTAAAAAAAAATGACTAATGTATCGATAATCGGCGCAGGAAAACTCGGAACATCGCTAGGCTATGCCCTTTCAAAAAAGGGATTCAGGATAAAAGCCCTTTCTTGCAGGACTTTTTCTTCTGTAAAAGAAAGCCGCAAGATCATAGGGGAAGGGAAAGCTTTTACAGACAATGTCCAAACAGCCAGATATGGTGAGATGGTCGTTTTGTCTGTACCAGATGATGAGATCGAAAATATTGTTGATGAGCTTTTATCCTCGGATATTGAATGGTCGAAAAAATTTGTCTTTCATTGCAGCGGACTACTTTCTTCAGAAATCCTGAAACCTTTAAAAATTAAAGGAGCTTTGACCGCTTCTATTCACCCCATTCAATCCTTTGCAAAAAAAAAGCCTGCCCTAAAAGCTTTCAAAGGAATTTATTTCGGTCTCGAAGGCAGCAGGCAAGCCTTAGCTTTATCTCAAAAAATTGTACGAAAACTCGGAGGGCACTACTGTATTCTTAAAGCAAAAGATAAACCTCTTTACCACACAGCCTGCAGCATCGCATCAAACTTCTTTGTTATACTTTTGGATATGGCTGTAAGTCTGTTTGAACAAATTGGCTTTGAAAAAGAGCTTGCCCTTCAAACACTGCTTCCTTTAGTGCAAGGAACTTTACACAATGTAAAGAAATTTAATATCCCCTCTTCTTTAACTGGCCCTGTGATCAGAGGTGATTATAAATCTATTACAAAGCATTTTAAAGCACTTGAAGATTTTCCTCCCTATTATGAAGCGTACCTGAAACTTACAGCCCAGGCACTGGAGATCATCAAAAAAGAAAAGAAGCTTTCCCCCGAGAAAATTAAGGCATTAAAGATTCTGCTGGAAGAAAAATGACCTCTTCCTCAAGCTCGACGTCGAATTTTTCTTTCACTCGTCTCTTAAGCTCAGAAGCTAAGCAAAGGACATCTCTGGCAGAAGCTCCTTCTTGGTTTATGATGAAATTCGCATGGGCAGAATATACTCTAGCTCCACCTATCTCTAAGTTTTTTGCCCCAACTTGATCTAAAAGATAGGCAGCAGGGACTTTTTTTCCTTTGGGAAGAACTGGATTTTTAAAATAGCTTCCAGCACATGCTACATCCAAGGGAGGATGCTTTTTTTTTCTTTTCTCCAAATTCTCCTCAATCTTAGCCTTTATCCTCTCCCCTTCTTCTTCTCGAAGCCCAAAAACCACCTTCAAGAGCACTTCATGTTTCTTTTTGAGAAGGCTCTGGCGATAACCGAACTCAAAATATTCTCTTTTAACCTTAATTTCTTCTACTTTTTCATTTAAGAGAACAGCTTCCTTTAAAAATTTTCCGATGTCCTGACCAAAGGCTCCTGCGTTTCCGAAAACAGCTCCTCCTACAGTCCCAGGTATTCCTGCTAAGAATTCCAATCCTCCTAAACCTTTATCCACACAAAATTGGAGCAAATCATATAAAGATGTCCCAGAGAATACTTCTATCTTTCCTTTCCCTATTCTTTTTATTCCTATTGCGCAGTTTTTAATGATGAGTCCACGAAAACCCATATCATCGAACAATAGATTACATCCTTCACCAATAATATAATATGGAAGGGAATTTTCTCTGGCCAAACGAATGGTTTTCACGAGATCAAAGGCTGATGTGGCCTTAAAAAAATAATCTGCACTGCCGCCAATTCTAAAGTTCGAATGTTCACAAAGCTGGACAGATTGTTCCAATGGCTTCCCAACGATATCCAAAAAAAGCAGAGAAAACTTTCTCTTTCTAAATGCCATGAAATCATTCTATATAATATCCATTCAAAAGTCTAAAATTCGGTCAATCCCTTTCAGTTTAGCCAGTTTAAACAGTTTGTCTGGTTTGCCTGGTTTGCCTGGTTTATCTGGTTTGTCTGGTTTGGACTTCTCACTTTTAATTTATCCCTAATCCATAATCCATAATCCTACAATCCATTTAAATTTCTAATTAGTAAATAGTAAATGGTGAATGGATTTTTCGGCTTACGATTTACGGCTTATGAAGTTTGTTTTGAATTTGGCACGTAGTTTGCTATTATAATAATGATGTTATAATTCCTAATACTATTGACATTTTCATTCTGTAGCGCTATTATGCAACAAATTTTGAGGAGAGATAGAAAATGAAAAAAACAGCCCTGACTACATTAACCTTAATTCTCTTTCTTTTTTCCTTCTTA